>Ga0307477_10001907_pt1 | contig 16601 bp, 10 predicted proteins | sample atmos_gasesECM2C_FD_203316 | JGI IMG/M metagenome (GOLD analysis project Ga0307477, IMG submission 203316) | Hardwood forest soil microbial communities from Morgan-Monroe State Forest, Indiana, United States - atmos_gasesECM2C_515 | ecosystem: Environmental > Terrestrial > Soil > Temperate...
TTACGCAAAACCGGGGAGGGCGTTATGGTTAACCAAGCCCAATCCTTGCCTCACGCAGGCGGCGCCACATTGACTCGACAACCCGACATCCGCCCCTACCGCGGCAAGCGCCCCGAAATCGCCGCCTCCGCCTACATTGACCCCGCCGCCGTCATCATCGGCGACGTCGTCATCGGCCCCGACTCCAGCGTCTGGCCCTGCTCCGTAGTCCGCGGCGACGTCCACTACATCCGCATCGGCGCCCGCACCAACATCCAGGACGGCTGCGTCCTCCACGTAATGCGCGACGAGCATCCCCTCCTGCTCGGCGACGACGTAACCATCGGCCACGGCGTAACCCTGCACGGCTGCAACATCGAGTCCCGCTGCCTCGTAGGCATGGGCGCCATAATCCTCAACGGAGTAAAAGTAGGCCAAGGCAGCATCATCGCGGCTGGCACTCTCCTCCTGGAGCGAACCGAAATCCCCCCCAACAGCCTGGTAGTAGGCCATCCCGGCAAAGTAAAGCGCCCCCTGACCGCCACAGACCAGTCCGCAATCGATGCCTACGCGAAGCGTTACGTCGAATACAAAAACATCTACCGCGAGGAACCGGCCGATGCGCGCTAACAGCTCTTCGATGGGCGCGAACGTGCCCGTCTCCTGTAGGGGCACAGCATGTTGTGCCCCAGCTTGCCCGGATGCCGACTTCAAGGAAGGTGGTCCGCGCGATGGCTTCGAGCGCGTATCTTCTTTAGGGGATCGGAGCTTTAGCTCCGATATCAAGCTGCCCCGGTCGTGGGCTTTAGCCCCTGAAGAAACACTCTTGTGTTTTGCAATCGCAGGAGAAGGGACTCAGTGAGCGACGCCACAGCAAAAAAAGAAGAGCGCCGCAAATTCCAGGCGATTCGCGGCACCCGCGATCTCCTGCCGCCGGAAACCGAGCTGTGGAATCGTGTCGAACAAACGGCCCACGAAATCTTCGCCGCTTTCGGCTACGGCGAAATCCGCCTACCGATTTTCGAGCTCACCGATTTGTTCGCCCGTGCAGTTGGCGGCGAGACCGACATCGTCTCTAAGGAAATGTATTCATTCCAGGACAAACCCGGAGGTCTACCTGATCCGGCTGATGTGGCCCCTGAGGACTATACGGCGGCTATCGAGCACGCGCTAAGAACGGGCCAAATCCCGACGATCGATCCGAATAGGAAGATTCTCGAGATCTTGAAACACCAACTGAGCCTCTACGATGCCAGATCGGACGATGCCGAACGAGCCCACTTAGTCTGGTCATACATCGTCCGAGGTCTACAACTCGGAGAGTCGCTTAGCCTGCGTCCCGAAGCCACCGCCTCGGTCTGCCGCGCCTACATCGAGCACAACATGCAGCAACTGCCCCAGCCGGTAAAGCTCTACTACACCGGCCCGATGTTCCGCCGCGAACGCCCGCAAAAAGGCCGCTACCGCCAGTTCTATCAAATCGGCGCCGAAATCCTGGGCAGCACCGACGCCCCCGCCATCGACGCCGAAGTCATCGAAATGCTGATGACCTATTTCGATAAAGTCGGCCTGCAAGGCGCAACGCTCTACATCAACTCCATCGGCCACAACGCCGAAAACTGCCGCCGCGGCTATGTCGCAACGCTCAAAGCCGCCCTCGAAAAAGTGAAAGACAAGCTAGGCCCAGACTCCCGGCGCCGCATCGACACCAACCCGCTCCGCGTCCTCGACTCCAAGCTCGAAAGCGAGCAACCCGTAATCGCCACACTCCCGCACATTGCCGATCACCTCTGCGACGAATGCAAAGCCCACTACGCGGCCGTAAAGCGCCAGCTCGAACTCCGCGGCGTCCTCTACCAGGAAAACTGGCGCCTGGTCCGCGGCCTCGACTACTACATGCGCACTACTTTCGAGATCACCGCCCCCGGCCTCGGCTCGCAAAACGCCGTCTGCGGAGGCGGCCGCTACGACGGCCTGGTCGAACTCCTCGGCGGCCCGCCCACCAAAGGCATCGGCTTCGCCATCGGCGAAGACCGCCTGATCCTCTCCCTGCAAGAAAGCGGCAAAGGCCAAACTCAGCAGGGCCGTGACGTCTACATCGCCTGGATGGGCGAACGCGCCTACGCCGCCGCCATCCGCGCCGCAAAAGATTTGCGCAACGCGGGCTTCAGCGTCGACCTCCCGCCAGTCGAACAAAAATTCGGCAAAGCCCTAGGCCAAGCCGACAAGCTAGGCGCAAAATATGCCCTGATCTTGGGCGACAACGAAGTAAGCGAAGCCCTCTGGACCCTAAAGACTCTCGCAACGGGCGAGCAACAAAAACTTCCCGAGCCTGAACTCATCGACTTTTTGCGCCAGCAGAAAAATGTGTCATCCTGAAGCTATCCGATAAGGATAGCGGACGGTTTCAACGCCTGACTTAACGCCGGCGTTCCATTGGAAACCTGTACCTCAGGTCCGCATTTTGGACCTGAGGCTTTTCGCCAACACGAGCGCGATGTGCTTACGGTGGAGAAAGCAGGTCCTTCGGCTTCCTTCGGGATGACAATTCGATTGAGCCCGCAATAAGGTGAGCACCGTGCTAGATTTTCTCGGCAACCTGAAACGCACCCACTACTGCGGCGCCCTGCGCGCCGCCGACGCCGGCAAACCCGCCATCGTAATGGGCTGGGTCCATCGCCGCCGCGACCTCGGCAACTTGCTCTTCCTCGACGTCCGCGACCGTACCGGGATCGTGCAAGTCGTCTTCAACAAAGAAACGCAGCCCGCAGCCCACGCCAAAGCCGAGCAAGCCCGCAGCGAATTCGTGGTCGCCGTCGAAGGTCAGGTCATCAAGCGCCAAAAAGCCAATCCCGAACTAGCCACTGGTGAAGTCGAGCTGGTCGCCACCAACCTGCACATTCTCAACAACGCCAAAACGCCACCCTTCCCGATCGAAGACCAAATCACCGCCGCCGAAGAAACGCGCCTCCGCTATCGCTACATCGATCTCCGCCGCTTGAAGCCGCATCGCAATATTGCGTTGCGCCACAAAATCGTCCTCGAAATCCGCAAAGTAATGGACGAAATGGGCTTCATCGAAGTGGAAACGCCCATGCTCACCCGCTCCACTCCCGAAGGCGCGCGCGACTATCTCGTCCCCAGCCGCGTGCATTACGGCCAGTTCTACGCGCTGCCGCAGTCCCCGCAAATCTTCAAGCAAATCCTGATGATTGGCGGGCTCGACCGCTACTTCCAAATCGTGAAATGTTTTCGCGACGAAGATCTCCGCGCCGACCGCCAGCCCGAATTCACCCAGCTCGACCTCGAGATGTCCTTCCCGCGCCAGGAAGACATTTTTGAAGTCATCGAGAACGTGATGGTGCGCGCCTGCGCCGTCGCCGGGGTTAAAGCCGAACACCCCTTCCCGCACATGCTCTACAAAGACGCCATCCGCACGTACGGCAGCGACAAGCCCGACCTGCGCTTCGCCATGGAACTGCACGAAGTGACGGATTGCTTCCCCCAAGAAGCAAAGCAAAAGTTGCAAATCGAAGGCAATGTCTTCGCATTCGCCGCGACCGGCGCGGCAAATTATTCCCGCAAGCAGCTCGACGACCTCACTGAAAAAGCCAAGTCCCTCGGCGCACGCGGTGCGTATTTTGTGAAAGTAGCGCCAGAAGGCACAACCTCGACAGTAGAAAAACTAATCGGACCCGAAAACGTTAAGAAGCTAGCCGAAGCCGCCGCCGCAAAGCCAGGCGATCTCGTCGTCGCCGTAAGCGCCAAGCAGCAAATCAAAGGCACCGAAGCCGCCGCGCTCATCGCCGGTCAGCTCCGCCTGCAACTAGGCGAAGCTCTCAACCTGATCGACAAGAGCCAATGGAAATTTCTCTGGATCACCGGCTTCCCCCTCTTCGAATGGAGCGAGTCCGACAAGCAATGGGTAAGCGCCCAGCACCCATTCACCGGAATCGTCGACGAAGATCTGGAAAAACTAGAGTCCGCGCCATGGGAAGTCCGCTCCAAAGGCTATGACCTGGTGCTAAATGGAAACGAACTAGGGTCCGGCAGCATCCGAATCCATCGCCAAGACATCCAGGAGCGTCTCTTCAAAGCTCTCGGCCTAACCGAAGAACAACTCCGCCGCCGCTTCGGGTTCTTCCTCGACGCCCTAACCTACGGCACCCCGCCCCACGGCGGCATAGCCCTGGGCATCGACCGCATAGCCATGCTCTTGGCGGGTGAAAAATCCCTGCGCGAAGTAATCGCCTTTCCCAAAACCACCGCCGCCCAAGACCTAATGGCCGAATCCCCCAGCGAAGTAGACAGCGACCAGCTAGACCAACTAGGCATCGCCATCAAGCCAAGCGCCAAGAAAGCCGCCGAATGATATCCTTAATCTGCGATTTGGTCGGAACTCAGGCCGCGGGGACGATGCCCGCGTCAGGTTTTTCTTTAGGAGGCGGGGGCTTATAGCCCCCGCGTAAATAGCCACAAGACCGGCTTCAGCCGCTGAAGAAAGCTTTTGACGTTGAGTCACAAAGAATTTCCATGCAGCGGCTGCGTGCGCTACTCTTGCGGTTTCTTTAGGAGGCGGGGGCTTTGTAGCCCCCGCATAACAATCAGCCACAAAACAGGCTTCAGCCGCTGAAGAAAGCTTATTCGATGTCAACACCGAAGCACCGAACCGCACCAGGCACCTCGTACTTCGTCACCACAAAGTGTTGGCAAGGCCGCTCCGTTTTCCAAATCCCCGAAAATGCTGAAACCTTGATCGAAACGATCTTTCACTATCATGAACGCCGCGCATATCTCCTGCATGAATTCGTCGTTATGCCCGACCACCTCCATCTCCTGCTCACTCCGGGCGCAACAACTAGCCTCGAAAAAGCGATTCAGCTAATCAAAGGCGGCAGCTCTCACCAAATCCGTAAGGCACGCAACCAAAAAATAGAAATCTGGCAAGTTGGGTTCCACGATTGGACCCTTCGTGATGCCACTGACTGGCAGATCAAGCGCGAATACATCCACACCAATCCAGTTCGAGCCAAGCTGGTCCAAAGGCCCGAAGACTGGCCGTATTCCTCCGCCAACGGAAAATTCTCTCTCGATACAATTCCAGACAAATTCCTCAAGCTTTCTTCAGGGGCTAAAGCCCAAACCACGCCTCCGTTTACGCAGGGGCTGAAGCCCCTGGCCCCTAAAGAGGACAGCAAGATCAAAGGCGCGCACCCTCAGGGGAAGGTCGCCAAGGCATGAGCCGTATCCGCATTCTCCCCGAAGCCGTCGCCAACCGCATCGCTGCGGGCGAAGTCGTCGAGCGTCCCGCCTCCGTCGTCAAGGAACTCCTCGAAAACGCCCTCGACGCCGGCGCAAAAACCATTCGCGTTGAAGTCGAAGCCGGCGGCAAGCGCATGATTCGCGTGATCGACGACGGCCACGGCATGTCCCACGACGACGCGCTACTCGCCTTCGAGCGCCACGCCACCAGCAAGCTGCGCTCCGCCGACGATCTCCTCTCCATCCCCACGCTCGGCTTCCGCGGCGAAGCCCTCCCCACGATCGCCGCTGTGTCGCGCCTGCTACTAGAATCCCGCGCCGAAGAAGACGCCGAAGGCACCCGAGTGGAATTCGCCGGCGGCAAACTCGTCAGCGTAAAACCTGCGGGCCTTCCCGCGGGCACCACGGTCAGCGTCGCCGATCTTTTCTACAGCGTCCCCGCCCGCCGCAAATTCCTGAAGTCCGAAACCACCGAACTAGGCCACATCGCCTCACTGGTCACCCACTACGCGCTCGCCAATCCCGGCAAGCAATTCGTCCTCGCCACGCCGACGCAGCAAATCGTCGACTGCTCGCCTGTCGAGCGCCTTGCCGAACGCGTCTACCAACTCTTCGGCAAGCAATCCTTTGATGAGCTCATCGAAATTCCCGTAGCCAGCGCCGCCTTCCGCGCCGCCATCACCGAACTCGAACTAGAACAAAGCGAAGAGAAAGCCCGCCTCACGGTCTACGGTTTCACTTCCCGCCCGGAAGTTCAGCGTCCCAATCGCAACGGCATCTACATCTTCGTAAATCGCCGCCTCGTGCGCGATCGACTGATTCTCCACGCCATCCATGAAGCCTATCGCAACATTCTTCCTAGCAACGTTTTCCCCGCCACGCTGCTCTTCCTCGAAATGCCCTACGACGAAGTCGACGTCAACGTGCACCCCGCAAAAATCGAAGTCCGCTTCCGCCGCTCGCAATTCGTTCACGACTTCACCCGCGATTCCATTCGCCAAGCGCTGATGGCCGTGCGCCCCATCGCCAGTTTCGCCGCGGCGGCTGCCTCCTCGGGATCGCAGAACGCAAACGCCGCGTCCCTATCCAACGCCCCGTCCATGGATCCAACATCTCCGTCCATCGTTCCCCGCGCCATCATCCCCGCGATGGAAGAGATCGGCTTGGGTAGCGGCGTAGGTTCCGACGGCGGTTTCGATCTCACCGGCGCGCCATTCCAACCTGTCGAACAGCGTTTTTCGTTTGAGCCCGGTCCAGCGATTGGGGCGCCCAGCGCGCCGCAAGAACCGCCCACGCCAAACTGGGCCGCAAATTTTGCAGCGGGCAACGGCAGCGCTCCCGCGACTCTCCCGCACCCGGACCAAATCGCCGACCTGAAGCCGCTCGGCCAAGTCAGCTCCAGCTTCATCGTGGCCGTCAACGGCGAAGGCCTGTGGCTCGTTGACCAGCACGTCGCACACGAGCGCGTCCTGTTCGAACAGCACCTGGAAGCGCGCCGCGCGGGAAGAGTCGAGAGCCAGCGCATGCTCATGCCCATGATTCTGGAGCTTTCCCCGCGCCAATTGGTCACCTACGAAAAAATCGCCGAAGAACTAAGCGCCAACGGCTTCGAAGTCGAACTCATGGGCCCGCGCAGCGTTGCAATTCAGGCCGCACCCGCCGGAATCACCGGCAGCGACGCCGAAAAACTACTCACCGAAATTCTCGACGGCATCGAGCGTGAAAATGCCGCCATCTCCATCGAAACGCTTCAAGCAAAAATCGCCGCGAGTACAGCGTGCCACGCCGCAATCAAAGTCAACATGCCGCTGGACCAGACGAAAATGGAATGGCTCCTTGCCGCCCTCGCCAAAACCGATTGCCCCATGAGCTGCCCCCACGGCCGCCCGGTAGTCCTCCGCTATTCGGTAAAAGAAATCGAGAAAGCCTTCCACCGCATTTGAGATGAACCGCATTTGCGACGCGCCTGCATTGACGATGTAGTGGCCAGTCTTTAGACTGGCCGACGTCTACGCCAAGAGGGAAACGTGACCCAAACGCAAAAAACCGCAGTAATCTTTGGCTTGGCTAACAAGCGCAGCATCGCCTGGGCCATCGCGCAAAAACTTCAGCAAGCCGGCTGGCGCCTGGCCATCACTTATCAAAACGAGCGCCTGGCACTCGAAGCCAAAGATCTAATCGCCGATCTTCCCGGCGCCGACGGCTTCATGTGCGACGTCACCCAAGACGATCAGCTCGCGCGTCTCTTCTCGGATCTGAAAGAAAAATACGGCGTCCTGCACGGGCTGGTACACAGCATCGGCTTCGCCCCCGAAGCTGACCTCAAAGGCGATTTTGTCAACACCACCCGCGAAGGTTTTCGAATCGCGCACGACATCAGCGTCTATTCGCTGATCGCTGTGGCGCGCGGAGTGCTCCCACTCATGAATACCGGCGGCAGCATCGTCACACTTACCTACTACGGCGCGGAAAAAGTTGTTCCTCGCTACAACGTGATGGGTGTGGCCAAGGCCGCGCTGGAAGCCACAGTGCGTTATCTGGCCAACGATCTCGGACCCAAAAACATTCGCGTCAATGCCATCTCCGCCGGCCCCATCAAAACCCTGGCCTCCCGCGGCATCTCCGGTTTCGGCGACATGCTGAAAATCCAAGCCGAGCGCGCTCCACTAAAACGCAACGTGGACGCCGCCGAGGTAGGCGCCAGCGCTGCGTTCCTGCTTTCTGAGGCGGGCTCAGGCATCACTGGCGAAACGATCTACGTCGACTGCGGCTACAACATCATGGGCTTCTAGGAAGTCGACAGTTCACAGTCTAAAGTCGAAGGTGAAAAGTCTTTCATGTCCTTGCAGCACAGCCTCTAGGCGCTACTCCGACGATCTCGAATCCCACTGCGCGCAAAATACGGTGACGGACCGCGAGCGAAACCTTAGAATCAGCAACCAGCCCAATGCCCAGACTCACCATCGCCATCGACGGACCTGCCGGTTCCGGCAAAAGCAGCGTGGCGCGACTCGTCGCGAGTACGCTTGGCTATCTTTACCTCGACAGCGGTGCGATGTACCGAGCGCTTGCGTTAAAAGCGCTGCAACGCGGCGTTCCGCTCGACGACGAAACGCAATTGGCAAAGCTCGCAAACGAAACGCACATCGAGCTGCGTTCGCCGACTTCTGAGCAAGAAAAAGCCGGAGTAAAGAACCGTGTCTTTCTTGACGGCCGAGAAGTCACGCAGGAAATTCGCACGCCGGAGGTTGCGCAAGCCGCTTCGCGTTTGGCTACGATCGCGCCGGTGCGCGCCGTGCTTGTCGCGGAGCAGCAACGCGCCGGAGCCGGCGGCGGCGTGGTGATGGAAGGGCGTGACATCGGAACTGTCGTTTTCCCCGGCGCCGAGCTGAAGATTTTTCTTGAAGCGTCGCCGGAAGTGCGCGCGGAACGGCGCTGGAAAGAGCACCAGGAAAAGGGCGAAGACATGACGCTCGCGCAAGTGCTCGAAGAGGTGCGCGAGCGCGACAAACGCGATCGCGAGCGCAAAGTTTCGCCGCTGTTGCGCGCCGCCGACGCGGTGCTGGTGGATAATACCGCGATGGACGCGGCGGAAACGGCGCGGCTTATCGTCGTGCTCGCGCGCGAACGCGAAAGGGAACTGGCCACCGCGGGGAGGAAACTGTAATGATTCGCTTGCTTATGTTGCTGGCTGTGGCTGTTTGCGGTGCTGGCCTTGCTATCCCACTTCTTTCTCTTGCCGGGGCAAAAGAGTCGCAGCAACCCAACTCCAATGTGGAATCTGCCGCCGCAAAAAAGTTCCGTGACTTCCTCGACGCTGACTGGCGGCGCTGGATGGAGGAATATCCGGAGCACGCTACCCATGTCGGCTTTCCGGGCCAGGACGATCGCTGGACTGACGATTCTCCCGCGGGCATTGCGCAGCGCAAGAAACATCTCGCCGAGAGCCTTGCCGCCCTGAAAGCGATGTCTCGCGGCGATTTGCCGGTGAGCGAGCAGCTCAATTACGACATTTACCTCGATCTGCTCGAAGGCGCCAGCGAGGGCCAACAATTCGGCGACGATCAGATTCCGCTCCGCAATGTCGTGCCACGCAATTTATGGATGCCGATGAATCAAATGAGCGGCTTTCAGCAGGAGGCTGCCGATACCCTTGCGATACAGCGGCACCAAACTGTCGCGGAGTACGAAACGATACTCAAGCGGCTGGCGGCGCTTCCTGCCGCGGTCGACCAGCAAATCGCGCTGCTGCAAGATGGGCTGAAGCGGGGGTACACGCCGCCGAAGATCGCTCTGCGCGATGTGGCGAAGCAAATCGCCGACCTCACACCGGCCGATGCGCTGGCCAGCCCGCTGCTGCAGGTGTTCACTGAATTTCCGGCGAATTTTCCCGAAGCCGAGCGGGCTCGGCTTACGGAAAAGGCCAAGGACATCTACGCGGCATCGGTTGCGCCCGCTTTTCGCAGGCTTCACGACTACGTAGCGAGCACGTATTACCCGGCTTGCCGGGAAAGCATCGCGGCTACAGCGCTGCCTAACGGTGATGCGGCGTACGCCTTTCACGTACGCTGGCAAACGACGACCGATCTTACGCCGGCGCGAATTCACGAAATCGGCTTGGCCGAAGTGAAACGCATTCGCGCCGAAATGGATAAGGTGATCGCGTCGACGAAATTTCAGGGCAGCTTTCACGAGTTCACGGAATTCTTGCGCAACGATCCGCGTTTTTATTACGACAAGCCGGAAGATCTGGTGAATGGCTACCGCATCATTGTCAAGCGCATCGACCCCGGACTCGCGCATCTTTTTGGTAAGCTGCCGCGGTTGCCTTACGGCGTCTGCGTTATTCCCGATTTCAAGGCGCCTTCGCAGACCACCGCTTATTACCAGGGCGGATCGCCACAGGCGGGCCGGCCGGGCTGCTACTTCGTGAACACTTACAATCTGCGGGCGCGGCCCAAGTGGGAGATGGAGGCGCTCTCGCTGCACGAGGCTGTGCCCGGGCATCATTTGCAGATTTCGCTGGCGCAGGAGCTGGAAAACACGCCGGAGTTTCGCAAACACGCCGGGTACTCGGCGTTTGTGGAGGGCTGGGCGCTGTACAGCGAAGGGCTCGGCGAGGACGTGGGGCTGTACACCGATCCGTATTCCAAGTTTGGACAGCTTAGTTATGAGATGTGGCGCGCGGTGCGGCTGGTAGTGGACACCGGGATGCACTCGATGGGCTGGACGCGCGAGCAAGCCATCCAATTTTTCAAGGACAACACCGGCAAGACGGATCAGGACATTACCGTCGAGGTGGATCGCTACATCGTGTGGCCGGGGCAGGCGCTGGCCTACAAACTCGGCCAGCTTAAGATTCGGGAGCTGCGATCGGAAGCGGAGAGCCGGCTGGGCGCCAAATTCAACATCCGCGCTTTTCACGACAGCATCCTGGAACAAGGCGCCGTGCCGCTTAGCCTCCTGGAGCCACACGTCAAGCATTGGATTGACTCCCAAGAACGGTGAAGCGGCGAGCGGCCGACTGGCGAGAATAAGCGACACCCCCTACCCGCGGTGTTTTGCAGAAAGAGTCTGTAAGTCTTTGAAAAGAAACCGGCTCGCGAGTGAAAAAGAGGACAAAGAGCGCGAAAGAGTCCGTAAGTTGCTGAAAACGAGGAGCCTGAGCAATTGCAGGAAACTGCTCAACACAGAGGCTATAGAGGTTTGGAGCACAGAGATCACAGAGAAGGGGGAAACACCAGGGGGCAACGCAGATAGATGTGAAAAGAAAGGAGTTGCGGGAAAAGCAATTCGTAAGACCATGAAAACAAAGGGGCGACAAAACGACGCTCTGTTTATAAGAAAGCTAACAGCTTGGGAGGGCCGAGTCTAAAGGGGTTGGAAGATCAGTCCAGCGGACGCCCAAAGTGGGTGCCGGGGCGAGGGACGGCGCCGACATGCCTTAACCATTTTATTATATTCGTTGAGATTGTCAAGTAAATAATATAAGTCTTTTGTTTCTGCGGGCTTACTTCGACCTACGCACCGTGTTCCCTCAGGCTTTGGCGTCAAGCGCGGCGCTCAGATGCGCTTCACAGCAATTTGATTCTCAGTGGAGACCGGCGGGTGTCGGGCTGTCGACCCGTACGAGAACGGAACGGCCGATGCCCGCCTCGGTGCACTTAGCGACCCAACCCTCTCTAGTTATCTTTCCGGCGAGTAAGCCCTCCATGAGAGCGAAGATGTTGATTTTTTCGGTGCCGCGTTGGAAATAGAACTCGCCGGGCCTGGTTTCGAGACTCCAACCGTTGTCGAGCAGGGCGAGAGCGAGGGCCGAAGCCACGAGGTGGCCTGCGTGCTGCGTTCGCTGCTGGCGGGTGAGCAGCATGCCCTTGGGGTCCCGCATCCGCGATCCAATCTCCGGAAGTTTTTGGGCGAAATCCGGGACAGCCTCGGCCGTGATGCCCTGCAAGAGCGAAGCGTATTCTGTGACCATGGATTTCCACCAAGGAATGGTCACTACCTGGCCGATCTCGTCCCAGTCCACGCGGCGGAGCGATTCTTTCTCCAGGTTAGGGTTCACAAAGGCAATAAACTGAAGCTCAGCGTCCTCTGGAGTGTCCAGCAAGGACAGGGCGAGCGCACTGTTCAGGTCGTTGGGTGTGACGGTGAGTTGCTCGATGGCAGCGATGCGATCGCGCAGAGGCGGATGCGTATCGTAGGGATCAATTTTGCCCTCCTCCATCTCCTTCCCTATGCCTTCTGCCACTTGAACGGCAATCTCTGGGACCACAAGAAACCGCGCGAAGCCGTCAGCGATAGCGGGCATGCAGCTCTGGTTTAGCACGGGCACAACTTCCGCGTTCCAGTATGCCGGCCAGGCCATCCCTGCTCCGTGAATCTTCCGCAGACCCTGGATGAGCGGCTCAGGGCCGGCGACGAAGCAGGCGAGTTCATCGGCGCGATATTCTTTCTTGCGCGAGACGAAATTCGTTACACGCAAAAACAGGATGAAGTAGTTCTTGAGCACTACCGTAACAACGGAATACAGCAGATTGATAATTCCAATGCGGCCGAGCTCCTGGATGGAACCAATATTCTGAAAAGTGCGAATCATGGCGCTTTGCGTCTTATAAACAAAGGGGCCGAGTTTAGTATCTCCACTGTAGTAGTGGGCGAATTCGTGAGCCAGGACGCCGCGAAATTCGGAGATTGTGAGGGTGGAGAGTAGGGGCAGGCCGATGGCCATGATGCGGCGGCTACCAAGCCCCAGAATGCCACCGCGGTCGGCAACAAAAGCGTTGACTTGGCCGATCAGGTAAACCTCGCGGGGAAGCGGCTCGTTCAGCGAGGCGGCGATGTTGTCGAGTTCAGCAAAAAGACGTGGATGCGAAGTGCGCTGGAGCAACGGGCCAGGAGGCTCGAATATGTCGCGCCGGGGTATTAGTGACCACACCACGGCCCCGGCGAGGACAATCCCGCCGACGAGCAAAAGGAGCGCTTGGGCGGGTGCGTGTTCTGCATTTTCGAGGATCCAGTAAGGTAGGTAAACACACGCGGCCGCGAGAATAATCAAGCAAACATACGAGGCGACCACCATTACGATCGCGAGGAGAGCGAACAAGGCGACAGAACGTCGCGGAGCGATAGCAACTCCGGCGGACATAGCAAATGGGCGATATCATAGACCGTGGCTATCAATAAATCACGCCGGAATGCCACCTTCTTGGTCCTGTAAGATGATTCGGGCCACAACCGGCGCGCCCTGGGGTTCGCATGTTTACACGCGACGGCCTTATGGATCTACACGGGTGGACGCACGGGAGTCTGGATATTTTATTGCGGCATATTGCTACCGTTCCGGCAGAGCGGCTGCGGGAGTCGCTGGCGGGATTTGGCATTGCTACCGTTTGGAAGCAGCTTGTGCACATCGTGGAAGCGGAAGAGGTGTGGGTGTGCGATCTGCAGGGCAAGGCGCGGCGGCCATGGGGTGAAAAAGATTGCGCGAGCATGGACGTTCTTCTGGCTGAGAAAGAGCGGGTGCGGCTTGCTACGCGGGCTTATTTGGATGGCTTGAGCGATGCGGAGCTGAATCGGACGCTGACGGAGCGTCCGCGGGAATGGGTGGGGGAATTGAAGAGTCCGGCTTTTATTTTGCTGCACATTGTTACGCATGCGTTTCATCATAAGGGGCAAGCGGTGGCGATGTTGCGGACGCTGGGTTATCCGGCGCCGGATACGGATTTGCAGAGAGGCTGAGGCGGATGGAAATCGTGAAAGCTCGTATGTTTGCAGGGCGATCTTGCGGGTGCAGACAAGACGTTTCCTCAGGGGCTGAAGCCCACTTGTGCTGTTGTTTGATGTCGGAGCTAAAGCTCCGACCCCCGAAAGCAGATCCCTCACACCGCCAAAATGCGGCGGGTTCAGGATGACAGCGCGAGAAAAAAGCAGGTCCCTTGGCTTCGCTCGGGATGACAGCGGGGCAAAAGCAGGTCCCTCGGCTGCGCCCGCCTGCGGCAGGCAGGCTCGGGACAATTTCGGGAGACGTGCCACCTGAAGGTGGCCGCTACACAAAGAGAAGAAAAGGGCCGCAGGGCTTCGAGGACTCCGCCCTGCGCTACAGGGGCGTGGGATTGAGTGGCGATGATTGACGGGCGAGGCGGGGAAAGCGCCCGCCACAGTCCGCGTCCGCTACGTCGATCGGAAGGCAAGGAAGCCGATGAGGCTCGGCGCGGGGCCCGCGGGGGCGTGCCCCCCCAACGTATGTGCGGGGGGGGAGATTACCCAGAAATGGCAGCGGGAGGTGCGCGGGGTCGACGTGGACTCGGCGACGCGGTGTGTGCATTGGCGGTCGGCGGTCGATATTGTTGCGATCAAGATGGCTTGTTGCGGGGTGTATTGGGCTTGCAAGGATTGTCATGAGGAGTTGGCGGGGCATGCTATTGCGGTTTGGGGGCGGGGGGAATGGGATGCGCGGGCGGTTTTGTGTGGGGCTTGCGGGTTGGAGATGACGATTCGGGAGTATATGAAGAGCGAGGCGCGGTGTCCGGGGTGTGGGGCGGGGTTTAATCCTGGGTGCAGCAAACATTATCGGTTTTATTTTGAGGAGTGAGCGAAGAAGGATGAGGCAGGAGAAAAGATAACGCAGAGACGCTGAGAACGCAAAGTTACGCAGAGGAAAAAAGATTTAATACGGAGAGCGCGGAGGTTAGAGCACAGAGTTCGCTGAGAAGAATTGCGAGGGATACTGGGCGTAATGGGCGTTGTGGCGGTTAATTGTACGTTGACGGCGGAACGTGATGTGGGGAAGATTGTCACGCAATTGTCGCGGGGATTCGGGGTAGTGTCACCTGCAATTAATATACGAGCAATCGAGAAGTAACTCGCGTAGCGCATCGTCTTGCGGCGCCGCAGGGAGTGGCCTGCGCGTTCCGCAGAGAAAGAGAAAAGGGGAGAAACCATGTGCTTGAAGGACGTGCTGGCGAAAGGTCTGCAATGCGTGAAGACCATCTTCGTGGGAATTACGATTGTGCAGTTCAGCTTCGGAGGGCTGCTGGTTAGCTCCGCCGAAGCGAAGGAACATGGCAAGACGCGTACACCGATCAAGCACGTGATTGTGCTGATCGGGGAGAACCGGAGTTTCGATCATCTTTTCGCGACGTATAAGCCAAAGAGCGGAGATAGCGTCAAGAACTTGCTGTCGGAGGGAATCATCAAGGCGGACGGGACGCCAGGGCCGCATTTCTCGAAGGCGGCGCAATTCCAGGCGGTTAAACCGTTCCAGACGGAATACTTCATTAGTTTGAACAACAGCCAGAAGGAGCCTTACACAACGCTGCCGGCTCCCACCCTGAATTTTTCGCCCAGCCCGGACGCCTCGATCATCGGTTTTGCCACCGAGCCGCCTCCTTTTCCCCCGGCTACGCCGACTGCTATTTTGGCGGCAATCGAGCCGTCTCTGGAAGCCACCGATCTCGGCCTGCTGACTACCGGGGCGTCCGGCGCTAACAACACGTTTGTACTGACCCCAGTTCCCGACTTCGATACGCGCGTCGCGAATTTCAGCAGCTTACCGAACGGGCCATTCCCGCTTAAGGGCGAGAAGCTGCCCTACGATTCCTACACGGGTGATACGACGCACCGGCTGTTCGAGATGTGGCAGCAATCGGATTGCAACATCGCCAATGCTAGCCGCAAGAACCCCTCGGGCTGCCTGAGCGATCTCTATCCGTTTGTCATCACCAACTATACGAACCAGATCGATCCGTTTGACACCCCTCCGGCGATCGACGACAACGGCGGAGGCAACTCGATGGCGTTCTACAATATGCAGGCGGGAGACGTTCCGGTGCTCAAGGGCCTGGCCGATGAATACTCGATGAGCGACAACTTTCATCAATCAGTCATGGGCGGGACGGGCGCGAACCACGTGATGCTGGGGACCGGGGACGCGATTTTCTGGAGCGATGGCAAAGGCAATCCGACGACACCGCCGTCACACATCGCCAATCCCGATCCGCTGCCGGGAACCGACGACGTATATACCGTGGACCTGTTTTTCGACGGCAACTTTAGCGAGTGCGGCGACACGACACAGCCGGGAATCAAGCCGATTACGGATTACCTGGCGTCGCTGCCTTATCATCCCAGCTCCAAGTGCGAACCTGGTCGCTTCTATATGGTGAACAACGACAACCCGGGCTTTCTACCGGACGGCACAGTGGACACCAAGGGAATCGCCAAGGGCGGTTCCGTTCCCCCGACCAATGTGCGCACGCTTGGCGATGCGCTTAACGAAAAGGGAATTTCGTGGGCTTATTACGGAGGGGCTTACAACGCGGCGGTTGCGCTGCAGCACGATCCGACCAGCACCGATCCGGCCGTGCTGATTGGCGCGGCGTACTGCAACATTTGCAATTTCGAATCCTATTCAACGTCCATCATGGGCAATGCAACGCAGCGCGCAGAGCACATCAAGGACGCCACCGACTTCTTTGCCGCGGTGGACAACAGCACGCTGCCGGCAGTCTCCTTCGTGAAGCCGGACGGGCTTTTGGATGGCCACCCGGCATCGTCAAAGGAAGACCTGTTTGAAGGCATGGTCAAGAAAATCATGGACCACCTTACGGCCAACAAGGAGCTGTTTGCGGAAACCGCGCTGATCATCACGATGGACGAGGGCGGCGGCTACTATGATTCGGGATACATCCAGCCGCTGGACTTTTTTGGCGATGGGCCGCGCATCCCGCTGATCGTTGTGTCGCCGTTCACCAAGGGCGGGCACATCAATCACACGTACACGGACCATGTGTCGATCTTGAAGTTCATCGAGCGGAACTGGGATTTGAAACCGCTGACGCATCGGAGCCGGGATAATT
>Ga0307477_10001908_pt1 | contig 16597 bp, 20 predicted proteins | sample atmos_gasesECM2C_FD_203316 | JGI IMG/M metagenome (GOLD analysis project Ga0307477, IMG submission 203316) | Hardwood forest soil microbial communities from Morgan-Monroe State Forest, Indiana, United States - atmos_gasesECM2C_515 | ecosystem: Environmental > Terrestrial > Soil > Temperate...
GCACCGCCACACGCTCGGCTGGCGTGCGCAATTCGCGTACCCCAAGTACTTCGTCGTGCCGGCGAACATGGTTCCGTTCCATGTGACGGAAGCGCAGGAGCGCCTCAAGACTCTGGTCGAGTTCGACGTTGACATCTACTTGCAAACGGAGAAAGACGCTCGCGTAGGCGGCGAGAAGATTCCGCTGTGGGTGAAGGATTACGGCTACAGCCGACAGGGCATCTCGCGTTCCTGATCGAGAAGCGTAAGAAGTGGTACTCCGGCGAGAAGGCAGTCCACACGCTCGCGGTTGGCGACCGCGTCGCAGTGTTTGGCGGCGCGGACGGCGGCGGAATCGGAATCGTGCAGGAAATCGTCGGCGACGACATCTTCTACACGATGTTCAACCCGAACGTGATCTACCGCAAGCCAGTCAAGGCTATTGAGTGGAACGACAAGAATTGGCGGTGGGAGACGACTGGAGCGGGCGCGATGCGCAAGCTTGAACAGGCGATGGGAAACGGTGATGCGAGGCGACCCGCTGTGGGCGAGGGACTACGGAGGGAACGTCTATGAAGCTCATGGCTATCGACATCATCGGAACAATCAACGAACTCATAAAGCGGGCGCTGAAGGAAATCCTTCTCCTGCTCGGTATCCTCATGTTCGGGCTGTCGGCTCCCCTCCTTTTCACTATCGGTGCCGAGATTCTTGTATGGCAAGGTGCCGACGTCACGACATGGGTGCCTATCTACTTCCTCTTCGGCCCCTTCGCTTGCGCGATCTGGATGGTTTTCATCTGCCACTGGCACGCCGTGCGGCAGTGGCAGCGTGCGGGAAAGCTGAGCACTTGGCGTGAAGACCACGGCGGCATCTACTGCACAGTAGGCCGCTTGACGCGATATCCTAAAACTGGGATAATTACATGACGAGACCGAAGAGTGTCCCCGGCGAGAAGCCACTGTTCTGGACCGGATCCAGCAAGGATGACCTGTTGGCTTTCCCGGAGGCCGTGATCGATGAAATTGGAACCGCTCTCAGCGTTGCGCAATTTGGTGGCAAGCACCCAAGCGCAAAACCTTGGCGAGGGGAAGGACCAGGGGTCTTCGAAGTAGTCGAGGACCATCGCGGAGACACCTATCGAGCGGTATACACGGTCAAATTCGAGAAGGCCGTCTACGTACTTCATGCCTTCCAAAAGAAGTCCCCGAGCGGGATAAAGACCGCATGGAAAGACGCCGAGCTGATTGGTAGACGGCTTAGTGAAGCTAGGGCTGACTATGAGGTGCGATATGCAAAAGGGAAGAGTTAAGTCTGAGGTGATTTCAAGTTCGGGCAATGTCTTCGCCGATCTTGGTGTTACAAACGCGGAAGAGAAACAGACGAAGGTTCGACTCGCCGTCACGATCAACCAGATAATTCAGGGTCGGAAACTCACGCAAATGGCAGCGGCACGCCGACTGAACGTGAATCAACCTAAAGTGTCCGCTTTGTCGAATTACCAGCTGGACGGTTTTTCTGTCGAACGACTAATGAATTTTCTCACCGCCCTGGATCGTGACGTGGATATCATAATCCGCCGCGCGCCAAGATCGCGAAAAGGCGGTCGTATCCTAGTGACGGCTGCATAGGCATGGCCTTGTACTTTATCTCAGTCTTGTCCAAATTAGCGGTTATTTTTCAGGGACGCCTTGCTACTTTCCGTTATTCGTGACGTGGGCTTGGAGGCGGCGGCATGCGTAGGGTAATCCCGATGGACGTCCGCAGGGAAGCGCACAGGCGCGTGTGCGCCGTGCTCCGCTGCCTCGCCGTGCTCGTGCCGGACGCTAGGCCCCGGCAGAGGAAGCGCCTCGCCAACAAGATACTGACGCTCGCAGACGGGAAAGATCGCAGCGTATGGATCACTCAGGAGCAGGCTCAAGCCCTGATCAGCGCCCACATGCAATGCCTGGAACGGAATTGCCCGGAGCTTGTTTTCTGGGAGCCGATCGCGCGCAACCTGAATATGTTCTTCAATGATGAGGAGAATCGGTAATGGAGATGTTCGACGAACTGATCTCGACGACGATCAAGCCGGACGGCAGGGTCGAGGTGAAGCACGTGGACGACGCCTTTCAGGCGGAAGCCATGGGCGAGGCTTGCGGTCTTTTCCTGACTGCCGAGCGGAAGTTCCAAAAGCTCAACGCCAACCACCGCCGCGTGACAGACCCCGATCTCAACGTGCGATGGTGGGATGCGCTGGACATGGTCTAGCGTGCCGAGCGCAACGTGTGCAAGCTCTTCGTAGGCTCGCACCCCAACCCCCGCTCAAATATGCTCCCGGCCAAGTTCCGCGAGATGCTGCTGAAGGCCAGCAAGCTCAAGGCTGACGCGTGAATCCGCGCAACGCTGTGCTGTTCTGCGGGCTCTCGCCAACGAGGAAGAAATAACCAGAATCACAATTGCGGCGAGCCCCATAGATAGCGATCTCCAGGTGGAAGGGAAGGAAAAAAGTTTCATGAGGACTCTCCGCAGCAAACGTGGGTGAAAAAGCGTGGCCGAACACCCAGGCAGGGATCGCAAGCTGGACCAAGGGATTCTACTCGAAGTTCACTCGTTCACAAACGATTCGATTGCTACGATCAGATATGGATGGAAAGCGTGACGTCGGGGCGGGACTTGTTGAGGCGATACACAACGTTGGGAAGGTTCAATCTGCCGAAACCTGATGTGTGTTCTATAGAACTGTAGAGACCGTCGTGCCGGCGGCGGCAAACACAGCAGTCATTTCTGCGCGAGCGAGAGGCAGGAACTTGGCTATTACGATAGGGTCGAATTGAGAACCGCTTGCGGCGAGTAGGCGACGCTCCGCCTCTTCAATTGGCAGACCTCTCCTGTAAGGCCGTGAGGAGACCATCGCGTCAAAAGCGTCAATGACGGATACAATTCGAGACCCGATAGGAATCTCCTGGCCTTGTAGACCCCCGGGATATCCCTTTCCGTCGAAACGTTCATGGTGATGAAGGACGAGCAAGCTGGCGCGATCCATCCCAGGGATCTGGCGCAAAACTGCCCAGCCGTACTCGGGATGTTTCTTCATCCTGTCGTATTCCTCCTCGCTTAGCCGGGAGGGTTTATTCAAGATGGCATCGGGAATGCCAATCTTGCCGATGTCATGGAGCAGGGCGGCAGTCTCGATGTCCGCCAGTGTGCTTACGGGCAGGCCCAGGTCGCCAGCGACGTGGAGCGCCCACTCAGCCAGACGCGTGCTGTGCACGCCAGTATTGAGATCCCTCAGGTCCAGAAGCTGGTTCAACGTACAGACTAACGAGGTACGAAGGGCTGCAAGCTGCCCCTCCATTTCCTTGACCTGCAAGAACATGGGGTGCAGCGGAGAATCAGACGGAGCCGCAGCGCTGGGCACAACCAAACCCTGGGCCATCCCCCCGGCCTTGCCACCGGAAGTTGACCTAAGAATTCCAGCGACACCGCTCGTTGCCGTCATTCGTGTCCCAATTTGCGCTGAAGATTCCACAGTGGCTCACTCGCCTGCCAGCGAACGATAGACATCCAGCCGGCCATAACCCATGTTGTAGCCGATCCATTGTGCATGTGAAACCGCTGCGGCCGCCTTCGCCTGGTTCAGGCTAGGTTGCAATGCGAGGAGCAGCGACGCAGTTCCAGAGACCAGGGGCGCGCTGAACGATGTTCCCGAGCTGACCGAATAAGCGCCGAAAGGATATGTCGAGACAATGTACTCGCCCGGCGCGGCAACCCAGACAATTTGGTCACCATAATTGGAGAAAGTCGAACGCCGGTCGAAGTCATCTGTCGAGGCAACCCCTACGACGTCTTTCTGCCAAGCTGCTGGGTAAACGATCTCTTCCATTCCGTCGTTACCAGCGGAGGCGATCTCGATCACATTCTGATTCGACGCATAGCTAAGCGCCTTGGACAGTTCGGTTGAGTTCAGGCTCAGATCGAAGCTCATGTTGATGACGTTCGCGTGGCTCTGTACCGCGTAGTAGACGGCTTGAACGATATCGGAGAGATTACCGGTGCCGTCGGCGTGAAATGCCTTGAGCGGCAGGAGTTTCGCGGTCGGGGCGACGAGGTGAATGACTCCCATAACCATCGTCCCATGACCAAAAGCGGCATAGGCAGTGCCATCCACCATTGCTGCCGTGTGTTGGTCGACCATGGCCGCGGTATGTTGATTGACAAAGGCAGCCTGGCAGGCGCTGCACGAGGAGCCCGTGTTCCCGCCCAGGTCTGTCATTTCTGAACCGCCCGGCTGATTGCGAGTGAAGTCGTAGCCTTGCAACAGAACACCGTGAAGAGCCGGATGGTTCGGGTCCACGCTCGTATCGATATCCGCGACCACTCCTGCGCCACTCGCATGAAAGGAACCGTGCGCTTTGGCGAGATTGATAATTTGCGCGGCTGGCTGGTTGGCGTAGCCATACCAAACCGGGGTCCCGTAGTAACTGACGAGCGTCGATGCGTACAAACCTGGAGGTGTCGTCGTCAGGTAAACTTTGTTCGTCAAGTCGGTTGGGATCGTGAGGATCTGGTCCACTTCGGCGTCAAGAATCCCGGTCACAAGTCTTAGAATGCCCGCAAGTACATCAGGAAGGAGTCCCGAATTAGGCGTGACCAAAAACACCTGACCGAGATTTCCGTCTAGGTTGCCTTTCACCGTGCATCCGTTGAGCAGGCATACGAGACCGAGTCCAGCCGAGCCGAGTGTCGTCCGAACGATCACTCCCCCAATGATAGCCGTGACCGACGCAGAAGTGCTGGTCGACGTGCTACCCAATAGTCCGGGCAACAATTGTGCCGAAGCCGTTTGAGTCCAAACCATAACGACGAACAAACCTGCCAGGATTCTGCGTCGCATTTTTCTTGAGGGCTCCCTCTTTCAGTAAGTGCTGCGCTGAACCGACGCGGACGTTAGGAATCGCGAGTGTCAGTATTACTGGTAGGTTTGGTACGGACAATGGTACAAACGGTTAGGGTCTCAATCCTTTTTCCTAGTACTCTTTTTTCTCCCTGAGAGAGAGGCCTTAACCGGTGCAGAATCAGCGCGTTTAGACGCGTCGCGCTCATTAGGGAGTTTCGGCTCCAGCACCGAATGCGTAGCTCGGGTCCCTCTTGGACAGATACGCCGAGGTAAAGGCCACGCTCAAGGAGACACTCCAGCCAGAACTCGCCAAAGCGGTTTGTCACGGTCTCAGTCCGCAGTTTAGCGTGCCTAAACAATGCCACGGGAACCTGCGCGAGGGTGTCTTCCGGATCGTTGACATTGCGAATCTGGCCGACCACAGCTACTTTCCGGGGATCCTCCTGAGGCTCGATGCGAAGATCAACATGGAATTCTGCAGTCCCGGCAGAGGAACTGCCGGATGGCACTCTCGCTGGACTGAACGCCTGCCATCTTCGGCTGCGAAAAGCTATCGAAGAGCAGAATTGACCGTAGCGTCGGTTGCTTCTCGTCTTATGCAGAGCACGAACGAGGTTTCACTCAGTGAGGCAAGTTCGTGCCTTTGATGAATTGCACGGCTTGGTTGAAGTCGAGGCAGCCCGCGCCGAGCGAACCGGCGTTCCCGCAACGCCCCGCGTGGGAGAGTGCGCGTAGGATGTCCCCACCTCGCAACTCTGGAGCGAGGTGCTGGTCCACGGCCGACAGAAGATCCACTACCGCGCCGGCCACGATCGCGCAGCTGAACGAGGTACCCCAGGCTGCCGCGTAGTGGTTCCCCGGGTATGTGGTCACAAGCGCTTCGCCGGGAGCTGCAATTCGCACCAAGTCTGGGCCGAAGTTGGTGAAAGAGGACTGCTGGCTCTGCTGGTCAACGGACCCGACGCTGATGACATTCCCGTAGGCCGCCGGATATACAAGCCCGCTTATGCCTTCATTCCCCGCGGAAGCAACACAAATGACACCATTGCGATCAGCATAATTAATTGCTTTCATTAGGGCATCCGAAATCTGGGTCAATTCGAAGCTCATATTGATCACGGTCGCCCCATGATCCACCGCGTAGTAGATGGCGCGAATGACGTCGGATTGGTTCGCCGTCCCGTCGGCACCGAAGGCTTTAAGAGACATGATCTTCGCCGTGGGCGCGACCAGGTGAATCAAGCCTGCCACCATGGTCCCGTGGCCGAAAAAGGATGGCAGGCCCGAACCATCCAGCATCGCTGCGGTGTGTTGCTCAAGAATCGCCGCGGTGAACTGGTTGAGGACGACGACTTGGTAGGATTCTCCAGGCGCAGGCCGAGTCTGGTCCAGCATAGCGGCAGTGTGTTGATTGACATCCGCCAAGTCGGAGGCGTAGCCCGCGACGTTCCGAGTGAAATCGTAACCGGAGACGAGGACCGGAGCTAGGATCGGATTGTTCGAGTCAATGCCCGTATCGATCACTGCCACAGTGAACTTGCCGGCGCCGTTCTGTTGCATCGCGGTCCAAGCGTTTGTGGCATAAACAGCAGGTTGCTGAACGTACCCCGTCCAGGCCTGAGTCCCATATAGTTGGGTCAGGTGCCCGTCGCTTACATAGTCCGTCACCGGCATGGGAGGGATGTACGGTGGTGCCGTCAGGGACGTCTCGGGTACCGATACGTTGTTGTCAAGCTCAAGATGACTGACGTTCGGATCGTGCTGGACCCATTGCTGCAGTACGTTGGGCGGCACAGCGCCGCTTACCTGTACGAGATAGGTGTCTGGGTCTCGGATCGTCCCCACGATGGTCATGCCATATGTGTGGCATGCAGCTTCGGCCTGGCCTCGATTTGGGGATTGCAGGATGTAGTTGTAGATGTTGTGTGCCGGCGTGCTGAAAGGGAATAATGCCAATGCGAGTCCCAATAAAATGGGGAATTTGCAATATTGCTTCATTCTTGTGACTCCGCCAAAGCCGTGTCCAATGTTCATCTCCACTGTTCTTGCGAAGAGTAGCGTCATCTGCCTGCTCGGGCAATGGTCTATGAGTTCTGTAATGACCGGTACTTCGGTACTCGCGTCTGGAATTTGATCGGTCTTAGCGGTCAGAGAGACTCGCGCCTTCATGGCGGAGAGAAATCAAAACGGGGTTCTTCAAGGTCAGGGAGGGCTGGGTACGGATGCTCCCCAAAGGGCGAACGGTGCCCAGTAGTAGGGATGCTTGAAATGACGACGCACCTCCCTCATGGCGGCTCCCAGCGCATCTCCCTTTGTTTTTCTATCTTTGAGGTGGCCGTAAAACTTAGTCATGAACTCGGTGGTGCTCCGGTCGTTCACATCCCAGAGCGTAAGCAGAAGGCATTGGGCACCTCCGCCAAGCAAACCTCGGATTAGCGCAACCAGTTCGTCGCCCGCTGCAACCAGGTTGAGGCCGGTCGCGCATCCACTAAGTGCGATGAGTTCAGAAGGCAGACGAAGCTGGTACAGATCGACCAGACTGAGGAAGGATTGCCCCATGCGGATTCCGGAGAACATTGGGTTATCCTGACGAAAGTTCCCGTGCGCGGCGATATGTATCCAGCGGGAAGTTGGACCGAATTCGCGCAGTACCTGCTCGGTAGCTGACTCGCCGACGAACAGTCGTGCCGAGCCAAGGACTGCGGCAACGGCGGAGGCCTCGTCGCGGATGCAAGGGGCCTGGGCGTCGGGGACGCCCATGACCAGAGCGGAGTCGCCGTCCATGGCGGGGCGGCTCTGGCAGAGGGCATGAATGCCGGCACTGGGAACGTACGAAACTGAATAGCGGTCAAGGAGGTACTGTTCGCCATCGAATAAGGCATGGAAAGGAAGCGAGTGCAGAACGCCATGGGGAACGATGACCAGGTGCTCGCCGGCGATCCGGTCGCGAAGGGGGGAAATCAATTCCGCGTGCAGTTGTTGTAAATGGTTCTGAGTCGCCTCCAAAAGGTTCTGTTCGTGGTGTCGGACGTAGTCGCCTCCGAGGCGAAACTTTGCCAACTGCGATCGAAGCATCTGCAAAATCCCGGAGACCCGAGGCAGCAAAGTCATCGGGAACACCTCGAGCTCGCTGCCGGTGAGATATACGGCGAGCAGTTGATCACCCACCGAGAAGTACTCGATCAAGGTTGTGTCTTTGGGCAAGGAGGCCTGGATGTCTTCCAGCGGAATACCTCGGGCACCGCGAAGAAGTGTCGCTTCGGGCTCAGAATCGGGGAGTTCCCGAAGCGCTCGCAACAGTGATTTTTCGCGGACCTGGGCTTCGCTTTTCAGTCGCTGGATGCGGGTTGGGCTCACTTCTTCAGGACTGAGGTGCTCGAGCTCGATTCGATGGTAGTACCAGTTCAATTCTTCACGCAGCTCACGAATCCGCCGGACCATACCGCTCTGCGCCGGAGCGATAGCCGGCGTCGCCTGGGTTCCCTGGAAAACCAATTCCAAAAGATTGCGGGACTTGGCCAGCTCGATGTATTCGAAGGCCTCACGAAGCGCCGGCCCGTCCTTCCTTCTGTTCAAACAGATCTCGACCAAGCGCTCATAGACTTCGATCTTGTTTTTCATGAACGCGATCTTTAACTCGTCCTTGCGAAGGCTGGACCTCAAGGCTTCCAGGGTTTCCCGAGCTTCCTGATAGGTGGCGTAAGCAGCCTCGACATCGCCTGCGGCTTCGTGAGCTTGGCCCATCAAGAAGCTCGCTTGGTAATCGAGATTCCACATTTCCAAGTCCTGGAGCCGTTGGAGGGCCTCCTGGGCACGCGTTCTTGCCGCTTGGGCATTTCCAGAGTGCAACTCAATTCGAGCCAATATGAGTAGGCATAGCACCGCCTTTCCGGGGAGAGCAGAAGACCGGAAATACTCAAGTGCGTTCCCGCAGGACCTGCGCGCCTCAAAGATCCGGCCTTCGTTGAAAAATACAAGTGCGCAGTAGAGGTCGATCAGGTACGGCCAGGCCTGATTTTTCTCACGCAGGAAAGCCGTTCGCGCTTGGGCAAACAGCTCGAGCGCGCGCAGCGTTTTCTTTTGTTGGCTCAGGGCAATTGCTTCGTTGGTCAGGGCCTTGGCCCGCTCATATCCCATGCCCAGTTTGTCAAAACGGGAGAAACCTTCGTGCGCCACTTCCGCTGCTTCCGCGCTGAGGTTGAGCTCAAGATAGATGTCGGAGAGATCGAGATAACAAAGGGCAAGGATGTGCGCGTCACCGTTCACTTCCGCTTTCTCACGCGCATCCCGAAGCATCTCGATCGCCGTGCCATACTCCCCACGCAGATAGTAAAGATAGGCGATGTTGTAGTCGGCCTGGCCGACCAAAAGAGTCATGCCTCGCTGGACGAACATTTCCCGGGCGCGCTGATAGGTCGAAAGCGCCCGCGGGAAATCGTTGAGGCTGATGAGCGAAACCGACATGTTGTAAAGCGCGACTGCGAGCCCTTCCATATCGCCCAGCGGTAGAAGCATTTCATAGGCCCGCTCATAGAACTGGAGACCTTCCTCGAAACGATCCTGGCGATGGTAGACGTTGCCGACGTTAATCTCGATGTGTGCCAGTCGGCGCTGGTCGCCCAGGCGTGAAAAAATCACTCGGGCGGCGTCGGCCGCTCCGAGGGCATGGTCATAGTCGCCGAGCAAAAGAGAAGGTTGAATCGAAGCGTTGAGGGTCCGCGCTTCCTCTTCTGCGTCCCGAATTTTGCGAAAAATCTCCAAGGCCTGCCCGTGACACTGCAGCGCCGCTTGGTTATCACCCAGGACATAGAGGGCATTGGCTTTCGCGCGCAGGCTCCGGCCAAGCGCTCCGGGGTTGCGCAACTTTCGCACAATGGCAACCGCAGCCTCGGCCAGGGAAAGGGCTTGATGAGCGTCGACACGCAGCTTGACTCGTGACGCCTCATTCAGCTGCTGGACCACAGCGGCGCAGTGGAGTTTGCGGCGACGGGCGAGAAAACGAGACCGCCCTTCATCATCGGTCAGCTGAGCGAGTTCGCCAAGCAACGCGTCGTTGAGGGAAATCTTATTGCGCGCTCGTGTCACGAGAACCCCAGCTCGAGCAACTCCTTGTGAAGGCGCCACAGGCAGCGCTGGCGGATGAAGTCGACAGAGCCCGTAGCGATCCCGAGCGCGGCGGCAATGTCTCGATAGGAGCGGCAAGGCTCCTCGTAAAAGAGCATTTCAACGAGTTGTCGACAAGGCGGCGGCAGCTCCGAAGTTACGCGCCGCAGTTGTTGCTCTTCCTCTGCTTCGCGCAGAATCTTTTCCACCTGTGCTGGCGTGGCCGCTTCGACTCGTCGGGAGCCTTCTTTAGAGACCGCTCGGTAATGTTCTCTCCTGCGATGAAAGCACTTGTGGGACATAATCTGCATGATCCATTTCGGCAAGGCTTTGGCCGTCCTCACGTTGGACAGCTCCGATGGGAGTTCCAAACAAACGGCCTGGAAAATATCGCTGGCATCATTCGCAGCAAAACCATATTTGACGGGAATGGAATGAATCAGTCTCTTGTACTTGTCGATCAGGGCTGACCATGCTTCATGGTTACCCGCAAGGCATTCCTTCACCGGGCGTGTAGCCGAGAGAGGCGCGCCGTCGGCGGTCGCCTCAATAGCTTCTACGGAGAAGGAAGGCATGGGGTTCTATTTGGCTGACTCACTGAAGATAGAGCTGCTCAACGTTCCATAATGTGTAGGGGCTCATCACCGCCGGTTGGAAGTTGCCTACGCGGTTTTTCGCCGCAACCAAAACATTCGGGCTGGCCAAAAAAATGAGCGGCACATTCTCAGCGATAATTTCCTGCACCTTGTCGTAAAGGCGCTTGCGCTTGGCGTAGTCGAGCGAAATGAGCTGCCTCTGCATCAAACCGTCTATGTCGGCTTCCCAGGATGTCGCCGGACGGCTCTCCTTGGGGTGCCAAAGATGAGTTTCCCCGCTTGACACCCAAACGTTCATCTCGGGTGTCGGGTCCGCGTCCCCGCTCACTAAACCCATGACGCAGGCTTCGTAGTCGTGACTCTTCGTTAGGCGGCTGACAACAGTCCCAAATTCCAACGAAACCACGTGCACCTTCATACCCAGTTGAGCCAAGTCATCCTGGACGATCGTTGCCATTTTCGTCCGCTGCGCATTCGACGAACTGGTCAAAATCGAGAATTCAACCGGGCTGCCGTGCGGATCCCTGAGCGAACCGTCCTGATTCCAGGAAAAATCGGCGGATTTCAAGAGCGTTCGCGCGCGTTCCATAGATTTCGGGGGCTGCGGAAGCTGCGGATCGCTCCAGAGTTTGTTCCCTGGTGTCACATTTCCCCAGAGTGGAGTTGCGCGGCCACTGTAAACGAGCCGGACAATTCCATCTCGATCAATTGCGGCCGAGACGGCCTGCCTAAAACGCACATCCTGAAACCAGGATTGCTTCCGCGCGACTTCAGGCAAATCCTTTGCAGAAACTTCATTCAAGTTGAAAAATAAGAAGTTATATTCCAATCCGGGTCCCAGATCTTGGACACGGTAGCCCTTGGCAGCTTCCTGTTTCTCGAGCACCGCAAAGTTTTCGGCGCTTAAACGGCTGAGGATGTCTGTTTCCCCAGATTGAAAACGAATCACTTGCGCGTCTTCGCTCGCGACGAACAAGAAATCGATCTCGTCGACGTATGGAAGACGAACGCCGCGTCGGTCCTGCTTCCAGTAGTAGGGATTTCGTTCCAGCGCGATACGTTGGCCGGGAACGTACTCCTTCAAGCGAAACGGGCCGAGACCCGCAAACCGCGAAGGCGACGTCGAAATGCTCCACGCGTCGGCTATGCCATTCTTGCGGTAACTAGCTTCGAGCAAATGCCGAGGAAGGATGGGAACGCTATCAAAGATTCTTTCCGCGGCCGCGTAAGGCTGAGCCAGCTGAAACCGCACGCTGTAGGCATCCAACTTCTCTACGACAATGGGTTTACCGCTGACAACCAGGAGATCGCGCTGAGGGGCGTCGACCTTTTCGTCGAGATAAACTTGGAAGCTGAAGACCACATCATCGGCATCGAATGGCTCCCCGTCTGAGAAACGCAGGCCGCGGCGAAGTTGCAACGTATATTGTCGACCATCTTGAGAAACTTTCCATGATTTCGCCAGGGCCGGCTCCGACTTCTGCGACCCGCGATTAATGTGAATCAGGTCGGCGGAGAGGCAAGCAATGACTTCACGAGAGGTCTCGTCAAGGGCGAGAATCGGATTGAGTGTCTTCGGCTCCGACCGCAATGCCACCGCGAGCCGGCCGCCCGCATGACCTGCCGGGTTATCCGTGACCATCGAGTCCCCAGCGGGTTCCGAGGCCCGCGAGGGGACCGCGGCTACGAACCAGAAGAAAGCTATTACGGTGTGTGCGAAAAAACGTTTCCAAGAGTAGACCGTCTTCATATCCCACTCTTAGCAAACATCAAATGGTTTTCAAAGCACTACGGGCCGGTAGTGTTCCTGAAAAGCATCGGCTGCGGCGTAATAAGATAAGAAAAAGGGAACGAGCAGTAGGCCGGGAATGAACATCCACCAATACAGGGAGATCACTGAGTATTGCTGCAAATACGAGAGCAAACTTCCCCAACTAGGTACCGGCTCTCCAACTCCCAGACCGAGGAAGCTTAGAGTGACCTCAGCGAGGACAAAATGGGGAACCAACAATGCCAATTGAGTGAGGAGAACTCCGTATGTTTGCGGCAAAATGTGGCGGCGCATGATGTACGCGTCCCCGGCTCCGAGCCCCTTTGCCGCGAGTACGAAGTTACGCTCTTTCGCGCTTAGCACCATGCCGCGTACCAATCGGGCCGGACGAGCCCAGCCGAGAAGGCCGAGTACACACACAAGTAACATCAAGATTTGCCACTCCGCAACATGCAGCGGCAACGCGGCCCGCACCGCGAATAGCAAGTAAAGCCAGGGCGCAGCCAAGAAAAACTCGGCAACACGCATCAGGACGTCATCAACCCATCCGCCGTAGAATCCCGCAACGACCCCAATGACGGCTCCCAAGGAAACCGAGAGAAATCCTGCCATCAATCCGGCGAGAAGCGAGATTTGTCCGCCATAGAGGAACCGCGAAAATTGGTCGCGACCGTAGTCATCAGTCCCGAATAGAAAGACTCGGCCGGGTTCTTCGACGCCGAACAGGTGCAGCCGTGCCGGAAAGAGCCCCGCTACCTTGTACGGCGCACCCGGCACAAGGAAAAGCAGAGGATACACGCGGCCGTCTGGCCCGTATACAAAAGGGCAAACGTGGAAGCGGCCTCGCGCATCCACGACGTGCAATCGCGTCGGTGCTGCAAACGGTAACTCCCGATCCTGGGCTGAGGAATCATAGGGCGCAACAAATCCGGCGAACAGAACGAATCCGTGGAAGGTAGCCAGCACCAGCACTGCAATCCGTAGTTTACGCATCCTGTCGCCCCACTCGTATTCGGGGATCCACCGCGAAGATCAGCAGATCCGCGAAAAGGTTTCCGGCAACAAGAAACACGGACGAAAGGACAACTACACCGGCCACGATGTAGACGTCGCGGGAGAGAATCGCTTCAAGGAACAACGGACCCAAGCCCGGCCAGCTCATGACGACTTCGGCTAAGAGTGATGCGCTTAGCATGGTGGCAACCGAAAGCCCAAACAGCGAAATCAGAGGGTTGATTGCCACGGGCAGAGCAAAACGGAATAGCAGCCGGGCTTGGGGAATACCATGCCCACGCGCCACTCTCATAAAGGGAGCAGTCATTGCCTCCCCCACCGTCGAGCGCACGTGCCGGAACAGCATCGGCAGCGTCACGATAGAGAGTCCCAGCGCGGGAAGAAACAGATGACGGGCCAGGTCAAGAATTCTTGCCCAGGACTCCATATTCTCGGTCGCGAGCGACTCCATTCCGCCCGCCGGGAACCACCCGGTTCGAACCGCAAGCAGAAGCAGCAACAGAAAAATGAGCAGGTCTGGAAAGGTTAGAATGGTAGTTGCGGCGAATCCAACGACGCGATCGACTCGGGTTCCTCTCCTCGCTGCGCACCACACTCCAACGGGAACTGCAATCAGCCACGCCAGCAGAGTAGAGGTAGCTGTCAGGAGAAGCGTGTTTCTGGCGCGCACGCGAAGCAGCGGAGCCACCGGTCCGCCATACGCAATCGAAAAGCCCATCTGGCCTTCTAGAACGGAATGCAACCAGTGCCCGTACCGGACGAGCAAAGGGCGGTCGACGCCGTATTCAGAACGCAGGTGGTCCACTGTCTCTGAGGAGATCCGGGGGTTAAGCCGCAGCGCATCAAAGAAATCGCCCGGCGCGATTTGAGCAAGGGCAAAGCAGGCGAATGAAATCACGCAGAGCAGCAGCGTCGCATGGAAGAATCGCCGCGCTACGTATCTCACACGATCCCCTCGGCGACTCGCGTCTTAAAGATTGACTCAACTGATGGCATCGCGTCTAGAAGGGCGCGTGTGTAAGGATGCTTTGGCCAGCCAAAGAGGCCCGCCCTGCTCTGACATTCCACAATTTTTCCGTCGCGCATGACCGCCACTTCGTCGGCAAAGCGCTCGACTAGCCTCATCTCATGGCACACGTGCAAGTACGTCAGCGACCGGGAGTGCTGGAGGTCAGCGAGCAGTTGCAAGATCCGATCCTGGTTCCGCACATCGAGATTCGAAACGGGTTCATCCAGAATGAGCAGAGACGGATTGAGTGCGAGGGCCCTTGCAATTGCAAGCCGCTGCCGCTGGCCGCCGCTGAATTCAAGGGGGTACTTCTCACTCGAAGCTGATGGCAATCCTACCTGCTCCATCAGTTGGAGTGCGATTTCTCGCCGCCTCTCCCCGGCTCCCTCTCGGTGTATCAAGAGCGGTTCCATGATGATTTCCTCCGCCGTCATGCGCGGATTGAGCGCTGAGGTTGGGTCCTGAAACACGAACTGGATTCTGCGACGTAGGGGAAACAGCTCTTCCCTGCGCAGGTTCGCCACATTCTGGTCATCGAACCAGATTTCCCCACGGTCAGGCTTTTCGAACAACGCGATGCAGCGCGCCAGCGTTGACTTTCCGGCGCCCGATTCCCCTACAAGCGCAAGTGTCTTGCCGCGGGGGATCGCAATGTTCACTCCGTCCAACGCTCGAACGATGAGCTCAGCTCGACCAAAGGGTCGGCCTCGACGCTGAACATAGTTCTTGTCAAGGCCCTGGGCGCGTACCAGAACGCCTGCGGTTTGTGTCGCCTCATTCAAGGTGTGGATAATTCCTTGCTGTCGACTTCAGATTCGGGGAACGCTCTGAAATCAGTGGTTCGGGTTCTCCTCAGCATGGCTTTCGTGCAGTAATGCGAGGGAGTCGTATAAAGCTGTTGCAAGGATCCCTGCTCGACAATCTGGCCTTCGTGCATGACCAGCAAGCGGTCGGCAAGGCTGGCCTGGATTTCAGGAGTGTGGCTGATCAGCAGAAACGAGATATTCTTTTGCCTCTTCAATAGGCGAAGTAAGGCCAGAAATTCGGCTTGGCTGCACGCGTCGAGAGCAGCGGTGGGCTCGTCCGCAATCACTAGTTCGGGCTCACAGGCCATCGCCTGCGCTAGAAGGATTCGCTGGAGCTGCCCTCCACTCAACTGGTGTGGATATGCCGAGTAGATGCGATCCGTCTTTGATAGACCCACCCGCGCGATTAAGGCCAATGTGGCTTCTCGACAATGCTTCCAACTCCACTGCCTGTGAGCGTGAAGAACTTCCGTGATTTGGTCGCCGACACGGATGACGGGGCTCATGGCAATCGAAGGCTCCTGGTGCACCATGGAAATTTTCGCGCCTCGAATTTTTCGCAGTTCTCGCTCCTTCGCGCAAAGCAATTCTTGTCCCCGGAACATCACTGATCCTGAAATCGCAACCCGGTCTCGGGACAACAGCCCCAGCAAGGCCATCGCAACGCTCGTCTTCCCGCAGCCGGACTCTCCCATCAAACCTACGACTTCGCCCGGCGCGATTTCGAAGTTAATTCCGGCTACCGCCTGGTGGTCGTGGTCGCCTTCCAGTCGATATCGAACGGTCAATTCGCGCACTTGGAGAAGGCAATCCATGGGACCCGTCACTTTGCTTGAAAAGGCGTCGCGCTACCAAGCGGTTACTTAGCGTAAATTATTGTAGTTGCTCCTATCTTCAGCGGACGTAACTGGGCGATGCTTATGTGTCGATAAACCAACAGCCTATACCGCTCGGAGTGTCGGGCGATTCCCAGAAGCATTCTGCGATCGAAGTGAAGCTGCGAGGCTACGTCGCGCAACTGAGCGAACATGAGGACATAGTGAACCTATTGAGTCTATTAAGCGGGAGAAACGCCGAAGTGGCGGATTCGCCCAAGTGAGGTACACGGCAGGTACACGCACCGCTAAATGCGGACTATTAGCGGACTTTTATGCGGACCTTGCGAAGCCTCCGATGAGCATAAATGTGTGATAATATTGTAGGTTATCGTGAGACCTGAAGCCAGCAGAGAACCGGACATTACGCCGGACTTGGCATTGCCCAAGGATCGTGGGGAATCCCCTGCCGAAATGGAGCCTTTGCTCGTCGGTGAGACTTCGCGGTTTCGCGGCAGTTTGACAGACCTTGCGGTGGAGCTGGCCCAGAGGGCCGCCGGGTTTCGGCGGAGCTTGCCAGAGAGCCTTCTGAAGTCGCTGGCTGACCTCGTTCGCTCGATGA
>Ga0307477_10001909_pt1 | contig 16592 bp, 15 predicted proteins | sample atmos_gasesECM2C_FD_203316 | JGI IMG/M metagenome (GOLD analysis project Ga0307477, IMG submission 203316) | Hardwood forest soil microbial communities from Morgan-Monroe State Forest, Indiana, United States - atmos_gasesECM2C_515 | ecosystem: Environmental > Terrestrial > Soil > Temperate...
AGCTGTACGACATCGCTCGCAATGAGCCCAACCAGGACCTCAAGCTCACCGCCATCAAGAACCTCGGCCTCCTCGGCGGCGAACGCAGCGGCGAGATGCTCGTGTCGATGTACAACGCCGACACGCGTCCGGAGATCCGTCGAACGGTCATCAACGCGCTCTTCATCCAGGGCAACGCGAAGGCGCTCGTCGCGCTGGCGCGGCGCGAGAAGGACCCCGAGCTGAAAAAAGCCATCATCGAGAAGCTGGCGATCACCGGGTCGAAGGAAGCGGCGGATTATCTGATGGAGTACCTCAAGGACTGACTGCGGATCGTATAATCGCGCCCTCGCACGAGGGCGCGATGTCATGGGGCGGTTCTTCTCCTACGGCTTCATTCTGCAGCTGATCGCCATCGTGCACTTCATCCGCCGCCGCCCGGACACTTACTGGATTTGGATCATCCTGTTCTTCGGTCCGATCGGCGCCACCGCATACATCTTCATGGAAGTGCTTCCCGATGCCGGTCTCGCTCGCAATTCGGTGAAGGGATTTTCGCGGCGGAAACGAATTCGAATGCTCGAGACGATGGTGCTGGACAACCCCTCAGCCGGCAACTACGAGGAGCTCGGCGACTTGCTGCTCGAGGAGAAAAGGTACGAGCGTGCGCGCGACAGCTTCGACCGCGCGCTGAGCTCGCGTACCGACTCGGTCGACCCGTTCTATCGCCGCGGGATCGCCTCGTTCGAGCTCGGCGATTTCACAGCGGCCCTGCGCGATTTTCAGCACGTCGTGGATGTGGATCCGAAATACGATTTTTCTCGCGCGCGCCTGATGTACGCGCAATCGCTCGCGAAGAATGGGCGCGGCGACGAAGCCGGGCCGATCTTCGATGGCCTCATCAGCACTTCGACGTCGACGGAAACGCTGGTCGCGGCAGCGGAGTTCTACTTCGATCGGCGGCGCATCGCTGAAGCGCGCGAGTTGGCGCAGCGAGTTCTCGCGAGACGAGCCACAATGCCGGCATATCAGAAACGCCGTGAGCGGCCGTGGCTGCGGCGCGCGGCTGCACTTTTAAAGTCGATAGGCGCTGACGCACCGGTTGCCGCGTAGATAAAACCGCAGCGGCCAGTGCGCGGCGCCGACAGCGCCCTCGACGCCGACGCGCGCGCTCACAGCGATCTCCGATTCATCCACATCGGATTCGCGCGCGGTGATGAAGAGGCGATCGCCGTCGAGTGGCTCACCGTCGAGGCGGCGATCAATGTCCATCGCCGCGCACAACTTCCCCGGACCGTTCATCAGATCGAGATCGCGCTTCGCTCTCGGTCGCCGTTTGCGCATCGAGGCGATCCCTTCGATCGGTTCCGCCGCGCGCAGCAGAACCGCCTCCGCGATGTCGGCTTCCTGCGTGACCACGTTGAGGCACCAGTGCATCCCGTACGTGAAGTAGACGTACGCGTGGCCGCCTCCGAGATACATCGACTCGTTGCGCGCCGACCGCAGGCCGCGGCGCGCGTGGCTCGCGGCATCGTTCGCGCCGAGGTACGCTTCGGTCTCGACGAGACGTGCGGCAAGAAGCTCGCGCCGTCGGCGCCGCCACAGCGTGCAACCGAGGAGAGCGCGCGCGACGGTGACGGTGTCCTGAAGGTAAAACTCGCGGGGCAGTTTCTCCGTCATCGATCGAGCTGCTCTTCGCGCGCGTGGCGGGCGATGACGTCCAGGAGCTCGCGGTGGATTCCTGGAGGTGCTCCGACGATGTTGCCGCGCACGAACCAGCGGTCGCCTCCGGAAAAATCGGTCACCACGCCGCCCGCTTCGGTGATCATCAGCGAACCGGCGGCGACGTCCCATCGCGAGAGGTGAAGCTCGAAGAAGCCGTCGAAGATCCCCGCGGCGGTGTAGGCGAGATCGATCGCAGCGGAACCGGCGCGGCGGACGCCCTTCGCAACCTTGATCACGTCTTCGAAAATATCGCAATATAACGTGACATATTTCTGTGCGCGGAACGGGAAGCCGGTCGCCAGGAACGAGCCTTCGATCGTCTGCTGATCGGAGACGTGCATCCGCGCGCCGTCGCGAAACGCGCCCGCTCCTCGCTCGGCGGTGAAGACCAGATCGCGCAGCGGCTCGTAAATCGCGCCGGCGATGATCTGCTCACCGGCGCGCAGGCCGATTGAGATCGACCAGACCGGAAAGTGCTGCAGGTAGTTCGATGTGCCGTCGAGAGGGTCGATGATCCAGGTGCGGCCGCTCGTTCCGGTTACGCCGGTGCCCTCCTCGCCGAGGATGCCGTCGGCCGGAAAACGGCCGCGCAGATACTCGACGATCGCCGCCTCGCTCTCGCGGTCGGCGCGCGAGACCCAGTCGTTGCGCGCTTTGAGGTCGGCGTCGCCCTTGCCGAGCTGCTCCCAGTGGCCGAGGAGGATCTGCGCTCCGAGCCTTGCCGCTTCGACCGCCGCTTCGACGTCCTGCACGGCGCGGCATTTTAAAGGAGGGTAGCGATTTTGGCCGCCTGCTCACTCCTTACTAGAACTCGCTGGAATCAGGATGAGCATGCGCGGAACAGCCCGCCGCGCGGTCGTCGTCAATGTCCCGGCCTTCGGCTGGGACCGCGCGGTTGTTGCCATGTTGCGGCACTCGACGCTGCCGTGGCATGAGGAGTTTGCGCGCGAGATTGACCTCGACGCCGCGCCGATCGCTTCGCTGAGCGATCTCGGCTCCCGTGATCGCCTCTCGCTGACGGGCCAGTTCGCGGCGCATCTCGCTTTTCTGCAGTTCGCCGGAGTCGCCGATGCCGCGTTCGACCCCATGGATTGGGTTGTCGTGCGGAAGCGCGGGAGCGATTGCCGCCTCGTGCGCATTGCCGCACGCAACGGGAGCGAGGAGATGCCGCCTCTGTTGACCTTGATCCAGCAGTTTGCGTCGGCGGTCGGCGCGCCGCCGCTCGACGTGTTGCGGCAATCGTGGGCCCGCGCGGAGACGGTCTATCACGAGATCGAGTCGAAGCTGCGCGCCGGCGCGGCAGCCGATCTTCGATGGCTGCACTGGGCTGCCACAGGAGCAGTCGCCGGGGCTTCTGGCCTCGAGGCTTTGCGCGCTCTCGCGCGTCTCGACGAATCGATCGTGATCCTCGGCGATGGCGCATCGCCGCTGATCCGCTATTCGGCAATCCGCGGACTGGGACTCCCGCATTCTCTCGATGAGCATGCGATCGTGGAGCGTTTGGCCGGCTCGGACGTCTCGCGCAAGACGTTCGTGATCGTGTCTCCCGAATCATTTGATGAATCCTCTCGCCGCGTCGTTGACCTGTTGAAAGCCGCAGGAGTCGGAGTCTGGCCTGAGCTTTTGGAGGAAACGAAGACGTTTCTCCTGTCGCCGGTCCTCCGCGCAATGCCGTCAATGGCGAGCAGAGAGCGGCTCGAGACGTTCGTGCAATCGGCGGCGTTCGCTCGCTATCTCGACGAAGGCGAATTGCCGGTCGTCGCAACCGAGAACGTCGTGGCGGTGCTGCGGGAGCCGCTTCGATCGTTCATCGCCGCGGTTGCGCTTTTCGGCCAGAGGACGCCGAAGAAACTCGTCGACGTTTACCTGGAGCGACTACGGGCAACAGTTCGTGCAGCGGATCTCGTTACGGCTGGCGTGTGCTCGCTCGATGACGAGGCGTTGTCATTCGCGTCGGAAGATGTGCGGAGACAGGCGATCGATGCGATTTCGATCGCGTCCAGGCCATCGCTGTGCCGCACAGCCGCGGAGGTCTGCGAGGCGCATGGCGATCGACGCCGCGCAGCGTCATTGCTCCTTGACTGCGGCGATGTCGTGAGCGCGGCGGCGCTGTTCGAATCGATCGACTGGCCGTCGAGCGAAGAGGCGATCCGTTCCTTGCGAGCGTTGCCCCGAGCGGCGCTTTCCGTGCGCCTCAAGAGCGTTCTCGCGGAAGCGCTGTTCGCGACCGGCCGCTATCGCGATGCCCGCGAGTTCGCGTCGGAGCCGTTGCTCGCGCGCATCGAGCGACGAACGGGCGAGTATGCGAGCGCGCTGACGCGCCTTGAGAGTCTCGACCATCGTGATTTTGATTCAGAGCTGCTACGCGCCGAGATCCTTCTTCTTCTCGATCGATCGGACGAGGCCAGGTCGCTGCTCGATCAAAGCGATGCTGCGACGGACGACCAGCGAGCGCACCTCGCATTTCAACGGGCGATTCTTGACGGAGGAGCGGCCGACATTCACAACGCGTATCTCAGCGCGCGGATCGGCGTTTATCGAGCGATCGCCGCGAAGGATCGCGGCGCCGCGGTCGCTGCGGCGCGCCAGGCAATCAGCTCCGCCGCTGCGATCCAGGATCGCGTCGACGCAACGCTGGACCTCATCTTCGCGCTCTTCTGTAGCGGTGACTGGGCGGCGGCTCGGGCCGCGGCGCTCGACGCGTTGCTGCTGGTCGATCAGACGCAGGGCGATCGCGCGGCTGGCGGCATTCTCTTTACGCTCGCGTATCTGGCGGCAGATGACGGCCAATGGACGCACGCGGCGCATCTCGTCGAGCGGCTCCGAGGGTTCTATGGTGAGGTGCGCGATGAGAAGCGGCTCGCCGAGCTGGACATGCTCTCCGCGACGATCGACTTTTCGCGCGGACGATTCGCCGCCGCCGCGCGGGCAGCGCACGTGGTGCTCTCATCGAACGTCTCCGACCAGATTCGTGAGACTGCGGCGTTGATCGCCGACGAGATCGACTGGATCGAGCATCGGAAGACGCAACTGCGGTCCACCGGCACGACCGCGAACCTGGAGTTGGCGAACCGTCACGCGCTGATCCGCGCGCGCCGCGGTCTCCCTCACTCGCCGTTGCAGCCGTTTGCCGCGCGCCTGCTCGCGTGGGAAGACGGCGGACCGCTGCCCGAGGCGCGGAACGGCTCGGAGAAACTCATGCTCTATCGCACCGCGCTTCGCTACGGACGCAACAACATCGCCGACAGGATTGCCACCGAACTGCACACGGAGCGCGATCACGCCCCTGACCCGGCGTTCGATTCCGAGCTGCGCATCCTTCGCTCGGCGGCGGCGCTGCCCTTTCCATTCGATAGAAATGATTTCCGCCCGGCGTGCTGGCGCTTCGCGACGCGCAACCGTCTCGGTCAGTGGCAGGAGTTCGGATCCATGGCCGGGCTGTCTGGCGCAGAGCTCGACGCGGTTCTGGTAACGCCGCCCGCCGATTGGATCGCGTGCAGCGAGAGGGAGCTTCTGTACATCGATGGTTTATCGGAGTGGTCCGCCGGTTCGCGTGAAGCGATCGCGTCGCTGTTCCGCGTCCGCGCGGATCATCATCGTCTGCGACGTCTCCTCGACGAAGAGACGCTCGACGGTGCGCACGAATCGATCGAGGGAATCGTTGGCGAGTCCCCGTCGATGCGCGAAATCTACGAGCTGATCTCTCGCGTCGCCAGGCGCGACGTCCCCGTCTGCATCCTCGGCGAGTCCGGAACGGGCAAGGAACTCGTCGCACGGGCCGTCCATCGCCAGTCGTCCCGGCGCCACAAGCTGTTCACGCCAATCAACTGCGCGGCTCTGCCGGAAAACCTGATCGAGAACGAGCTGTTCGGACATGCGCGCGGCGCGTTCACCGGCGCCGATCGCGATCGCTCGGGACTGATCGAGACCACCGACGGCGGAACGCTTTTTCTCGACGAGATCGGCGAGATGCCGCTCGTCGCGCAGGCGAAGCTGCTGCGCTTCCTGCAGGAAGGTGAATTCAGACGCGTCGGCGAGACCACGAATCGAAGCGCCGACGTTCGAGTGCTCACGGCGACGAACCGCAAGCTCGAAGCGGCGGTCGAGCAGGGAAGATTTCGCGAGGATCTCTACTATCGAATTCGCGGAATCGAAATCGTTCTGCCGCCGCTGCGCGATCGCACGACCGATATTCCGCTTCTCGCGTCGCATTTCCTCGCCGCGGAAAAACAAAAGCATCGCACCGGCCCCTCGCGTCTATCCGCCGAGGCGATCTCGGCATTCGGGACGTATCACTGGCCGGGTAACGTCCGCGAGCTTCAGAACACGATCCGCGCTGCGCATGCCCTTGCCGGCGACGCGCGCGAGATCGACCTCGAGCATCTGCCGGAGCGCGTTCGCGGGATCAAGATCGTTCGAGGCCCGGTTGGCTCCTACCAGCACGCCGTGGCCCGCTTCCGGCGTGAATTGATCGAGAAATCGCTTCTGCAGTCGAACGGGAACCAGAACCAGGCCGCGGCCATGCTCGAGATCTCCCGTCAGGCGCTCGCGTATCAAATCCGTGAACTTGGTATCCTCGTCAAGCCCATCAGACCAACGCGGACATGATCGCCGCTACTTGCATGCTTCTGTTCTGCGCCGCCATGGAAACCACTGGCAAGGCGCCGTGGGAATGGACGATCGACGAGCGCCTTGCCGAGCGATTCGATCCGGCGAAGATTCACGAGCGCGAGTCCGCGTATGTGACGGTGCACCCGCAACTTCGGCCTGCGCTCCAGTCAGTATCCGGTCCCTATCTCCCGTAGAAAGAGCGCAATCCGATCACGAGCGCTGCCGATGAAGATGCCAGATGCAAAGCGCGCTATGACGCGCTCGCGGCCGCCCGCGATCTCTTTGGTCGAGAGCGATTTGACCGGATGCTGTACATCGCGATCGCGTCGGGTGCGCAATTCAGCGAAGGAACGAGTTTGCCGAACCTGGCCGACTTTCTCCGGTGGAGGGAATACGGCTGTCAAGGACCACGTCCGCGGCCTTTTGTAACGCCGTCGCAACCTCCTCCTGCCAGCCCTCCTCGGTAGAATCGACGCAACCTCCATGAGAGCCCGGGCCCCGCGACTCCTGCTCGTGACCATTGTCGTCGCCGGATGCGCGCTCTACTCCGACGTCATCGTCAGCCCGCTCGTCTACGATCCCACGAACATCGAACGCGGCAGCGATCTGCCGTCGATGCTGCGCAAAGCGGATTTCAATCGCGCCGTCGCTTCGGCGAACGACGTCGAATCGAAGGCCCGGAAGACCGCACAGGAGCTCGGCGCGCTCGGCGAGGCGGAGCTCATCGCCGGCCGCTACGACGACGCCCGCCGCCATCTGCGCGCAGCGATCGACCTTCAGCCGTTCCGCACCGTCTACGCGCAGATCGCGTGGGACCTCTCGCAGCTCGAGTACATGTCGAACAACTTCGAGGCGAGTCTCGACTGGGCGAAGATCGCCAGCGAGCACGGCATCATCGTCAAGCCGTGGCACATCGCATATCTCGAAGCTCTCTCGAACGTCAACGTCTATCGGTTCACGAGCGCGACCCGCGAACGTCTTCCGTTCAAGATGGGCCGTCCCGACGTGCCGCGCATCGAGGTGACGATCAATGGCCACACGAGGGCGTCGGCGATCGTCGATTCCGGCGCGGTGCTGTCGATCGTCTCCAACTCGCTTGCCGCGGCGGTCCCGGTCCGCATCCTCGGATCCTTCACCGGCACGTTCTCCGGCCTCCTCGGCGAGCCGATCCCGGTGCGCTTCGGCATCCTCGACAAACTCGACCTCGGCCGCATGAGCATCGAGAATGTGCCGGTCGCGGTGATGCCCGATGACAAGATGAAGTTTCTCGTCAGCGGCAAGAAGGAATTCAAGATCGACTTTCTCCTCGGCGCGAATCTGCTGAAGGAATTCCGCGTCGAGCTCGACTTCCGGCGCAGCGGCATCACGCTGACGCGCGTGCCGCCCTCTGAGCGAAAGCCCGCCGCCGATCAGAACCTGTTCATCGAGCAGTTTCGGCCCGCCGTTCGCGCTACCGTCAACCGGCACGGCTGGTACATGTTCGTTCTCGACACTGGATCCGAAGTCACGTTCTTGAATGAGAGGCTGATCAGCGCTCTGCCGGTTCAGACCTTCGCGACCAAAATGCACAACGCGACGCTGCAGGGACTCGGCGGCTCGAAGAAGCATGGCGAGAAGCTCGAGAACGTGGAGGTCGGCATCGATCGCTGGGCCGGGACCTACCACACGATTCCGATGTACGACGCTGGCGAGCACGAGCGGACGACGGGGATCGTCGGCGAAAACTATCTGAAGAATTTCGATGTGGTGATCGACTTCGGGCGGATGCGCGTCGATCTCGCGCCGACAGGCCTTGCGTCAGTCCTGCTGAAGATGGATGAGGGTGTGCCCGTGGAGAAAGGCCGCGTCCCGCCTTAATCCTTTTTCTTCTTCCGCTCCGCGCGCCGCTGCTTCGCCCATCCCTCGATCACTTTTTGCGGAACTCGGGACAGCGCGAGCGAATCCGGCGGCACATCTTTAGTGATCGTTGATCCAGCGCCGACGTAGGCGCCACGCCCGATCCTCACCGGCGCCACGAGCTGGGTGTCGGAGCCGATGAAGACGCCGTCCTCGATGATCGTCTTGTGTTTGTTGACGCCGTCGTAGTTGCAGGTGATCGTGCCGGCGCCGATGTTCACGTTCGCGCCCACTTCCGCATCGCCGATGTACGAAAGATGCGATGCCTTTGCGCCCTGGCCGAAGATCGCCTTCTTCGTCTCGACGAAATTGCCCACCTTCACGTGCTTGCCGAGCTCCGTGCCCGGCCGCAGATGCGCGTAAGGGCCGACCGTCGCCTCATCCTCGATCACAGCATCCTCGGCGACGGTGCCGCTCTTCAGGTGGACGTCGTTGCCGACCGCCACGTTCAGAAGATGGACGCCCGGCTCGATGACGCACGAGTTTCCGATGCGAGTGTTGCCCTCGAGCGTGACAAACGGATAGACGACCGTGTCCGGGCCGATGGAGACGGTCGAATCGATGACCACCGTCGCCGGATTGCGAAACGTGACTCCATCGCGCATGAGGCGCTCGACGACGCGGCGTTGAATCTCCGATTCGACCGTCGCCAGCTCGGCGCGCGAATTGACGCCCAAAGCTTCGATGGGGTCATCCGTGACGAACGCGCCAACGCGATGGCCGCCTTCGCGCAACATTTCGATCAAATCGGTAAGGTAGTACTCGCCCTGGGCATTATGGGTCGACAGCCGCTTCAGGTTGCCGGCGAGGTGCTTGCCGTCGAAGAGGTAGATGCCTGCGTTGACTTCTCGGATCTTGCGCTGCTCGTCGTTGGCGTCTTTCGCTTCGACGATTTTCACGACCGCGCCGCTCGAATCGCGCACGATGCGTCCGTAGAGCCCGGGATCGTCGAGGCTCATCGTCAACAGCGTAAGCGCGTTGCCCGACCGGCGATGGACCTCGATCAGCCGTTGCAGCGTCTCCGGACGCGTGAGCGGCGCGTCGCCCGAGAGGATCAGGACTTCTCGCGCGCCTTTGACGTGATCGATCGCCTGCTGAACCGCGTGACCAGTGCCCAGTTGCTCGTCCTGCACCGCGTATCGCGCGCGATCGCCGAGATGTTGCTGCACCGCATCGCGTTGATGTCCGACGATGACCACCGGCGGTGCGTCGCTGATCTCGATCGCCAGGTCGACGACGTAGTCGATGAGCGGACGTCCTGCCGCGCGATGAAGCACCTTCGCCGTGCGCGACTTCATGCGCGTGCCGAGACCGGCGGCCATGATGATGGCTCGCAGTTCGCTCATTGCTCCTTGCGCATCCGTTCAAGAGTCCGGCCATAGCGATCGTACAGACGGAAGACCGTCTCCGCGAGCGCGGCAGAATCATGGCGCACGTAGTTCCCTTCCGAGATGATGTCGCCGAAGAACGGCGTCACGCCGAGGTCGCGGATCGCGGCGATGTCGAACTGGACGGGGAACTGCTTCTCATTGCTGTAGGTCGTGAGAATCGAGTCGGACGGCTTTCGCCCGTTGAGCACCATGACGTCGACGATGAGGCCCGCGTGCTCGATGATCGTGCTCAGATGTTCCTGCGCCGTGTAATCGTCGGTCTCGCCAGGCTGCGTCATCACATTGCATACGTACACGCGCAGCGCTTTCGCCTGGCGAATCGTTTCGGTGATTGACTTGATGAGGAGATTCGGCAGGACGGACGTGTACAGCGAGCCGGGGCCGACGAGAATCAGATCGGCTTCGCGCAGCGCTTGCAGCGCGCCGTCGGTCGGCTTCACATCGGGCGGATCGATGCTGAGGTGCAGGATGCGAGCGTGCGGCCGCGGAGCCTTGCGGCGATCGCCGAGGAGGGATCCGCTGATCGCCACCTCGCCGATCAGCTCGTTGCCGTCGGCGAGCGTCGCGCGGAGACGGACCTGCTCGAGCGTCGACGGGTAGATCTCGCCCTGGATCGCGAGGACTTCCGACGCCGCGAGAATCGCGTGGTCGAATCCGCCGGTGATGTCCGTGAGCGCGGCGAGCAGCAAGTTTCCGAGCGAGTGACCGGACAGTGCCGAATCAGCCTGCTGAAAACGATAGGTGAAAAGTCGTGATAGTAATTGTTCTTCTTCCGCGAGGGCCACGATGCAGTTCCGCACATCGCCGGGAGGAAGCATCCCGAATTCTTTTCGCAGCGCACCGGAGCTGCCGCCCTCGTCGGTCACGGTGACGATCGCTCCGAGCTTCGCGATCGACCACGCGCCTTCCGCCTCGACGTAGCGCTTCAGTCCACGCAGGAGCGTCGACAGTCCGGTGCCGCCGCCGATCGCCACGATGTTCAGACCCTTGTGCCGCATGGGTTGCCGGTTCCCGGTTACCGGTTGCCGGAAGGATGCCGGTAACCGGCCACCGGCAACCAGTAACTATTTCTTCTTCAACTCGGTAAGCACGAGCTTGGCCACCGCTTTCAGCGTGTCGAAGACTCCCGTGCCGTTGACCGCGACCGCCTCGTAAGTTGGCTCACTCTTGAAATTCAGCTGCCGATACATCTCCTCGGCCGCGATGGCGCTGGGAAGGTCGCGCTTGTTGAACTGCAGAACATACGGAACTGTCTTCAGATCGTAGCCCTGCTCTTTGAGGTTCTTATCGAGGTTCTGGAGCGATTCGACGTTCGCTTCCATGCGCGCGTCCTGGGAGTCGGCGACGAAGACCACGCCGTCGACGCCTTTCAGAATCAGCTTGCGGGAAGCGTCGTAGAAGACTTGACCGGGAACGGTGTAGAGGTGAAAGCGCGTCTTGAACCCGCGCACCTGGCCGAGGTCGAGAGGGAGAAAGTCAAAGAAGAGGGTGCGATCCGTCTCCGTCGCGAGGGAGATCAGCTTGCCCTTCGCCTGCGGATTGGTCTTGTCGTAGATCCACTGCAGGTTTGTCGTCTTGCCGCACAGACCAGGCCCGTAGTAGACGATCTTGCAATTGATCTCCCGCGCCGCGTAATTGATGAATGTCATCTCTTCTTATTCGCTGAAGAGGCTGTCGATGTCTTCGTCGGTGATCTCCGCGAACGGCGAATCGAAGCGGTTCGCCAGGTTTCCGCGATCGGCCTCCGCCTTTTTCAGGAGCACCTCGAACGTCCGTTCGAGCTCCTGGGAGGCTTTCTTCACGCGAAGGCGCACGAGGCCGAGCGAGGAGCGATCGTCGAAGATGACGACGAGAATCACGCGTTGGGCGACCAGGGAGATATGGATGTTGTCGCGCTCGCCTTCGTGAAAAAGGATCGAGAATTCCTTTTCGCCGATCAGCTTCGCCAGACCGTCCGTCGCGGCGACGTTGCCGGCGGTCAGCGAGGCGAGGGACGTAGCGTCGACTCCGCGCATGTCGCCATGCACGGCGATCTGCTGGCCGTTTTTGTCGACCAGGAAGACGATTTTTGCATTGGAGTCGACCTGCAGACGCTGGAGAGTGTCCTTGATCTGCAGGTACTCCTCCTCGTACATCACGAGATCAGGAGAAGCCATGTTTCGATCAATACTAATCTAAATCTCTCGCCGTCCTTCCAAAGCCTTGGCCATGGTCACCTGATCGGCGTATTCGAGGTCGCCGCCGACCGGAAGCCCGAACGCGAGGCGAGTGGTGCGGACGCCGAGCGGACGGAGCTGCTGCGCGAGGTAGGCAGCGGTCGCTTCGCCTTCGACGTTGGGGTTCGTCGCGATGATCACTTCGCGGACCTCGCCGCCCTGAACGCGGCGAAGGAGACCGGCGACGTCGATGTCCTGCGGCCCGATGCCCTTGAGCGGCGAAAGCGCGCCGAGGAGCACGTGGAAGAGGCCTTTGAAGTCGCGGGTCTGCTCGATCGTGGCGATGTTGTAGGCCTCTTCGACGACGCAGATGATCGAAGGGTCGCGGCGCGGGTCGCCGCAGATCGCGCACGGATCGACATCCGTCATGTTGTTGCACGTCGAGCAGCGAAACACTTTCGTCTTGACGTCGAGGATCGCCGTGGCGAGCGCCTCCGCCTCCGCCGCGGGGCGTTTCAGGAGGTGATAGGCGATTCGTGACGCCGATTTACCTCCGACGCCCGGCAGCTTCGTGAGTTCGTTAATGAGATTTGCGAGTGGAGGAGCGGTCATAAGGTTCCCAGTTCCCGGTTGCCGGTTGCCGGAAACTGGCAACCGGAAACTGGCAACCGTCAGAACAACCCTGGAATCTTCATGCCTCCCGTCATCGCGCCCAGCTGTCCCTGCATCTCCTCGTCGACTTTTCGGGAGGCTTCGTTGACCGCGGCGACGACGAGGTCCTGCAGCATCTCGACGTCATTGGGATCGACGGCTTCCTTGTCGATCGTGACGCCGAGGAGCTCTTTATGTCCGTTCATCGAGGCCTTGACCATGCCGCCGCCGGCGCTTCCCTCGACGCGCAGCTCGCTCATGCGCTGCTGCATCTGAGCCTGCATCTGCTGGACCTGCTTCATGATCTGCTTCGGATTCATTTGGATCTCCTCGATTCGACCACTTCGCCGCCGAGGTGCTTCTGGAAGGCCTTGAGGACGGGGTCTTCGCGCAGCGGGGACTGCTCCTTCGGCACGCTCGGCTTGGCCTCCGTCTGCACGGCGATCGTCGTCGGCGCTCCATAGACTTCGGCGGCGATCGACTCGAGCGCCTCGCGCGCCTCGGAAACGGCGTCGGCGGATAGCGACTCATTAAATATGAACGTTATTGTGTCGCCTTTCTTGGCACCGCTCGCGGTCGCCAGATATCCGGCGATGCGTGGCCGGGCCTTGCCGACACGTTCCAGAAAGGTTTCGAGGTCTCGAGGTTGCGAGGTCTCGCGGGGCTTTTCGACCGCGCGACTGCGAGACTCCGAGACCTCGGAACCGCTGAGCACATTCTCGATCTCGCGCAAACGCGGGAACGTCGCCGCCTTCAGCAGCGCGACCTCCACCGCCATTCGCTGATGCTCGGCGCGGTTGATGACGTCGTCGTCGCGCATCAGCAGATTGGCGATGCGCAGAAGCTCCGAGTAGGAAAACTTCTTCGCCACTTCATCGGCGACCGGCGATTCCGATTTCGCGCCCGCGGAAGAGAGAAGCATGTTGCGAACGAAATTCAGCAGGTCGCGGAACAACAGCTTGAAATCACGTCCGCTCTCCGCGGCTTCATTCAGGGTCTCGATGATCCCGGCGTGATCGCCTGCGCTGACGAGCGTCATGATGCGCGCGAAAAAGTTCTCGTCGGAGAGGCCGAGGACCGTGGCCACGTCGGCCGCGGTGATGCTGCGGCCGCCGAAGGCGATGATCTGATCGAGGATCGAAAGCGCATCGCGGACGCTGCCCTCTCCCCGGCGCGCTACGATCTCGAGCGCCGCGTCATCGGCTTTGATCTCCTCCGCCTCGCAAATCTGCCGAAGGCGGCCAATCAGCTCCTCGAGCGTGATCTTTCGCAGCGTGAACTTCTGTACGCGTGACAGGATCGTCGCCGGCACCTTCTGCATCTCCGTCGTCGCGAACATGAAAATGACGTGTGGCGGCGGCTCCTCGATGAGCTTGAGCAGCGCGTTCCACGCGGGCGCGGACAGCATGTGCGCCTCGTCGATGATGAAAATGCGATAGCGGTCGCGAGCGGGCTGGAACTGCGTGACGTCGCGCAGCTCGCGGATGCTGTCAACGCCGGTGTACGTCGCCGCGTCGATCTCGCGGACATCGAGGTCGATGCCTTCGGTGATCTCGCGGCAGGTCGTGCAAGTGTTGTCCGGCTCCGTCGCCGGGCCATTCGCGCAGTTCAGCGCTTTCGCCAGGATGCGCGCGAGGGTCGTCTTCCCGACCCCGCGCACGCCGGAAAAGAGATAGGCGTGGTGGATCCGGTTCTGTTCAATGGCGTTCTGCAGCGTCCGGACGACGGTTTCCTGTCCGAGGATGTCGCTGAATCGCTGCGGTCGGTATTTTCGTGCGAGAGCCTGGTAAGACATCGCGGTCGGAGTATACGCAAGGACCCGCTCGAAAGAGCCCAGGCCGGACTGTGTCACGCAGGGAATGCACCTTATCGCTGCTTCCTTCCGGACCTGACGAGGTTCGGTACGCCTGCTGCACAGGACCCGGGCTCCCTCCAGCGGATCTCATGATGGAACAGGAGCCGCGGCGCGCGAATTCTACGAGAATTCGCGGCGGAATTGGGCCGGCGTCACTCCCGCGAATCTCTTGAACACGCGGTGGAAGTGGCTCTGATCGCAAAAGCCGTGTTCGAATGCGATCTCCGCGAGCGGAAGATCGGAAACGCTCAGCTGTTCCGCGGCCGAGCGCACGCGAAGGCGCTTTACATAGTCGCCGACGGTCTCGCCGAAATGGCGGTGAAACGTCTGGCCGAGATAGACCGGATGCACGGACGCGGCGCGGGCGAGTTCGGTCATCGACACAGGACGGCGGAAGTTCTCGTGAAGATAGTCGCGCGCCCGCTGCGCCGACGGCACATCGCGCGGAGCGCTGCGCGCGAGCGGGGCAATCGTTCCGATGAGCTGCAAGGCGCGCGATTCGAAATCGAGTGGCTCGATGTCCGCCGCGGTTCGATACAAGGCGAGGAGGTCCCACGCCGCGCGCGATCCTGAGAGATCGCGCAGCGACCGGAATTCCGATCGCTTGTCGTCGACGCCTTCGAGAAGCGCCGGCTGAAACTCGAAGAGCAGCAGCCTCACGCCTGGCGCACCGATGAAATCCTGATGCTCGATGCCGGGCGGGTGGTAGAGGGCGGTGAAGCGCTCGAAGCTGAACGAGCGCAGCGCGGCGGTCTCCCGGTATTCGCCGTCGAGCATCACCGTGACGAATGCTGCCTCGTGTGCATGTGCAACGTTGACCCGTGGCTGATCGTGAATCACGGGGCTGAGGGCCACGGAATCGGCCGCCCAGCGTTGCGGAACGCGCCCGAAGTACTGGCCCAGCGCGAGAACGCTCACGACACGTTGTACGCGGTCGTGGCCAAAAGGTTAGCTTGAATTTGTCCAAGACTGCCGGAGGGGCCGACGCTACATTGCGCCCATGCGTCGGACCATCATCGCTTTGCTGATCCTCCTGATCGCCACCGCCGTAGTCGCCGCCGACAAGAAAGTGTGGGTGTGCCCGATGTCGGAACACGCGCAGCAATTCGACAAGCCGGGGAGTTGTCCGATCTGTGGAATGCAGCTCGTGGAGAAGGACGCGCGGTTCCGCGTGGCTGTGCTGATCTTCCAATACGCCGAAGACATCGACTTCACCGCTCCGATTGAAGTCCTCGGTCACACCGGCGCGGAGATCTTCACCGTCGCCGTCACGCCCGATCCGATCACGACCGTGTTCGGTCTGCACGTCCGACCCGACTACGATCTCTCGCATGCGCCCGCTGCGGACCTGATCCTCGTTCCTGGCGGCGGAGTGAGCGAGACGGCGAAGAGCGTCGCCGCGCTCGCGTGGTTGAGGCAAAGGGCCCAGTCGTCGAAGTACGTGATGTCCGTCTGCAACGGCGCGTTCATCCTCGCCAAAGCAGGACTGCTCGACGGCCTGACCGCGACGACCACCTCTGGCCGGATCGACGAGCTAGCGGAAGTCGCCACAAAGACCCACGTCGTGCGCGAGCGCCTGGTCGACAACGGAAAAATCATCACCACCGGCGGCCTCTCGGCGGGCATCGACGGAGCGCTGCATGTCATCGAGCGCGAGTGGGGACGTCCTCGTGCCGAACAGATCGCGCGCGGAATCGAGTACCGCTGGGATCCGAACTCGAAGTGGACGCGCTCCACGCTCGCGGACACTCGCATGCCCGACGTGAAGCTTCCCGACGACGCGGCGTGGGAGATGCTCGGCAGCGACGGCGACACGGAGAAATGGCAAATGCATGGCCGTCTGCGCATCGCAATGACCGAGGAGCAGGCGCTGGACATGGCCACGAAGCAGCTGACGGCAAACGGCTGGACGCTTCGCGAGAGCGCAAAAGGGAAGAGAAGCTGGTCGAAAAAGGATCGGGAAGGTCAGACGTGGCTGACGACGCTCACGTCGGCGCCGGATCAAGCTCCGTCGACATACCTGGAGACGATGAGCATCCAGAAGGTTTCGGGATGACAACGAACGTCGTTCCCCGCTCGCTGCTCGTCATCCTCCGCCTTCACCTCGGCGCGATTCTGCTGATCACGGACGCGGGCAAGATGTTTCGCGACCAGCCGTTCCGCGTGGAGATGGTGGAGTTCATCGGTATCATGCTCAAGCGTCCGGGCTTCGGCTGGTATCAGCATTTCCTGCGCGCGGTGGTGCTGCCGCACGCGACCGCCTTCAGCCTTCTGGTGATGATCGGGGAGCTCGTGGCGGGAATCTGTCTGTTGACCGGCACGATGACC
>Ga0307477_10001910_pt1 | contig 16591 bp, 19 predicted proteins | sample atmos_gasesECM2C_FD_203316 | JGI IMG/M metagenome (GOLD analysis project Ga0307477, IMG submission 203316) | Hardwood forest soil microbial communities from Morgan-Monroe State Forest, Indiana, United States - atmos_gasesECM2C_515 | ecosystem: Environmental > Terrestrial > Soil > Temperate...
TGTTCGGAAGAGATTTCCCTGGAGATCTTCTCGTTTGCGCGGTCCTTTGTTTGCTCTTCACCGGCTGCAACACCTGTATTGGCATTGTTTCCAATCCGCCGTCGGGCGTAGTCACGGTGACCAATTCCACGTGCTCCATGCCTGCTGCCAAAGGAAACCTGCGCCCTCGCATAAATTTGTCTCCCATGTTGGCTGCGACTCCTTCCACGGTGCGCCACATTTTCGTCACCCTACGGGGTATCCAGGCCAATCCGGACCCTTCGGCTGACGATGATTCCCCCGGCTGGGTAGAGCTAGGCCCAGCCCTCGCGCACAAGCCGCTGCAGTTTGACCTCTTAGCGCAAAGCGAAGAGTCCTGCCCGCTTGATTTGCTCGACGCTACCGCCGTGCCGGCGGATGTCTACCGGCAAATCCGGCTGCAAATATCCCCCCATGAAGCCGCAACGGATCATTCGCTCCTAGAACAGAACGCATGTGGTGAAATTGGATTTAACTGCATGGTTACCGAGGACGGCGGTGTACAGCCAATAAAAGTCGGCGGACCTCCGGCTGTAATTCACATCACCTCGGCCCAAATCTCTGATGGCTTCTTCTCCGTTCCACCTGACGGCGACAAAGACCTCGTAATTAGTTTGAGCGGCCACTCCCTTCTGTCGTTACCCGCAAGCCAGGCACCCGAGCTCGTCCCCACATTTACAGCCGCGCTCGCTCCGCCCTGCAATCCTCGTTGAGTGCGACACCCCGAGCCACGCAAGGCTTGTAAATCCATGCTCCCGTCGTGGACGGCAAGCTGCCTCCGGTTTCTGCGTATCCTCCCGTGACCAAGGTGTTGGCGTCCGGAAGTAAGGTTGAGCTGTGGCTGGCGCGCGCGATCTGCATGTGCGCGGTTTGGGATAAAGAACCCGCACTAGAAGTTGCCCAACTATCAGGCGAACTGAAACGGACAAAAGGAAGGACCATTTAGCGGGAATACGAACAAGGCAGCCGTGCCAGTCGCGATCTCATAAGAGCCTCCATTCTTGGCCTATCGCAATATACGATGCAGCCATCGCGCAAGTTTTAGCACACCTTCCCCTCATATTGAATGGCGTGCGCTTACCGCTCCGCGGATTACAGTCCGTAACTGCGTGGCTGCTCACCTCGAGCCGCCATTGGTTGAAGGAAAATCCCTATGCGGCTGAAGAAGAAATAGAGCCCGACTCAATTTCCCGCAGAATCGTGCGAAGCGCCGCCGACAACTCCTCGCGGCTCACATGGCTCTTGCGAAACTGGACGCGCACGTGGAAGGCATCGTCCTGCGCGCGATAGTCGAACAAAAACGGCTGCGGCCTCGAATCCGGCCCGGATTCTTGCTTACGCGCTTTGCGCGCTTCATCGCGCGTCAACCCGCCTTGCGCGATGCGGTGGACCATCTCATGCATCTTTTTCTCATTCGGCTGCCGCGAAACCTGCAGCAACAACGATTTAGAAAATATCCCGCGCTCGATGCATTCCTTGCGAACCGCATCGGGAATCACGGTAAGCGACATCGTCTCGGTCACCGACGAGCGCGCCCGACCGATTTTCTTCGCGATATCGTCATGCGTGTAATCAAAATGCGTCGCCAGACGCTGCAATCCATCCGCTTCTTCAAACGGAGTCAAATCCTTGCGCTGCAAATTTTCAATCAGTCCAAGCTCGAGCGTTTCCGCGTCATCCGCAATTTTCTCGATGCAAGGCAGCTCGTGCAACCCAGCCGCTTTGGAAGCGTGATAGCGCCGCTCACCCGAAATAATGTAATAGGTATCTTCGCGAGGAATGAAGCGCACCAGCAACGGCTCGAGCACCCCCTTTTCGCGTATCGAATCGGTCAGTTCGCGCAGGTCGCCCAGCGCTTTTCGCGGCTGGTCCGGATTCGGACGCACCTTATCGAGCGGAATCATCCGCCCAATCGAAGCCCCGCTAAAGCTGGTCAGCGTCTCAACATAATGCGCGTCATGCCGCATCTTGAGAGTGACGGGTAACCCGATCCTCTTGGACACGTTGCAATACCTCCTGAGCAAGCTTTTTGTATTCTTCCGCGCCCGACGACTTCGGCGCAAACGAAAACACCGTCTCTTTGTACGCCGGGCTTTCTTCCAGCCGAACATTCTTGCTGATCCGCGTTTTGAAAAGCGCGTCGCCAAACACCGCGCGAATCTGTTCGTGCGTGTCCCGCGAAATATTCGTACGCTTGTCGAACAGCGTAATCACCACGCCCAGCACTTTCAAATCCGGATTAGGCCGCGCCCGGATTCGCGCATACGTTTCCAACAGGTCGTCGGTGCCTTCAATCGCGAAATACGCGGCCTGTATGGGCACCAGCAGATGCGTGGAAGCCACCAGCGCGTTCACCGTCAAAATGCCCAGCGCCGGCGGCGTATCCAGCACAATGAATTCGTAATCCTTCAAAATGGGAGTCAGCGCGTCCTTCAACTTGAACGGCGCGTCAAACTGCCCAGCAAGCTGCTGCTCCAGCCTGGCCAGCGCCAATTTCCCCGGCGCCACAAAAAGATAAGGGTCTTTCGTCGGCTTGATAATCTTGGCCATCTCCGCCGGATGCTCGGCGAACAAGTCGTACATCGAAGTCTGGATCTCGGATGACTCGAAAAACGCGATCGTTGCGTTAGACTGCGGATCCAGATCGATTAGAAGGGTTTTCTTTTTCTTCAGCGCGATGGCGGCGGCTAGATTGATCGACGTCGTAGTCTTTCCGACGCCGCCTTTTTGATTGGCGACCGCGATGACGTAGGTCAATCTTTGCCCTCAGCCTGTCGCGCAACCGGAGGCCTATATATGGACGCCCGCGGCCCGGCCTACACCACCGGTTACACCACAAGTAGCCCAACTCTACTCATTTGTCCACTCGCTGCGCAAGCTAAAAATGACGCCACAGCCGATAATTCCTCATTCCACCCGAAATTGCCTCCGCCCTGCTGTGATAGTTTTGCGCCTCACCGTACGTATTAAGTTTAAGAAGACCGGATGTCATCGCCCAGCCCACTCGCCCCACCCTCCCAGAGCCGCAAGCTGCTTGCGCCCCTCTGGCACACGGTCGTCCTGATCCTCTTTGTGTTCGCCACTTCTTTCTTCCAATCCCGCCGCATGGGCCATATCGAAAATTACCGTGTCACGAACCGGATCGCCCTCTATTCGTTCACCATCTGTTTTGAGCTGATCTTGCTGGCATACGTCTGGTTCCTCGGTATCCGCCCGACCGGAACGAAGTTCAAGGAAGTTATCGGCGGAAGATGGGCGAGTGCGCGGGACGTTTGGCGTGATATCGGAATCGCCGGCCTGTTCTGGATCGTCGTAGTAGTTTTTCTGGTGCTATCCGGTCACCTCCTCGGCAAGAATTCCGACATGAACAGAGTGTTTCAGATAATTATGCCCAGGGGCTTGCTCGAGTTGGGCGTATGGGTACTTCTATCCATCAGCGCCGGGTTCTGTGAAGAATTCGTATTTCGCGGTTATTTGCGAAAGCAGTTTTCCGCGCTAACCGGAAGTGACGCCGCGGCGATTGCAGCGCAGGCCATCGTCTTCGGAGCGGCTCATCAATACCAGGGCATAAAAGGCATGACCACCATTACGATTTACGGAGCGCTGTTCGGTGTGCTCGCGACCATGCGGAAAAGCCTGCGGCCCGGCATGATTCAGCACGTAATGCAGGACTCCTCGGCCGGAATTTTGCTAAGCCTGTTGTCGAAGCATTTTGTCAAACCGGCATAACCGAGAAATGGAATCGCAGGACGTATGGCGGGGATTTGCTACGCAGAGTACCGTCAAGCTACATCTTGTAACGTCCAAGGTCCTCGTCGTTCAAATTCTCAAGCCACTTGCGCAATTCCTCGCTCGAACTTTTCTCCGAAACCGCGCCGGCCTTCTTCGAATGTTTCAGCACTTCGTCCTCGACAAAAATCGGGCAATCCAGCCGTAGCGCAAGCGCCAGCGCATCGCTGGGCCGCGAATCCATCGACATCGTTTGCCCGTCGCGCTCCATCCATATCAGCGCGTAGAACGTATCGTCCTTCAAATCGCACACCACCACTCGCTGCACGTGTACGTTCAATCCCGTAAGAACATTTTTCAGCAGGTCGTGGGTCATCGGACGCGGCGTTTGCACCTTCTCTATTTCCAACGCAATCGCGTTTGCTTCGTAGATCCCCACCCAGATCGGCAGCACGCCGTTACCCGCAGTTTCCTTCAGCACCACCACCGGCATATTCGTCACAGGATCCATCATCAGACCTCGTATCTTTACTTCGAGTTCCATGGTGGCCTCCCGACTGCCCTAGAGTACGTGCTCGCCGCCTAAGCTATTCGGTCCGCCGCGCGTGACTCTCACTGAAATGTATTCTCCCAGAAGATTCTCGCGCGTTGAAGTGAAATTTATCAGCCGGTTGCTGGTCGAACGCCCAGTCCACTGTCCGCGCGCTGCGTGCCGCGCATCCACCAGGACTTCAAAAGTTTCCCCAACCAGTTTTCCGTTGTTCGCAATCTGAATCTGGCGCTGCCGCTCGTTCAAAACCGCCAGCCGCTTGCTCTTTTCTTCTTCCGGCACCGCATCGGGCATATCCTTGGCCGAAGTATTCGGCCGCGGCGAATACGTAAACGAAAAAATCGCATCGTATTGCGCCTCATCCAGCAGCGTCAGCGTATCTTCGAAGTCCGCTTCCGTCTCGCCGGGAAATCCAACGATGATATCGCTCGTGATGCTGATCGGCCGCTTCGCCGCTCGGATCCATTCGATCTTCTGCAAATACTCGTCGCGCGTGTACGTGCGCCGCATCGCGCGTAACACACGATCGGAGCCCGATTGCACCGGCAAATGGACGTGATCGCACAGCGCGGGCGTCTCATCGATCGCTTGCACGATCTCGCGATGAAAATCATTTGGATGCGAAGTAGTGAATCGCACGCGCCGAATTCCCTGCACCCCTGCCACCGCGCGCAACAGCTGGATAAAGCTCCATTTGCGTGCCGAAGGATCGCAATAAGAATTCACCGTCTGGCCCAACAGTTGAATCTCGGTGTAGCCCGCGTCGGCCAGTCGTTTCGCTTCGGCAATCACCGCTTCGCTTGCCCGGCTGCGTTCTGGCCCGCGCGTGCGCGGCACCACGCAATATGAGCAAGAATAATCGCAGCCTTCAATAATCGTGATGTACGCGCGAATTAAATTGTCGCGACGCGTAATCTCGGTCTCAAACGTTTCGTCGGTGTCGAGATCCAGTCCCGTCACGCGCCGTCCGCCCGCCTCAAGCTGCGCCAGCAACGCAGGCAGCTTCCGATAGCTCGCCGACCCGCAAACCAGACTAACCCACGGCGCGCGCTCGAATATCTCTTCGCCCTCTTGCTGCGCCAAACATCCCAAGACGCCGATTATTTTCCCGTCAGCGACCGTCTTCCAATCTCCCAGCCGCGCAAAGACTTTCTGCGCCGCCTTCTCACGTATGCTGCAAGTGTTGTAAAGAACCAAATCCGCCAGCGCCGGATTCTCCACCGCCCGATACCCGCGCCCCAGCAGCACGCCGGAAACTTTCTCCGAGTCGTGCGCATTCATCTGGCACCCAAATGTTTCTAAATAGAAGGATTTCGGGCCGTGTGAGGATAACGAGGAGATGGCAGGATTCGTAAGTTTTGCGTCCGAGGCAGTTGCAGCAAAAGATCCCAAGTGACCATGCCGACCAGCCGGTGCCCCAACAGAAGCAACCGCGAGATGCTCTGCGAGCGACTCAATTCCGACATCGAACGTTCTGCTCATCGACGAATTCAATTCTAGCACGTTTGAACTCGTCGCCCCCGCGCGGCCTGGCGGTCCGGCGATAGGTCAGTTTCCGACTACCTGATCATTCGGGCGCCGGTAATCCAGCCACAACCTTTTCATAGATCAGCCGTCTAATATCGGAGGACCAAGGGACAGGAGTCAAAATGATGGCGTATTGGCGACGACAGCCCCGACGGATACTAGGTTTGGCCGCAGCATCGCTTTCGCTTCTGCTGGTGCAGAACGCTTTTGGTTTTCCATTCCGCCAGACCAGTGGCAATCTGCGGCCGCGCATGCTTTACCACCACCTTGATTCACTCGTCGATGTGGTTCTCACCGGAAGCAGCCATATTGTGGACGATCTGGAGACACTATATGAACTGCGTCAACTGGCTCTGGGAGCCTCGCAGGCAGAGAAGTCGTCAGTCCCTGTTTCTCGGAACTCTCCCCCTGCATCGTCGGCACAATCGGTGGTTTGCAACTACCGGGCTGTGACTGTGCCGAGTGGAACCGAGTCCCGATGCCCTCTGTCCGGCCGCAGGAGCACTCAGTTTTCGTCAGTCCGCCGCTGCTGATCGCGGTTCCGCTCCACACCTGAAAAAAAAACACTAGCCGGAGAAATGGCCACTATGACGGGCATGTGTGGAGTCGAGGTGTGATGCGGTGGTTTAGCTGCCGCCGCTGTGAAACCACGAGTAAAAGAAGACCAATTCCAAGAGCGTCGAGAAAACAGCGAGCATTAACGCCGCCTTGCCACAGTAGGATCGCCACCCTAGATGCGGGTGATTCGCTTGCGTTTCTGACCGAGCGTCTCCACGCTGCCCAAAGAAGTCAGCAGAAACAGCACCATCGTTAGCGATAAACACAAGCTATGTACCCTTGTCGAATGGAGTATTCCGATTTCCGTTTCCAATCGAACGACATCGGTTCCAAGTGCCAATCGGAAAGTGACTCACATCCGCGGTTCAAACTCAGGAAATGCTCAGTGGGCTCCCGCCGCTTTGCTCACCGGCTTTCCCTGCCTTTGATCGATGATCTCGAGGATTCGCTCCGCCGCTCCGATCGCAGTGATCACAATGCTCTCGCACGCCGGAGCGCCAGCCCGACCGTCCCAGTTCCAATCCTTCAATCGGGGTGCTGCTAAAACCGCTGCCATGATTGCGACAACTCGTTTTCGTCCCTCGTCCATGGGCATAGCGCAATCCTATCATATTCGCTTTTTGTTCGCCTTGGAAAACCCTGGGAGGCTCTCGGCCACTCAGTTACGCAATAGTTGAGGTGTACATGTAGCGGGTCTTCAGCCTGTACCCAGAAAAGCCCCCGCCAGAAACTACCAGAGACACCCGATTGTGACGTACGCTAGCGGTGACAAAATAGACCTATGCGAGTCCTCATAGCCGACGATCACGAAGCGGTACGCAAAGGCCTTTGCCAAATCCTGCAAGCGCGCGGCGATCTCGAAACGTGTGCCGAAGCTTCCGACGGCCATGAAGCGATTGCTAAGGTGCGCGAGGTGAACCCCGACCTGGTCATTCTCGACCTCAGCATGCCCCGTTGCACCGGGCTTGAAGCCGCCAAGAAGATACGTGAACTCAGCCCTGAGACGCCCATCCTGTTTTTCTCGATGCATGAAACGCCTGAGTTGATTGCGCAAGCCGAAAAAATCGGCGTGCTGGGCTTCATTCGTAAATCTGACCCAGCGCCAACGGTCTTAAAAGCCGTCGACGCCGCACTTCGGAAGCTTAGCTTCTACCCTACCGACCGTTAGGCCGCCTCATTGCGCCATATATCCTGTTCCCAGTCGCCGGCGAAACAGCCCCGATGGCCTCAAGACAACATGAAATTAAAAACGAAAAAGAATCATAAGTAAAAATAAAAACATCCAATTCTTCCGTGAACAATCTTCTGTCCTCGCGGTAATATCATTCGTTCCCAGCGCGCACAACGAAAGGTGAGATGAGCGCTGTCGCCGTAGCTCTTCCTCGGGAAATTTGGAAACCGAAAGCCAACCCCTGGCTGATCGCAATCGTGGTGTCGCTCGCCGCCTTCATGGAAGTGCTGGACACCTCCATCGCCAACGTGGCGCTGCCCCACATCGCCGGGAACCTGGGCGCGAGCAATGACCAAAGCACGTGGGTGCTGACGTCTTACCTGGTCGCCAATGCGATCGTGCTGCCGATCAGCGGCTGGCTGGTAACCATCTTCGGCCGCAAGAGATTCTTCATGACGTGCCTCGGCATCTTCACCGCGAGTTCTTTGCTCTGCGGAATCGCGCCGAGCCTCGGTCTCCTTCTTTTCTTTCGCATATTGCAGGGCGCGGGCGGTGGCGGCCTGCAGCCCATGGTGCAAGCGATTCTCTCTGACACTTTTCCGCCCGAAAAGCGCGGCCTAGCTTTTTCGTTATACGGCATCACCGCAATCTGTGCGCCCGCGATTGGGCCAACCCTGGGCGGCTGGATGACTGACAGTTACTCCTGGCGCTGGATTTTCTTCATCAACTTGCCCGTAGGCATCGTTACTTTATTCTTGGTCTACAAGATGGTGGAGGATCCTCCGTATTTAAAGCGCGCCCTAAAAGGCGGCATCAAACTCGATTACATCGGATTCTCATTGCTGGCTCTCGGTGTAGGCGCGTTGCAAATCATGCTGGACAAAGGTCAGGAGGATGACTGGTTCGGCTCGCATTTCATCGCCACACTCGCGGTGATTACGGTGGTGTGCCTGACGGCCCTCGTTTTCTACGAGTGGAATCACAACGATCCCATCGTGGATGTGCGTCTCTTCAAAAACAGGAATTTCGCAACGGCAAACACGATGATGTTCATGGTTGGCGCGATGGCCTTCGCCACAACCGTTCTAATGCCCCAATTTCTGCAAACGATTTTGGGCTACACGGCGCAATCGGCCGGCATGGTCCTTTCCGCCGCGGCAATTCTACTGCTTGTGGAATTGCCTATCGTTGGCCGACTCACCTCGAAATTTCAACTCCGCTACCTGATCGCTTCGGGGTGGTTCATGCTCGCGATTGGCATGTATATTTCTGTCCGGGGATTCGATCAACAGATGAGTTTTGGCCACGCGACAGTGCTGCGCATCTTCCAGTATTTGCCGCTGGGTTTTGTGTTTGTGCCGGCCACCACAGCCGCTTATATCGGAGTGCAACGGGAGAAAAGCAACGCGGTGGCCGGGCTGGTGAACTTCACCCGCAACATCGGCTCGAGCGTGGGGACTTCGCTGGTAACCACGATCATTGCGCGCCGGTCGCAATTTCATCAGGTGGCTCTGGGGGATCACATCAACGCAGGCAATCCACAATTCCGCGCGGCGCTGGATGGTCTAACGCTACAGCTCAACCATGCCGGATTAAGCATGCATGAGGCACAGAGACAAGCTCTAGCCAGGCTATATGCCGGCCTGCAGGCTCAGGCCGCGACCTTGTCGTATATCGACACGTATTGGACTCTTGGGATTTCCTGCGCCTGTATGTTTTTCTTTTCGTTCCTGCTGGTTAAAAACGATCCGCGTCCGGGAGCAAATGTGGCCCTGCACTAACGCCCGCTCCCGCTGTGTCCTTGTGTACATCATTCAAAATTATAAAAAGGCGAATTGTTTGACCCTCCTGTATGCGTGTGCTACGGTTAAAGCGTAAGGAATTGTAATTTTTTTTCTGGGGGATATCATTTCTGGTCTGGCGCTGATCATTTTGGCCAGCCCGTTCGCTTTACTTGAACAAACGGGCTGGGTAGCACGCGTCGTGCTCTGCATCCTGCTTGTGCTGTCTTTGTTGTCCTGGGCAATCATCTTTCAAAAATCGCGGCTTTTCGGGCAAATCGAGCCGCAAACCAAAAAATTCCTTCAAATGTTTCGATCCGGACGTGGGCTTCCTGACCCGAATACGCTACGGGCGGGGGCCGGCGGCACACCGCTTGTAATCGTCTATCAAGCGGGCTACCGCGAACTCGAAGCACAGCTCGGAACTCCCAACAATCGCCCTGGTGTAACCCCGGCACCCACAAAAGTACGGAACGCCCACGCAGTCGGAGTGGAAATGCAGGTGGCTGCGGGCGAAGAAGTACGGCGTCTGGAAAAATGGATGCCCTGGCTCGCAACAACAGGTTCCGTTTCCCCATTCATCGGACTATTCGGCACGGTGTGGGGCGTGATGGATGCATTTTCAGGACTGGGTGACGCTGGCTCCGCAAGTCTTCGAGCGGTGGCGCCGGGCATCGCAGAAGCCTTGATCACAACTGCCGCGGGACTTTTTGCCGCTATCCCAGCGGTCATTGCCTACAACTACTACGTCGGAAACATTCGCTCCGTGGCAGCGCGTATGGATAGCTTTGCCTCGGAGTTTGTCGCGAAAATCGAAACACTGTACAGCGCGTAAAAAACCGTCATGCTTCAGACTCAACGCGAAACCGGAACCTCACTTTCAGAGATCAATATGGTGCCGTTCATCGACGTCGTATTGGTGCTGCTGATTATTTTTATGATCACTGCGCCGATTCTGCAGTCTGGAATCGAAGTGGACGTCCCAAAAACAAAAACGGTGAAAGAACTGACGGAAGTGCGCATGGTGGTCACCATCGATAAGGCCCAGCGCGTCTATTTGAATGACAAAGCCATCAACATTCACGATTTGGGACACCAAGTGGTGTCGCAATCGCACGACCTGCAACATCAGGCTGTGTATGTACGCTGCGATGAGACGGTTCCTTTCGGCAGTTGGGCCACGGTGGTGGATTCGTTGCGGCAAGCTGGTATTCAAAACATCAGTGTGGTGACCCAGCCGCTCAGCGAACGTTCGCAGATCCAGTGAAATGGCTTCCTACGTGGAAAATCCGATTGCTGACAATCTAGCGCAGCCGCTCGGAATGAATTTTGCGGCATCGCTGATATTTCATGGTGTGCTCGTAGCTTGGTTATTCATTTCCGCGCACTATTCTCCTCACGAAGACTCCTGGGGCGGTCCCGGCGGAGCGATTTCGGTGGGTGTGGTTGGAAGCGTCCCGGGAATTCCGATGCCGCGTCCGGAACTTGCCACGCCCAATCGCGTGGTGGATGAATCAAAAGGGCTCTACAAATCCGAGCCGCCACCCAAAATACCTGAAAAGCAGCCCGACGCTACTCCCATCCCCAAATTTGATCGTATTAAGCCTCCCAAATATGTGACGCGGCCATCGAAAGTGCTCGAAAACAAAGCGCCACCTCCGCCCAATGCAGTTCCCTACGGAGGCGGGGGTACGCCCACGGTCCCTTACACTTCGTTTGCGATGGGCACAGGCACGGCCACGCAAGGCGGAATCGGATTCAGCAACGATGCCGGCGGAGGGAATTTCGGCTCCCGTTTTTCCTGGTATGTGGAAGCGGTGCAGCGACGCGTGAGCAGCAACTGGATTCAGGCGACTGTCGATCCGGGGATTCAGTACGCACCCCGAGTTGTGGTTACGTTCGATGTTTTGAAAGACGGCACAATCACGAACGTTCAGGTCACGAAATCCAGCGGAAATGCGTCTGTAGATACGTCGGCGGTTCGCGCCGTGCGGGAATCGAATCCGCTCGGGCGCTTGCCCCCTGAATACTCGGGTTCGAAGGTGGGCGTGGAATTTTGGTTCGACTACAAGCGTTGATCTTTTGGGGAGCGAATGAAAGACGCTAGAAAGAATAATATGACCAGAAAACTTGCAATCTTTGCAGCAGTAGCATTCACGATTCTGACGCGCGCCGGAACTGCATCGGCTCAGGACTGGTTTAAGACCGGCACCGGGCTGGGCGTTTCGAAAGTGCGCCTGGCGGTTCCGGAATTTGGTTTAAGGGCTCCCGCTCCGCCGGCACTGGAAAAGACTTTTCACGACGTGCTCTGGGGCGACCTGGAATATTGCGGCATCCTCGACCTTGTGAGCCCGAGCTTTTATCCGCCCCAATCGCCGAGCCAACCGAGCGAACTTAAGTTTGCCGACTGGGCTAGCGCCCCATCCAGCGCGTACATGGTGGCGTACGGCAATCTTTCAGTGGAAGGATCGAATCTGGCTGCCGCCGGGTTTCTTTCGGATGTGCACAACCCGTCAGCGCCGATTGCGCTGCAGAAAATCTACCGCGGCGCAGCTACGGATGCCGACGCGCGCCGCCTGGCACATCAGTTGGCCGACGACATCGTGTCACGCCTGAGCGGCGGCCTGCCCGGTATCGCACAGACCCAAATTGCTTACGTGAGCACGAAAGCCGGAAACAAAGAAATTTGGGCGATGGATTACGATGGGGGAAATCAACATCAAGTTACCCATCTGAAATCCATTTCGCTCACACCGCGTTGGTCTCCCGATGCCACCAAGATCGCTTTCACCTGCTACGTTCCTTTTCGCGGCATTACCTCACCGCAGATTTGCGTTTACTCCACAGCTTCGGATCGTTTGCTTTCGTTCCCACGCTATCGTGGAACCAACAGCTCGCCGGCGTGGTCGCCCGACGGATTGCAAATGGCTTTCATGTCGAGCCAAAACGGCGACCCGGAACTCTATGTAACGGACACTGGCGGCGGAAACCTTCATCGCATTACCTTTGCCGCCGGAGTGAGCACCTCACCTGCTTGGAATCCGAGGACGGGGAAGCAGATTGCGTTTGTAAGCGATCGAGGCGGCGATCCGGTGCTATACCTGGCCAATTCGGACGGTTCCGACGTTCACAGAATCGAGCTGCCGGATATGGGATACAGCGTGGATCCCTCATGGTCTCCCAATGGACAACTGCTGGCGTTTTGTTGGAGACGCCCGAGTGGCAATTTCGACATCTATGTTATGGATGTGATCAGCCACCAGCTGGTAGAGCTTACGCGCGATGCCGGGAGGAACGAACGCCCAAGCTGGGCGCCTGACGGACGGCACATTGTTTTTGAGTCAACGCGAAACGGCACCAGGCAGATTTGGTCGATGCTGGCGGATGGAAGCCAACCGCGGCAGTTGACGTATCAGGGACAGAACGAATCACCGAACTGGTCGCCGCGCTGAATCGCGCAGATAATTCGTTTTTCAACCATCATGTTAATTGGCAATTTCCAGTTGGCCGAACAACAGAATAAGTTGCAACATTATAAAGTGACGTCACCTGCTAGGCTTTCGCAGAGCGTCTAAGGAGGCAATAGATGCAGGACCGTAGTATCAGAAAGCTGGGATTGTTCCTGGGAGTATTTGCGATCGTGGCGCTTGCAGGCGGTTGCAAAAAGCAGGTTGCAAGCCGACCGCCCACACGAACCGCGCCGGCGCCGACTGCCGCTCAACCGACCGTCACGCTGAATGCTTCACCGACCTCGGTGAAGAGCGGCGACACCGTTACGCTGAGCTGGACCTCAACAGACGCGACCGATCTGGACATCGAACCTGGTGTGGGCAAGGTGACTGCGCAAGGTTCCACCCCTGTGAATCCAACCGAATCGACTACCTATAAGATCACAGCGACCGGTCCGGGAGGCACCGCGACGTCGGACGCGCGCGTGACCGTGGGTGCGGCGGCGGTCGAAGCTCCTGCGGAAAATAAAAGCTTGAGCGAATTGTTCGAGCAGAATGTGAAGGACGCCTACTTCGACTTTAACAAGTCCGACGTTCGCGCCGACGCGCGCGATAATCTGGCCAAGACCGCGGAGTTTTTGCGCTCGTACCCGCAGATTCGCGTGACCATCGAAGGTCATTGCGATGAGCGTGGTTCCACTGAATACAACATCGGCCTCGGTGAACGCCGTGCCCAAGCCGCCAAGAACTACTTGATCTCGCTCGGCATTTCCGCGACCAGGATGGATACGGTCAGTTGGGGCAAAGAGCGGCCTTTCTGCACCGAGCATGATGAATCGTGCTGGCAACAAAACCGGCGAGCGCATTTCGTAGCTGCGCATTAAGAGAAACAATACGACGGCGTTGCGAATCGAATAATCGCGGGACGACTCGGTTTAGCCGCGGCGTCCCGCACAATTGGTGCAGAGAAAAAAGCGATAGGAGGCATGCCTTGCGCACACGATGGATTGTGCTTGCACTTGCGGCAGTATTAGTCGGCGCTCTCGGTGGAGTAATGCTCGCGCCCAGGCCCACCGGCGCCGTTTCAAAGGACATGATTCAACTACAGGAACAAGTGTCCCAGGTATTGCAGGGGCAAAGGGACATCCGCAGCGCGATCGATACGAATAATGCGACGCTGCGAACATTGGTGCAGCAATCGCTGGACGCCACGAACCAGTTGAATTCCCAAATGGGCCTCTTGCAAAGGAACGTGCAGGAAGCCACTGCGAATAGCGGTTCACGCATCGATACCATGAGCACGCAGACGCAGGGCCTCTCCGACAACTTACAGGACATTCAGGCGCGCGTGGCCAAGCTCAGCCAGCAGATGAACGACGTGCAAGGATTATTGCAGAGCATCGACGGAAAAGTTTCCGGTGGAGTATCGGCTCCGCAGAGCGCGACGTCTTCCGGCCCCCCGGCCGGTTACTCGCCGGCCAACCAGCCATCCACACAAGCGCCGGCCGGCGACAGTCCGACTCCCCTGCCCACGGTGTCTAGCGACACGCTCTACCAAAACGCGCTACGGGATTTCAGTACCGGAAAATACGACCTTGCGCGCCAGGAGTTTAGCGATTACCTGAAAAATTTCCCGACCAATGAGCTGGCCTCGAACGCGCAGTTCTATCTGGGCGAGATTGCCTACGCGCAGGGAAATTATCAGGACGCGCTTGCGCAATATGAAATTGTGATGAGCAATTACCCCAAGAGTTTCAAGTTGGCTGCCGCCATGCTGAAGAAAGGCTTCGCCGAGGTTGAATTGGGAATGAAATCGAGCGGCATTCGGGACCTGCGCGAACTTGTACGCCGCTTCCCGGGATCCGACGAGTCCCGCCGGGCACAAGCAAAACTGAAGGAATTGGGCGTATCCATCGCACCGCGCGCACCGACACCGCGGTAGAGCTGTGGCTCTCAGGAAGTGCCATTATGCGCGCAGCAGGTCGGGCTGCCAGTTCTGAATCATTCTTTTGATGGCCTTGCGGTCATGCAACTTTTCGTCCAAAACTTTCCGCGCAAGCTCCGGCAATTCCAGGTCGCTCGCGAAGCGCAACGCCACTAATTGACTCAGGGTAAATTCGGGAATACGGGTGCGCTGATCTGCCGGCAATAGACTTTGCAAGCGTAGTTGCATCTCCAGCCGAATGACGCGATCTTGAACCTTGAGCGCGAACATTCGCCCGTAAAGCGCGAGAAGCACAAGCGCAGCAGCCAGCAACAGAGAAATCACCGCATCGGCTGAGAAAAAAAACGAGACCCGATAGATAGCCGAGCCCAGATTTAGCGTTAGAACCGGCAGGATAAAATAATGAAATGCCGGCACAATCTTAGTGTGATTCTCGAAATTCTGAGTCATCGCAGCCCTCCATTTTATTCCGGTTCGTAATTCGTTGGAGTTTACCAGATTCGCGCGACGGCAACATTGGAAGGGAGCGCACGCACATTTCTTTTTTCAAGTGCGTTCATCCGTGGCTCGCGCCGGATGAGCGCTATCCGTTCCAGCCGACCGTCCCACCCGGATAGTTTTTCGCTCCGTCGGGGCTTACTTCAGCTATACTTGCCACATCAAGGAAACTATCTGAACAGGTGAAAAATCCATGTCGGTAAACAAAGTAATTCTCGTGGGACGCTTGGGCCGGGACCCGGAGACCCGCTATACCGGCGGAGGGCAGGCGGTCGCGAATTTCTCGGTAGCCACCGACGAAACTTACAAAGACAAGAGTGGCGAACGCCAGAAGCGTACCGAGTGGCACAAAATTGTCGTGTGGGGCAAACAAGCCGAAATTGCGCAGCAGTATTTGAAAAAAGGCTCCCTGATTTTTATAGAGGGGCGTATTCAATCGAGAGAGTGGCAGGACAAAGAAGGCCAGAAACGCACGAGCTTCGAAATTGTCGCCACTAATTTTCGGATGCTTGGCGGCCGAGCCGAGGGCGCCGCGGCCGGGGCCGGCGGGGGTTCCAGCTTTGGCCATGCAGGTGGACAAGGGCGGCCGTCCGATCCAGACCTGGAAGGCGGACCAATACTCGAAGAGCCGGGCACTGCTGGACCTGAAATTTCAGACGAGGATATTCCCTTCTAAATGGCCTTGCCGGCGAGCTAGCGAGTCGGTTGCTGTTCGTCCTTTTGTCGCTGCTCATCGATACGCTTCATAAACTCTTCAAATTTGGGTTTTTGGTCTGGCGTAAGGATCGCGCGAATTCGATCGCGGCTTTGCTGGCGAATCTCTTCATGCCGCGGTTCGATTGTGGTGTAGAGAGCGCGCCATTGCATTTTCGTGTCGTCCACAATCGCGCCCAGCTGCTTCTGTTGGTCCGGCGTAAGCTGCAACTCCTTGGTTAAATTGCTGACGATCTGGCCCTTGGTTTGTTGAACAGATATCGTTTGCTTTCCCCACACACGCTCGCCCCAAAGGTGGTTGCCCACGCCGCCAAGCAGGGCCCCAAGCAGAAACACTATGACCACCAGGACTGCTGCTTCGCCGCGCTTTTTATCGTTGTCCATGGTTTGTGTCCGCTACCATCATCAAAACTTCATCGCGATTTGCCGGAACTCCCCCGGGATCGGGGAAAAGTTCTTTCGGTTGAGTTGCGCGCACAAATGCCATCTTCGATTGATCGATCTGGTTGTGTCGCACCGCGTCAAACGTAACGAGCACCGCCAGTGCCAGCGTGGCTGTGGCAGCAAAGCGCCAGGCCAGCGATACGAAAGGCTGCCAAACGGATTTCTGTTCATTCAGCTTGGATAGTTCCTGACGAACGCGAGCCATCA
>Ga0307477_10001911_pt1 | contig 16588 bp, 16 predicted proteins | sample atmos_gasesECM2C_FD_203316 | JGI IMG/M metagenome (GOLD analysis project Ga0307477, IMG submission 203316) | Hardwood forest soil microbial communities from Morgan-Monroe State Forest, Indiana, United States - atmos_gasesECM2C_515 | ecosystem: Environmental > Terrestrial > Soil > Temperate...
ACAGCAAGTGCGTTTTCAAATGTGATGGCGATGGACGAAGCGCGGTTTTCTAGGATCTCCGGGCCGGACCCAGGTTCAATTGGTGGAGCCGATGGGATTATAGCTCGCTCTTTGAAGGAAACCGAAGAAAGACCGCTAAATTCCAGTGTTTATTGCCACTTACTGATTTTTCCAATGTCCCTTAGAAACCCTCTCAGGTCCTTTGGACACCCTCATATTGCCTCATTCTGGCAACAGCTGGCAACAGTTTACGGCGGACTTTCCAAGTCCAAGTATTGTTCATTATTTCAATGGTCTGGTTTGGGCGCGACGAGTTTTGAATAACATCGGTAAGATTTCGCTTCCCTGGCCTAAGGATTTTACTTCGCTTCTATGCTAGATTCGCATGACTTCCGGTCCGGGGGATATCGTCAGTGGATGTAATCTTGGACTCCAACGCCTATATTTCCGACATCCGAATGGAGTCGATCAGGTTCAAGAATCTATTCGACTACCTGCACCGCACTAAGTCTTGTTTGGTTTTGCCAAGACTTGTCCGCGAAGAGATGATTGCAAAGTATAGAAAGCTCCTGGACGAACAAGCCCAGAAAGCGGGGAAGGCGATAAAGGAACTGAACAGGCTAATTTTCAAGAAGGCATCGCAGATTCACTACAGCGCCCCCAAGTCAGCATATGCTGCTCGCGAAGTTCGGCAGAAGTTCCGCGAGCTCGAAAAGGCGGGTGTTGTCCGATACTATCCTGAGACCGTTGGTATCGATGTCGGCGATGTATTCCTCAGGGGCGTGAAGCGCAGGCGCCCTGCGAACGCTGAAGGCGAAGAGCTTCGAGATGTGATTATATGGTTGGTCGCACTTCAGTACGCCGAAACAGAAAAAAAGCCAATTGCCTTTGTAACTGCTGACGGTGGTTTCTGGAATGAGGCAGGGGTTCATGAGCATCTGGCGGAGGATATTGACCAGCGCAAGGTGAACATTTCTCTATTCCACAGTATCGACGACTTCATCAAAGATAGTGCGCCAAAATCGAGCCCGGCAGACGAGGCATACGTTCTAAAATTCTTTGACGTGACGTCAGTGAGGGGCCAAATTACTAACGCCGTTAGAAAGGAGCTTTCTAATTCGAAGAGATTGCTATTGCAATCTTTCACTGTGCAGTCGATTGAGTCGATATCGTTAAAATTCTCTAGCGGAACCATCTACGAGATTGACCCAGAGACAAAATTCATGGAACTTTCCTACGATGCTGTGTTCGCCGCCCATGTCGAGTTCGTGGAGCAGAGTTTTCCATCGACTTTTGGCATCGGCGGTCTACGCGCCCCATTTGGAGGGATTGGGTCGCCACTCAGCCTGGCGGCACCCATCAATGTTTTCGAACAGCAGCGTGAGTTCATGTTGGCACTGAACAGTGGCAGAGCCGTACTTCAGACCGCTCCGGCCAACCGCGTGGTAAAGGGTTATGCAGTTTCGGCGAAAGCACAGATTTCTATTCGCGTAGTCAAAGGGACGGTGACCGAAAACGAACTGGATCGCGTGGAAATAAACAAGGTCGAGGAGATGGCGCGTGCGGTCGCCGTGCATGACCCTTAGCAGAATCTTATCAAATGATACTAAGTCAGGCCGCATCAGACCGCACAGAACAGCACTCGCAGTCGTACAGAAATCTCGTGCAGAAATTCCGTACGACCTTTGTACTCAACGCGATGCGCCTGTTTTCAACGAGATGGAGTTGGTAGGGGCGGTGGGGATCGAACGCTCAGTACCCAACCCCCCAAGTCATTGAATCAATTCACGCGAGAACACAGATTTGGGGCCACTTGGGCCAAAAGGTTCGCCACCTTCTCCACTGCCGAACGTTGCGAATCGCCGATAAGGTGACCATAAACTCCCAGCGTGATCCGAGGATCAGAGGCGCAGTTGAGCTTGGGTTCCACTCAGGCCAGTTGCAATCGCAGCTGGCGAAATTGGTTCACGGTTGCCTGAGTTCTCGATGAAGGAATTGCAGGGACGAGCGCTTAACAGGTTCGGAAGGAAAGCGTCAGAATCATGTGGGCATAAACGGACGTGTTTTCATAGTGTGAGTGGGCACGTTCGTTCCGACCATCTGCCTTTTCGACAGATGGATCAGGATGGCGAGACTAAATTGTTTTTCAGCCTTCTCCTGTTGATTCAATCGTTGGCGTAAGGCGAAAGTCATCGTGCGTCCATCGAGAATCACGCTCTGTCATAGAAACGTAATACACGCAGGGCATTCGACGAAGATGCCGGGCCTATCCTACCGCTCAAACTCAATCGCGTCTGCGCGATTGTGCCTAGTTACGGCCGGCAATCGCAGGAGTTGACGGGTTCGGTGAACACAAGAGAGTTTCTCGGTACTAATCCGACGGACATCCGGGAATATTCTCGACTGAGCCGAACCCGCAGAGATGCCTATGGCCTGCGCGCGTGCGTCGCCCATCACGAGAAGGCGTAGCGCGCCACCGCATGTTCGTCCCAATCCAGCCCGAGCCCGGGCCCGCGCGCGGTGACCATGCCGTCAACCGGGAGCAGCCGTTCGCTCAGAACGGCGCCCGCAATGTCCAGATATTCGAACCAGGAAGCCGTTGGCGAGACGGCCATTACATGCGCGCTCGGCTCGACAAAAGTGTGGTTTGATAAAGGCAGCGCCGCCGCTTCCGCCTGTGCCATCGCCGACATCCAGCCGGTAATGCCACCGATCTTCATGATGTCGACCATCGCAAGGTCGGACGCGCCGGCCGCGATGGCGTTCGCCATCCCGTGCGGGAACCACCAGTTCTCCCCGGTTTGAATCGGCACTGGCCGGACACGCTCGCGAACGGCGCGATGGCCCACAAGATCTTCCGCCGCAACCGGCTCTTCCACCCAGGTCAGGTCGAAATCCTGCAGTCGACGGATGCGCTCAACCGCGCTGGCAGTGCTTTGCGACTGATTGAAGTCGAGCATCAACCGCACGCCGTCGCCGATTGTCTGCCGGACAGCGGCGACGATGGCCACGTCGCTTTCGACGTCTCCTGCGCCAAGCTTGATCTTGATCGCCTTGAAGCCGCTGGCGACGGACGTCTCCAGCCAGGGCAAGTCGGTTCGAGGATCGAGCGTGCCGAAGCTGTCATAGGCCGGCAGCGGCCGTACTTCGCCGCCGAGCAGCACGGCGAGAGGAACATCCATCGCGCGCGCGAGTGCGTCCCATAGCGCCATATCGAGCGTGCCGACCACCATGCCGGCAAGTCCCTGCCAACCGACCAGCTTAAGGCGCTTCTCCAGCTGCCGCATCCGGGCGCGCGGGCTGACGGATTTTCCGATGAGCTCAGGCGCGATGTCGCGCACGAACTGTGCGAGCGAACGCACGGTGAGCGGCGTATAGGCGAACGCGTAGGCCCGCCCCGTCACCCCCGCTTCCGTCAACACATCGATCAGCAGGAGCGGGGCGTCGGGCACGTTGCCTGAAGCTGTCCTGATCGGACGCGGCAGCGGTGCCACAACGGGCCGGGCTCGAATCTCCCGGATCACGAGATCGGGAATGCTCATGGTGCATTTTCCTCCGTAGTGCCGATGACATATGGCGCTCTTGCTTGTCGGCGAGATACCGCCATGTAAAATGAAATCATCCAGATACTTTTGCGAACGTGCGAACCGAAGGTGATGTGGTCGTAGGCATCACTCTGTCAGCCATGACATAGTCGGGCGAAAGCTGGCCGGCCAACGCGCATCCGACCTGTGCTAACGTCCGGTCGACTTCATCCTTGAGCAAGCGAAGGACGTCGTCGACGCCGACTTCACCAGCCGCCGCCAAGCCATAGAGCGGCGCGCGCCCGAGCAGCACGGCGTTCGCGCCGAGCGCCAACGCTTTCACAATGTCGGTGCCGCGACGAAAGCCGCTGTCGATCAGAATTGGCGCGGAGATCCGCGCCCGGCTCTCCGCGAGGACATCGAGCGGCGAGACAGCCGCGTCGAGCTGGCGACCTCCATGGTTGGAAAGGATCACCCCATCGGCGCCGGCGTCGATGCAACGCTCAGCGTCGTCGGGACGCATGATGCCCTTCACCAACAGCTTGCGCGGCCAGAGTTTGCGTAGCCAGTTGAAGTCGTCCCAGCTGAAGCTGGCATCCATCTGGCGGTGCATCAAGGTGGCCTGCATCTCGACATTCGAAGAACCGGCGCTCACAAAGTTCCCAAACTGAGGCATGCCATTGAGCATGAAGCCGAGCGACCACCGAGGATGCGTGACGCCGTCATAGATCAGCCCAGGGGTATAGCGCAGCGGCAGACCGAAGTTGTTGCGCAGATCGCGTTCGCGGTTCCCGTTCACCCCGACGTCGGTCGTGAGCACGAGGGTGGAATAGCCAGCCGCCTCGGCGCGATGGACCATCTGCTCCGCGAGATTGCGCTGAACGATATAGAGCTGGAACCAGAGGTCGCCCTTGGATGCGGCTGCCACTTTCTCGATGGAGGCATTCGACGCAGTCGACAGCACGAAGGGGATCCTGGCCTTTTCGGCGGCGCGGGCGAGCAAGATGTCGCCTTTCGGCCAGAGCGCGGCGTTAAGGCCAGTGGGCCCGATCATGAAGGGGGCAGCATGATGTCGACCAAACAGTTCGATGCCAGTGTCGCGCTTACTGACGTCGACGAGACGGCGCGGCGTCAATCGATAGCGTTCGAAGACCTCTCGATTGTGCTTCATACCGATTTCATCGTCGGCACCGCCTTCGAGATAATCGAAGATGATCTTTGGTAAGCGCCTTTGGGCGAGGATACGGTACTCTTCGACGTTCACAGGTTTCGTGGACATGGCGAGCTCCTTTCAGAAGCCTTCAGCGAGGGTAGCAACCTCGATCAAGGTCGGGGCTTGCGAGCCGAGCGCAGCTGTTAGCGCCTGCTTGAAGTTGTCGACCGTGGCGGCTCGCACGCCCTCCACGCCATAGCCCTTGGCGAGGGAGACGAAGTCGATACCCGGCACGTCAAGCGCGGGCACACCTTCGATTTTCAGCACCTCCGCAAACCAGCGCAGTGCACCATAGGTGCCGTTTTTCATAATCAGAAACACTACCGGGATCTTGTAGCGGGCGGCGGTCCAGAGCGCGGTGATGCTGTAATTGGCTGAGCCATCGCCGATGATGGCGATGACGCGCCGCGACGGTTCGGCCAGCTGGACGCCGAGCGCCGCCGGCATGGCCCAGCCAAGACCGCCAGCCGCCGGGAAGTAGTAGCTGCCCTGTTCCTGCATAGGCAACCGGCGCCACAGGAAGTCGGTCGTTGAGGTCGACTCGTTCAGGTAGATGGCGTCCCCGGGTGCCATCGCAGCGATGATGTCGAAGACTGCTTCGGGCAACAACGGCCCTGGGCCGATTTCAGCGGGCGCTGGTCTTGGCTGCAGCGTGGGCGACGGGCGGTGCGACTGGCGCACATTGTCGGCCAAAGCTTGAAGCGTCGCATGGATATTCCCCACGATCGCATCACCCACCGGCGCTCGGGCCGCCTCCTGCGAATCGGAGGTCACGGCAATAAGTTCAGCCCCCTCGGGGAGATACGCCCCCGGGTCATATTGGTGGTAGCGGAAGACGGGTGCGCCGACGACGAGGATTAGGTCGTGCCCGCTCAGCGCTGCCGAAATCCTCTTGATCGAGGCCGGTAGCAGACCCCGGAAGCAGGGATGTGTGGTAGAGAACGGACAGCGCGGCGCCGACGGTGCTACCCAGACCGGCGCGCAGAGCTTTTCGGCCAGGCGAACCGCATGAGCATTGGCGCGACACGCGTCGACCTCCGGCCCGAGGACAAGGACGGGATTCTTGGCAGCGTTCAGACGGTCGACGACGCGCGACAGCGACGGCCCATCGAACGAGCCGACCGCATGGACTTGGCGGTCGAGCAGAGCCGTGGATTGCGGAGCTGCTTCAGCCGCCCAGTCATCATAGGGTACCGAGAGATAGACCGGGCCAGACGGCGGCAACGCTGCCATGTGCAGCGCCCGGCTCATGGCGAGCGGCACATCATGAGCGATCGACGGCTCATAACTCCACTTCACCAGCGGGCGCGGCAGTTGCGTCGAGTCCGCATTGGTCAACAACGCCTCGACACCCACCATGGCGCGTGTCTGCTGCCCGGCCATCACGATCAGCGGCGAATGGGAGTTCAACGCATTGGCGAGCGCGCCCATCCCGTTGCCGGTGCCGGCGGCGGAGTGGAGGTTGATGAGGGCCGGTTTGCCCGTCGCCTGGGCGTATCCATCGGCCATGCCTACCGCAACGCCTTCATGCAGGCCGAGGAAATAGCGGAAATCCGACGGAAAATCCTTCAGGAACGGCAACTCGTTTGATCCGGGATTGCCGAAGACCGTGGTCAGGCCATGCCGGCGCAATAGGTCATATGTCAAGTCATGAACGCTGGTCATGATTTTGCTCCTGCTTTGCGATGTAGACGGGCTCTCGGCGTGCGCCGGCTGCCCATCAGGTGGTTTTTGAGCCAGGGCACTTTCTGCCGCGACGACAGACGCCGCCAGGGCTCCGGCTCCTTTCAGAAATGTCCGGCGATCACTCCCGGTGCTGCGCTGCTCGCTATTCATTCCGAATGTCTCCTGGGTCATGAGTTCGCTCCTGTTTTTTCACCTCAACGTATGCAACGCCTGCTGGCGTGAGAAGGGCGGGCGGATCTGCAGATGCGCTGCGCCTCGTGATCCCGGAACTAAAACGGATACGGACCATGCGAGTGTCGGACGGTCACCCAGTGATCGCGCGTAAATTCGCGCAAGATCCACTCCCCACCAAACCGTCCGAGCCCACTGTTCTTCTCGCCGCCGAAAGGGCCCGTCGGCGTGTCGTCGACAGTATGGTCATTCACATGGGTCATTCCGGCCTCAACTCGCAGAGCGAACCTCACACCGCGCTCGCGGTCCCGCGTGAACACCGCGGACGACAGGCCGTACTCGGTCTGATTGGCGACGTGCAGCGCCTCCTCTTCATCCTTGACCTTGATGATGGGTGCTATCGGACCGAAGATCTCGTCCTGTGCGATCGCCATGTCGTTCGTCACGCCGGCAAAGACGTGCGGCGGCAGCACTTGGCGATCGGGCAAGCCGCCCAGCAGCTCGCGCGCGCCCTCCTTCCGTGCGCGCTCGATGCGGGCCAGATGACCGCTCAACTGCTTCTCGTTGATCACTGGTCCGATAGACACCGATGGATCGCTCGGATCGCCGTATTTGAGCGTGTTTACGTGAGCAATGAAGCGATCGACGAACTCATCGTAGATGCTCGCGTCTACGATGACCCGGTTCGTGCTCATGCAGACTTGGCCCTGATGGAGGAAACGGCCGACGACAGCAGACCGTACCGCATGTTCCAAGTCGGCATCGTCGAGGACGACGAGCGGCGCGTTGCCGCCGAGCTCCAGCGCGACTCGCTTGAGCTGTGGGGCCTGCATTGCAAGAGCACCGATATGTCGACCCACTCGCGTCGAACCCGTAAACGAGATCAGCCGGGGAATCGGGTGCGTGGTGAATGGATCACCAATCTCCGAGATAGGCCCGATGACGACGTTGAGAAGACCAGGTGGTAGTCCGGCCTCTTCATAGATCTTCGCAATCAGTAGCCCACCCGTGACGGGTGTATCTTCCGCTGGCTTGATGACGACCGCATTCCCTAGCGCCAACGCGGGAGCGATTGACCGGTGCGACAGATACATGGGGAAGTTCCATGGACTGATCACCCCGATCACCCCGAGCGGCTGGCGATAAGCCCGGCTTTCCTTCCCGGCCTCGTCGAGCGGAAGGATCCGCCCTTCCATACGATGCGGGAAGGATGCGGCTTCCAGCGTCACGGCATGCACGAATTGCCATTCAAGCTCGGCTTTGACACGAGTGCTCCCTGCTTCGTGGATTAGCCAGTCGATGATCTCGTCGTGGTGCGCCTCCATGATCGATGCGGAACGCAGAATGACCGCCGCGCGTTCGGTCGGCAGCCGAGCCGCCCAAGAGACCTGTGCCTTTGCTGCGGCGTGATAGGCCTCGTCGAGATCGCCTTGGTTTGCCATGACCGTTTCGGCCAGCGTGGCGCCGGAATACGGATCAGTGTCGACTTGCACACCGCCGTGCTTTCCCGGTCGCCATGAACCATCGATGTACTGTCCGTCAAACCCTTGGTATGGCGCCAGAGCTTTAGCGCCGCTCTGTCTGGGAACCGGCACTTCTCGGACGGATTCTGTTTTCGTAGCCATTTCTTCCTCCCTCGAAAAAGACGCCGCTGATGGCAGCGGGCTCCTTAGTTCTCGAACTTCCTGGCATCTCTCAAGCGTGCAACTTATGCGAAGCAACCCGGACCCCTCATAAGCCTTTATCCGTCTCGCCGAGGAAGCGCTGCATCGCGCTCACCACCTGTCCCCGCGACGTAAAGACAAAATCCTTATGGGTGCCCGGGACTTTCACAATTTCGACGCTGGGCAGTTCCCGCCGGACTCGCTCGATGCATGCAGCCCGGAATGGCGCCATGTATTCCTTTTCCCAGTCGAGGTTCTTCGCGCGTTGTGCCGGGTCTCCGTTCCGCACATCAAGGAATGTCTCAGCATAAATCGCGAGGGCTCGCGAAGGGACCTTCGTATAGTCCGGCCGTATGGTGAGCACAGTGTTTAACACCTCCTGCGCGACGCTGTCGGTCATGCGCGGCCGCACGGTCCCGTCCGATTGGACGACAACCAAGTCACGAACATAGGCTTCGAATCGGCTCGTGTCGCCCACCGCAGGGAACCAGATTGTCTTTTGATACTTCCGGTATGCGTTCAGCGACCTCATGGCGCTGGCCGGCACCATGAAGTCTATCGGGAGCGATTTGAATGCGTCCGCTAGGGCGGGACCGCCCCAATCGTACGCACCTTCAAGGTATACCATCCGTTCTACTCGCGCTGAATGGATGGCCGCCATGGCGGTGATTTCGTTTCCACCCAGGGACCAGCCAGCAAGATGAGCCTTAGCGATGCCCAGGCTATCCATCAAGCCGCGGAGGTCTTCGGTCCGCGTGGTGGTGTCGAACGGGCCTTTTGCATCAGAGCGGCCGTGCCCACGCAGATCGTAGGCGATAACTCGGAAGTGATCAGTGAAGGCCGGCGCAAGATCGTCGAAAATGTGCGCGTTGTCGAGACCGCCGTGGATGAGGATCAGCACCGGACCCAACCCACCCCAGTCGAGGTAGTGAAGTCGAATGCCGTTGGCGGTTACGAAGCCGCTCTTGTGAGCAGCAGTGTCCGACCATTCAGCTGAGATTTGCGTTTGCATAGAAGTTCTTTTCTCCTCAGGCGTCGTCGCCCGAGCCTTCAAGTCAATCGAAGTCTCTGTACGATGTTAAAAAGGTCCTTCCTAGATCCGTCGTGAAGTCTGGCCGATAGCTGGTCCGATGCGGACGTTCCTTCACTCATGCTGCATTCTCCATGTGACCTGATGAAGTCTGTGGGACCAGCCACGTCTGGAGGAACTTCGCTAGTTTTGCAATCGAGTTGTCAGATCCGGTGAAGGCCGCGTATCCGTCGGGTCGCACCAGAACAATTGAAGGCGAAGAGCCGAAGTATTTCTTAAACGTGTCATGGCCGGGGTTGGAGGCAATCAGCTGTCCCCGCATCATATGTTGCCAAGGCCCTATCGCGCTCTGTACCTCTGAATGTGTCTTAGCGGGATCTGGAATATTGCAATACAGAAGCGTAAAGAACGAGGGGCTCAAGAGGCTGAAGAGTGTGGCCGGTCGCGGCTGTGTCTCGCTTGACCCTTCAGAATGTAGCAGGGTAACGGGTAAGTCGGGTAAGCGATCTCCAGCTCGCAGTTCACCCGAATTTCCACCAGGAACGGACAACGGACTTTCACGATAGTTCAACGCAAGCTGGCTCATATGCTCGGCGGCGTTGTGCTGAACGTTTTCCATCCCCACCAGCCACGGGGCTATATGGTTGAATACGGAACGGAACAACCTGCCCTCGGAAGCGATTGCGTCGTTCGTAGCTTCGGTTTTTTTCAGAACCCCTTGGATTATGGGTATGCGCTCTTTACTGTAAGTCTCCAACAGTTCTGGCTTGGCCTGCCCTTTCATTACTAGGGCCAACTTCCAGCAGAGATTGATCATGTCCTGCATTCCCGTATTCATACCCTGCGCGCCAGCGGGACTATGAATATGGGCAGAGTCTCCACCCAGAAACACTCTCCCAGCATGAAGGCGATTCACCATGCGGCTGTTGATGCGAAACCACGAACTCCAGCTCATATCACGGAATTTTGCAGGAATGTGTGAGCGTTGATCGTAGATCTGCTGGAACTCCTCCAGCGATGGCGCCGTTTCCTTGGAGGGCTGGCTGATTGGGTTGTCGGCCATCACTCGAAAACGGCGGCCACCCATAGGAAACATGCTCATGAAACCGTGCTCGGAGGAGAAAATGTGGAAATCCGTTTCGACAAGTTCACCGTCGATATGGAGGTCGCCTAGGGCGTACTGCTCAACGTGCGACCGGCCTTCAAAGTGGAGTCCAACCGTACCGCGAGCAATGCTGTGGGCACCCTCCGCGTCGATGAGGTAGGAACATTCGAACCGCTCCAGCGACCCATCCTTGTGCTGGAGAACCGCAGTGAGCTTTGTATCGAGATCGGCCTGGCCCAAGGCCAGGAACGTGAGATTTCGCTCGATCGTGATACCCGCCTTGTCGAGCGCCTCTCGCAACGCTTTCTCCGTCTCGGCTTGCGACACAAACAGCAAATAGTTGTATTTGCTGCTGATGGTTTCGAAGTTGAGGCGCCAAATCCGCTTCCCGTCCCCGTAAAGGCTGAACGCGAGCCCAGGATTTCCAAGTTTTGCGAGCGACGAACCCAGGCCGCGTTGTTCGAGGAGTTCAAGCGTTCTTGCTTGGACTCCGATTGCTCTTGAAGAGGTCTCAGGTTCTGCCTTTTTCTCGATCAGGCGGACGGGGATGTTGAATCTAGACAGCTCAATGGCCGCCATCATGCCCGTCGGCCCTGCACCCGCGATCAAAACCGGTTTCACATTTTCATTCATCGTTGTGTCCCTGCTGAGCAAACCTGTTTTTGAGATGTTCCATACACTCGAATCCCAACTGTTCGAAACTAAACCCTGTCCGCACGATTATTCCTCCGAGCAAATGCGCCATCCGGTAATGCAATATGGGTGCCATCCGCCAGGCGCGCACTCTTGCCGCAAGTCGTTGAAAGCCAACGCATGCAGCATAAAGCGCGTGCTACCACACAACCGTTTCCCGCGTGAAGATCTCGACGTATGGCGAGGCGTTGACGCCTTGTGTTTCGCAGTTCGCAGGCGGGCGTTGTTTTTCTGGAAAACAGAGACCAAATGGAGAATCGAAGGGTGAATTGCTATTTGAGGTCTGCGAACGGCGGTGGGCGGGCGGGTCTCGTTACTCCTACACTCCTTCCCGGCCGCCAGGGGCGCGGCACAAGAAAGACCGGTCATGCCGGCGCACGCAGGCCGGTCACCCGTCATGATTTGAGAGAACCGCCGACTGAACGGCGGGGTCTTTGCTCTGTACTTTGAAAACGTACGGAATCGGCCGCTGAGCGGCGGAAAGCGTGACCTCAGTCCTGCCAGTGGTCCGCAGGCGGCGTAATACCAAAGCGCTTCATCTTGTAAATCAGTGTGGTGCGCTTCAACCCGAGCCTGGCAGCTGCTCCTCGTGGACCACCGAGCTTCCAATTGGCGCGCTGACAAGCAACGAGGATCTCTTTACGCACCTTATCTTCAAGCGTCGGATTCGCAATCCCTGGCTCCAGCGGCTCGCATCTCTCGAGTGGCCCGGGTTCGAAGAGGCCGTCATTGGAAAGGATGATGCCTCGCGCGATGTAGTTTTGCAGCTCTCGAATGTTACCGGGCCAGTGGTGGCGAACCAGGGCGCGCATGGTTTCCTCAGGAATTGCTTCGATTGTTTTTTCCATGGAGTTTGCGAACTGTTGAACGAAGTGTTCCACGAACTCGGGGATATCGGTTTTCCTTTCGCGTAGCGGCGGCAAATCAATCGGAAAAGCATTCAGGCGGTAATACAAATCTTCGCGGAAATCGCGGTCGCGAACCATTTGCTTCAGGTCCTGGTTGGCTGCGGCAACGACGCGAACGTCCACGCGCTGTGGGCGGTTGCCGCCGAGGCGTTCGAATTCCTGTTCCTGAAGAACGCGCAAGAGCTTGGGCTGAAGCTCGAGGGGCAGATCGCCGACTTCGTCAAGGAAGAGCGTGCCACGGTCGGCGAGCTCGAAGCGGCCGATTTTCTGGTTGATGGCGCCGGTGAAGGCGCCGCGTTCGTGGCCGAAGAGTTCGGATTCGAGCAGGCCGCTGGGAATAGCAGCGCAATTGATTTTGACCAGATTTCGGTTTCGGCGGGGGCTGAGCTCGTGAATCGCTCGCGCGATGACTTCCTTGCCGGTGCCGGTCTCTCCTGTAACTAAGACGGCTGTGTTCGTGCCGGCCACGGCCTTTACCTGACTGAGGATTGCGCGCAGGCTGCCGCGGCGCCCTACGATCGTGTCCAGGAACGAGGATTCCGTCCGTTGAGACTCGCGCGCCGGCCATTCATCAGCACGATAGGGGGCATTTATCAGTGAGCTTTCTGGGTGCCGAGTAAGCTCCATGACTGAATCTGCTGCTGTGCTCATGCTTTGCTCCTGTTTCTAATCGTTGCGACCCAGCATCTTTAGTATGAATTGTGGACGCCACTCAAACTCGAGCTTCCGAAGTCATCAGCTGTCCCGAGTCCGGTACGGGAAAATCAATCTTTGGAACTGAAGATCTCTTTTGCGTGTCTCTGAGGAAAACGAGCCCTTCATCGCCGCGATGTCGATCGATGAGCAGCACATCGCCCTGGTTTACTTGCCCTGTGGCCAGCAGCCTGGAAAGCGGGCAGACTACATTCCGCTCAATCGCGCGCTTTAAGTGGCGAGCTCCATATCTCTGGTCGGTTCCCTCCTCGAGGAGGAACTCCCGGCCTTCGCTCGTGATTCGAAACAAGAAGGGCCGTGTTGTAGAGTCCAGCACGCGCTTCTGTATTTGCCTGAGTTCGATCTCAAGCACTTCGTCAAGCTCCGCGCGCTTCAAAGGATGAAACACGACCACCTTGTCCAGACGGTTCATGAACTCCGGCGAGAACTTCCGTCTTGCTGCCTCCACCGCTGTCCTCTCCACCTTCACGTGCAATCCCGTTGCGGCTTTGTCCTTTGGCTGGATGAATCCCATACCCCCGTGCATCAGATCGGCGATCTGGCTGCCTCCCAAATTCGAGGTGAGGAAGATTACTGCCTGTGACAAATCTACTCTCCGGTTATCGCCCAGCGTCAGCGTCGCTTTATCCAGCATCCCCAAGAGCAGCTGCCATAGCGCGTCGCTGGCTTTTTCGATTTCGTCGAACAACAGAAAACTCAGTTTGAGGTGATCGCGATGGCTTGCGGCCAATGCTTCCTGGGTGATGAGTGGGTGTGTTTCACGATGACCCAGATACCCCGGCGGCGAACCGATCAACTTGGCGATTTCGTGGGAGTGTTGAAACTCGGCGCAGTCCACCTTGATGACCGTCCGGTTGTCTCCGAACAGAATCTCAGCTGCGGCCTCGACCGTGCGCGTCTTGCCGGAACCTGTCGGTCCTAAAAACAGCAGATTCCCCACGGGGCGTCCGGGAGAATGAAGACCGGCACAAAACACCTGATAAAGATCGACGAGTGCTTGAACGGCTTCTTCCTGCCCCACGATCTTCTTCCGCAGTGCCTCCTCGAAGTGCCACGCCGTGGAACTCCGCTTTTTCGAGTCTAAAACTGCGGAGAACCGTTGATCTGTGGCTTTCCTCAGGCGTGCTCTCAGTTCTCTTTCGTGGGCCGATTGTGTTGCTGTGACCATGACTGCTCCTTCTACTGAACAAGCTCCCACCGTGGGATCCCAATCTGTCTACCGCACCAGCCAGAGGGCGTATCGGACCGCTTGAAAAACAGTCCACGCGTGATGAGCTCTTAGAATGCGATACCAACCGAGAACTGAAGGCGTCTTCATGATTGCCCCCTTTCGCGAGATTCGAGAAACCAAAGCAGACTTCTTCGGTCAGGTGCAATCCAGTTGCCGAAGCGGTGGCGCTCCGCAACTTGGCGTGTTTTCCGAGCGCACCAGGGAAGGAGAAGCGTTGATGTACGACTTTCTGAGCGTGTGCATGGAGGCCTCTCTCCAGTGGATTTGCGAATACATCGCCTCCAATCTTGACCGAAAGATACGCCTTGAAACCTTTGCTGAAATGGGTCGCCTGTGCGTGCAGCACCAAGTGTTCCTTTGCCGCCCCTCTGCTAGAGCAACGACCTCTGGCCAAATAGCGTCATGCGTCGGTATCTTCACAAACACGGCAAGTCTAAGCTTCGAGACTTTCGACTTTCGGTCAATCTTGTCCTGAAAATTCAGTCACTTACGATTTTGTAAGTTTGGCGCGGCTCTTGCCTTTACCTCATCTGCGAGGGCGAAGGCAGTAGCTAACCTCTTCTCTCTTTTCGCTGGCATGTAACTAATCGAGAGGCTCGTGATGAACAACGGATCGAAACCAAACATCCTTTACTCCAGCGACCCCAGGACGGACGAGGTGCTCGTCTCGGCCGCTAAAAACGGAAATCATCGGGCCTTTGAGCTCCTCGTTGAGCGTTACCAGCAAAGAATGCTTGCGTTTGCTCGACGCTATACCCGCGTCCGGGAGGACGCAGAAGACGTTGTCCAACAAACCTTCCAAAAGGCCTTTATCCACTTGAACAAATTCCAAGGGAAATCTTCCTTCTCGACTTGGTTAACACGGATCGCTATCAACGAAGCCCTTATGTTGATGCGTCGAAGTCATGCGCTGCGCGAGATACCCGTTAACGATTTAAGCGACCAGGGAGTCGCTGCGTCAGCAATGGAGATACCCGATGCGAGTCCGGACCCCGAAACCAGTTACTTGCGGGGCGAGAGAGCGCAAATTCTGTCAGAGACGATTGGGAATCTGCGGCCAGGGCTGCGTCTAGCAATCACGTTGCGTGAACTCGCAGAGTTATCGACTGAGGAGACTGCCCGGTGCATGGGTGTCTCGGTCGGCGCCGTAAAAGCACGGCTTTTTCATGCGAGGAAGAAGTTACGGGAAAAATTGAGCCGCTATATGAAGTGCAATCCAACGCAAGTGAAAAATACTACAGGTTTGGCGGATACCGCCGGGCACATTCCGCAACATCGTCTTTGCAATGCGTCTGGCCTGTGAGGAAAACCGGATGTTGAAGATCAGCCTTAGTGAAACACCAACAGAAGAAAGATGGGTTCTGCACGGCCAGCTTACCGACCCTTGGGTACATGAGTTCAAGGCGTGCTGGAAGAAGAACCACCGCAGAGATGTGGTACGCGGGTGCATCGTGGACTTGAACGAAGTCACTCTCATCGCCAAGTGCGGGGAGCGGCTTTTGCGCATGCTGGCACGAGATGGAGCGGAATTCATCGCCGGCGGCGTCTACACCAAGCATGTTCTTGATGAAATAACCGCCAAGTTGAGACCGAGCGATCCCGGTTCGAAACCATGCGACGAGGAATCATGAAATTCAAAAGCGCTAGGTTCGTTTTGGTCGCAATCTCTTTCTTGTTTGCGAGTGCGTTATCGGCACAGCACGTGAAGACCCATTACGATCGGAGCACCAACTTCGCACAATACAAGACTTATTCATGGGAACAGGTTAAGACGACGGATCCCTTGGATGCCGACCGAATCAAGAGTGCTGTTAATGCCGCTTTGGTCGCGAAGGGTTGGACCCGAGTCGAGTCAGGCGGGGACGTTTGGATCGTGGCCATAGAGGGAGGCTGGCGCTGGAGGGGATTCGGCGCTTTCGGCCCGACGACGGACATGTACGAGGACCGCACATTGACTGTCGACCTGTTCGACACGAAAACGAAAAAACTCCTGTGGAGAGGAAGTTCCACCGACAGGCTCTCCGATAACTCTGACAAGAACATTAAGAATCTGGACAAGGGGGTGGAAAAACTCTTCAAGAAGTTCCCTCCGAGTTCTTACCGCCAAGGCGACCAAGTTGAATTGCTACGCGAATATCTCACACAACACGACAGTGACCAGGAGGTAAGGAAGAATGAGGACTGAAGCAGGGACTAATAACTCAAAAAGGCTTGCAGCGGCCGTCGTTGGACTCCTCGCCGCAGTGAGCGCAGGGTGCGAACACCGGGTAGCTTCCGCGTCTGCTCCACCGACGCCTACAGTCGAAGTAGAGCCAGTCATCCAGAAGGACGTACCGATTGAGGGTGAGTGGGTGGGGACCCTCGAAGGCTACGTCAACGCGCAGATCTCGCCTCAAGTGAGCGGCTACCTGATTCGCCAGGACTATCAGGAAGGAGCCTTCGTCCGAAAGGGCCAGCTTCTTTTCGAAATCGATCCACGCCCGTTTCAGGCGGTGCTTGACCAGGCGAAAGGACAGCTTGCCCAAGCTGAGGCGCAGATGGCGAACGCCGAGCTCAACGTGAAGCGTGACATTCCCGAAGCGGAAGCTCATGCCATCCCTCAGAGCCAGTTGGATACCGACACGCAGGCGCTGCGCGCGTTGAAGGCCT
>Ga0307477_10001912_pt1 | contig 16587 bp, 15 predicted proteins | sample atmos_gasesECM2C_FD_203316 | JGI IMG/M metagenome (GOLD analysis project Ga0307477, IMG submission 203316) | Hardwood forest soil microbial communities from Morgan-Monroe State Forest, Indiana, United States - atmos_gasesECM2C_515 | ecosystem: Environmental > Terrestrial > Soil > Temperate...
GTTTCACAACGCTCCCACGCTTCCGGCTCGATCAGCGCCTTAATTTCCTCGTCCACCCGAATCGCGGCCATCGCCTCGATCAGAGGGAGGGACTTCCGCGCCATGCCACGACCCTTTTTGGAACTGGTATCAAATTGCTCTGACATGGCGACTCACCCGCCGAACTCGCGGCGCAGGGCGGACGGAGTCGCGGTCCACCGGCCGCCCTTCTTTTGGGCGCACTTGATTTGGCCGGTGCTCAGAAGATGATGTGTCTGGCGCTCGGTTCGGTTGATTTCCTCGCCGATAGCCGCCGCGCCCCAAACGGGCTTATCCAAATTATTTTGATTGTCCCCTTGACGGGGCCAAGTTTCTTCGGCTTCAACAGACATGCAAATGGGTTCTCGTGTTTGCAACGCCGCTTCCAACGGCGTTAGGTTTTCAATGGTCAGTTACTATGGGCGGCGAAGCAGCAACTTCGTCGCCCATTCTTTTCTTATGACCGGGATTCGGACGCGCCGGAAGGTACGGCCTACAATTTATTTCGAAGCCCGACGAACATGCCTCACACCCTGATTCACCGCGAGGCACACCTGTGCATAACGAGTGCGCGCTGTGTCGAAATAACGGCACGCGGCCGCATGTAGCGGTTGCACAGGTCAAAATCTGCGCGCCGGATTGATGGCGCATGTCGCATGTATGTTGCATGGAGTTTCCGTCGCTCAATTGCACCCATTGAAATTATTAGGGTAAATCTTGCAACATACGCGACATACAAAGGGCCACTTCTGAGGCGGCCCAAAGGCAGTCTTCTCTTTTGATTTCAATCTGGTGGGGGAGGTAGGACTCGAACCTACGAAGGCGTAAGCCAGCGGATTTACAGTCCGCCCCCTTTGCCGCTCGGGACACTCCCCCGCAACTGGTCGCGGGAATAATACGCGCCGCTATATGGTTGGGCGCAAAGGCCTAGTCAATCGAATATCGCGCCAGGGCGCTTCCGCTAAAGGCCAACGCACCGTAAGTTTTCGCGACACTATTCGGGTCGTTCCGGCATAACAGGCGGGCAATGAGGCATTTGCAGCGGTTTTTCTTCGGGTCTTTCTTGAGCCCTTTCTTGGGCATGGCGGTGCTCGCGGCGGCGGGCGCGTACATTGTCCTTGGTACCGAGCATGCAGCGCGGGCGCAGATCACGCGGACCATTCGGATCGTCGTCCCTTACGCGCCGGGCGGCGCCGCCGACATCGTCGCGCGGCTCCTGGCAGACCAGGCCGGGCGCAGCGGCGGGCCCACCATGGTGGTCGAAAACCGGCCGGGCGCCGGCGGCGTGGTCGGCACCGAGACGGTTGCGCGCGCCACGCCGCACGGTCTCGACGCCGTTTCTGATCGATCCGTTGTTGCGCAAGCTGAACTACGATCCGCTGCACAGCTTCGCCCCGATCTGCAACCTGGTCGATGCGCCGACGATTGTCGTCGTCAACAGTGCCTCGCCGTATCGCACGCTTGCCGAATTTCTCGACGACGCGCGTCGCAAGCCGGGACAGATCACAATGGCGAGCATCGGTCCGGCCTCGAGCTTTCAGCTCGGCTTTGAAATGCTTAAGCGCGCGGCCAAAGTGGATATGACTTTCGTGCCATATCCCGGCAATGGGCCGGCGCTCAATGCGGTCTTGGGCCAGCAGGTGACCTCGATGTTCGCCACGCTTGCGAACGTGTCGGAATATTTGAAAGCGGGGAAATTGCGCGCGCTCGCCGTCGGCAATCGTACGCGGGCAGAGCCGCTGCCGGACGTTCCGACCGTCACCGAATCGGGCTACGGCGATTTCGATATCGATGCCTGGTTTGGCGCCTTCGCGCCCGCCGCCACGCCCGAGCCGGCGATCAACGAAGTCGAGCATCTGTTCGCGGCGGCGCTGCAAGATTCTTCGGTTAAGGAAAGACTATCGGTTCAGGGTCTGTTTCCGACGCTGACATGCGGCAACGATTTCGCCGCTTATCTGCGCAAGCAAAATGACGCCTACAGCCGCATCATTACCGAGGCCAATATCAAGGCCGAGTAGATTGCTAATCTTCGCGGTGAACAAAACGTTTCGCAGTTCGGCGCATATTTAATAGAAATTAGGATAGAAAAGCCGCGAATATACGTTCTTTTTAGCGTGTTATTTAAACTCGTCTTAGACCCTTGCCGCTAGATAGATGGTCGACGACGGGAACAGGGCCCGTCGCGAAAAAAGAAATTGGTTTGGGAAAGGCGTCATCATGAAAACCGTCGTCAAGGCGGTCGAGCCCGCCATGCACGAGGCGCGCTTCGACCACATTCGCCCGCACTATCTCGAAGCGCTCACGCTGGTCGAGCGGCTGCATCGGCGGCTACTCGATGTCATCAAGGATGAGTTCGACCGCCGTGGCCGCGGCGACATCAATTCGGTTCAGGCGCTGCTCTTGTACAATATCGGCGACAAGGAGCTCACCGCCGGGGAACTGCGCACGCGCGGCTATTATCTCGGCTCCAACGTCTCCTACAATCTGAAGAAGCTCGTCGAGATGGGCTTTCTCGACCATCAGCGCTCGCGTATCGATCGGCGTTCGGTCCGCATCAAATTGACCGAAAAGGGCCGCGAAGTCCGCGACACGGTCGATACGCTCTACGAAAAGCACATGCGCACCGTTGAGCAGGTCGGTGGCATCAATGCCGACGATTTCGGCACGCTGAACAAGGCGCTGCACCGCCTCGAGCGGTTCTGGACCGACCAGATTCTTTACCGGCTCTGATTGCCGGCGAAAGCGGTGGCGTAATTAACAAGGCCCCGGCCAATGCCGGGGCCTTTTCGCCGCGCGGTTTGCGGTTGGCGGCGCCGCCGTTATGCTAGGCCTACTTTTGGGATGGTGGCCGAATTCAGCCGTATTGCTCGCGCAGATAGCCGTCCATGGTAAGACGCTCTCGCTCCGTGCGTCCACGCAACGCCGCGGGATTTTCCCGCCGCATCGTGCTGCGTCGCCTTGGTGGATTAGCGGCCTTCGCCGGCATCCGTTCGGCTTTAGCGGACGATCGTGCGCTCGACGCACTGATGGGTGACTCCGATCACGGCGGTTTCGACCAAGGATTCGATCAGGCGTCGCGCACCGTGCACATGCCGAAAGCGACGATCCCGATGTTGTCGCCGGGGACCGCGGAAGCCACGCGCCGCGCGGTCGAAGTCTATGACGGCATCGTCGCCCGCGGCGGCTGGCCGGAAGTGTCGAAAGTCCTGGAATTGCGCCTCGGCACGAATCATTCGAGCGTGGGCGAATTACGGACGCGGTTGACGATTTCCGGCGATCTCGATCCCCATGCCAGCGCGGTCGAGAACGACACCTATGATTCCTATCTCGAAGAGGCGGTGCGCCGCTTCCAGGCGCGCCACGGCCTGACCATCGATGGCGTCGTGCATGAGGCGACCTTTGACGCGATGAACGTTCCGGCGGCGACGCGGCGCGATCAACTCAAGGTCAATATCGAGCGGCTCAAGACGCTGACCGCCAATCTCGGTCCGCGCTACGTGGTCTGCAATATTCCGGCCGCGCGCATCGAGGCGATCGAACACGATGTTGCGGTGTCGCGTCACACCGGCGTGGTCGGCAAGCCCGACCGGCCGTCGCCGGAGATCGACAGCAAGATTATCGAAGTCAATTTCAATCCGTATTGGACGGTGCCGGCGTCGATCGTGCGCAAGGACCTCATTCCGTGCATGCAGGACCAGCCCGATTATCTGACCAAGAACCACATTCGCATTCTCGATGCGGCGCATCGCGAATTGGCGCCGTCGCAGATCAACTGGTATTCAGAGGACGCGACCAACTACACCTTCAAACAGGATCCCGGCAGCCAGAATTCGTTGGGCTCGATTCGCATCAATTTTCCCAGCGCCTACGGCGTGTACATGCACGACACGCCGCTGAAAAACCTGTTTGGCGACGATTTTCGCTTTCATTCATCGGGCTGCGTGCGGGTGCAGAACGTCCGGCAACTTGTTGTGTGGCTGCTGGCGGAAACCAAAGGCTGGTCGCCGGGCGACATCGATCGGGTGATAAAATCCGGCGAGCAAAAATCCGCGCATCTCGCCAAGCCGGTGCCGTTACATTGGGTCTATGTCACGGCTTGGTCCGGAGCGGACGGGGTGGTGCAGTTCCGGGAAGACATTTACGGCCGCGATGGCCTGGGTGCGCCCGCTATTCCGGCCACGACCAAGCTTTGACCGCCATTCGGGGTTGCGGCCGGAGCCCTTTGCTCCCTAAATCTAGGGGCGTTATCCGCTGAAATATCGCAAGCCCTTGCGGGTTCGGCTGGTATCGCTGCGCCGCGCGGTGTATCACCGGGGCCGGAATGCTAACGGCGGCAACACGCCGATTTGAGCCCTTTGCAGTCGCAAAACGCGGCGAGGCGCCGACGGAGCCGAGCAAAGCCAAGAATCAAAGCCAAGACGCAAAGCCAAGACGCAAAGCCAAGACGCAAAGCCAAGACGCAAAGCCTGAAGTCACGAACATGCCAGCAAGCCACAAGATCAAGCCGACCGACGAGGATTTCTTCTCCGCCGCGCTCGGCGAAAGCGACCCGGAAATCGCCGAAGCGATCAAGCTCGAACTTCGCCGCCAGCGCGAGGATATCGAACTGATCGCATCGGAGAATATCGTCAGCCGCGCCGTGCTCGAGGCGCAAGGCTCCGTGCTCACCAACAAATATGCCGAAGGTCTGCCGGGAAAGCGCTATTACGGCGGCTGCCAGTTCGTCGACATTGCCGAGCGGCTGGCGATCGAGCGCGCGACGAAACTGTTCGGCTGCAGCTTCGCCAATGTGCAGCCGCATTCCGGCGCTTCCGCCAATGCCGAAGTCTTCATGGCGCTGATGCAGCCGGGCGACACGTTCATGGGATTGAACCTCGCCGCCGGCGGCCATCTTACGCACGGCTCGCCGGTCAACCTCTCCGGCCGCTGGTTCAAAGTGGTGCCTTACGGCGTGCGCCGGGACGATCACCTCATCGACATGGATGAGGTCGAGAAACTCGCCAAAGAACATCGTCCCAAAGTGATTATCGCCGGCGGCTCGGCCTATCCGCGCATCATCGATTTTCGCCGCTTCCGCGAGATTGCCGACGAGGTCGGCGCTTATCTGATGGTGGATATGGCGCATTTTGCCGGCTTGGTCGCCGGCGGCGCGCATCCGAGCCCGCTGCCGCACGCGCATGTGGTGACGACGACCACGCACAAGACGCTGCGCGGGCCGCGCGGCGGCGCCATCCTCAGCAATGACGAGGAGCTTGCGAAAAAGCTCAATGCGGCGGTGTTCCCGGGAATGCAGGGCGGCCCGCTCATGCATGTGATTGCAGCCAAAGCGGTCGCCTTCGGCGAAGCTTTGCGTCCCTCGTTCCGGCTTTACGCCAAAAACGTCGTCGAGAACGCCAAAGCGCTTGCCGAAACGCTCAAAGCGCGCGGTTTCGACATCGTTTCCGGCGGCACCGATACGCATCTCATGCTGGTCGATCTGCGCACCAAGCGCCTGACCGGCAAGGTCGCGGAAGTGGCGCTTGGGCGCGCGCGCATCACCTGCAACAAGAACGGCTTTCCGTTCGATCCGGCAAAGCCGACCGTGACATCGGGCGTGCGGCTCGGCACGCCGGCCGGCACGACGCGGGGCTTCGGCATCGCCGAATTCCAGCAAATCGGCGACATGATTGCCGAGGTGCTCGACGCGCTGGCGCGCAGCGGCCTTGAACAAGACGTCCAGGCCGAGCAACGGGTTGCCGAACAGGTGGAACGTCTGGTCAGCCGATTCCCGATCTACGAGGGGTAAGGCATGCGCTGTCCGAGTTGTGCAAGCCTCGATACCCAGGTGAAGGATTCGCGGCCGACCGAGGATTCGTCCGTCATCCGCCGCCGCCGGGTCTGCTTGAGCTGCAATTTCCGCTTCACGACCTTCGAGCGGGTGCAATTGCGCGAATTGATCGTGATCAAGCGCAATGGCCGCCGGGTGCCTTTCGACCGCGACAAGCTCCTGCGCTCGGTGCAGATCGCGCTGCGCAAGCGGCCGGTCGATCCGGAGCGCATCGATCAGATGGTGTCAAAGATAGTGCGCGAGCTTGAAAGCATCGGGGAGAGCGAGGTCACCTCCGAAACAATCGGGGAGACAGTGATGGGGCATTTGCGCGACCTCGACGATGTCGCCTATGTGCGGTTCGCCTCGGTCTATCGCAATTTCCGCGAGGCGAAGGATTTCGAGGCTGCGCTCGCCGAGTTGTCGGGGGACGAGGCCGCCGAGTGAGCGCGTCCGGCAGCGTTGCAGCCTCCGACGTCGCTGGCGATCGCCGATTTATGGGGCTTGCACTTGCGCTGGGCCGGCGCGGGCTTGGCAGGACTTGGCCGAATCCGGCCGTCGGCGCGGTCATCGTCAAGGACGGCGAAATCGTGGGGCGCGGCTGGACCCAGCCGGGTGGCCGGCCGCATGCCGAGATCGAGGCGTTGCAGCGCGCCGGCGAGATGGCGCGCGGGGCCACACTTTATGTGACGCTCGAACCATGCTCCCACCATGGCAAGTCGCCGCCCTGCGCCGACGCCGTGATCGCGTCCGGCATTGCGCGCGTGGTCTCGGCCATGGAGGACCCCAATCCTGAAGTCGCCGGCCGCGGCCACGCCCGCCTGCGCAGCGCGGGAATTGGCGTTGATGTCGGTATCGAAGCCGCGGCGGCCCGGCGCGATCACGCTGGACACGTTCGCCGCATGCGCGACGGCCGGCCGCATGTCATGCTCAAGCTCGCTATTTCCGCGGACGGCAAAGCAGCGGGCGCCGGCCGAAAACGCGTCGCCATCACCGGCAATGCGGTGCGTGATCGGGTGCATCTGATGCGTGCGCGCAGCGACGCCATCGTGATCGGCATCGGCACTGTTTTGGCCGATGATCCGGTTTTGACCTGCCGTTTGCCCGGAATGGCGAAAATGTCGCCGACACGCGTGGTGCTCGACCCCAGCCTTCGCCTGCCGATGCAGTCGCGGCTTTTGGCTACGGCTGGCGAGACGCCGCTGTGGATCATCACCGGCAACCATGCGCCGGCCGCATCCGAAACAGCCGTGCGCGAACACGGCGCCGAAGTTTTGCGTGTTGCCGAAAAAGCGGGGCGGCTCGGCCTGGGCGAGGTGCTCAAGCTTCTCGCAAAACGCGGCATCACACGCGTGATGGTCGAGGGCGGCCCGGCCGTGGCGTCGGCTTTAATCGAAGCCGATCTCGTTGATGAGGCGCTATTCTTCTATTCTGCGCTGGTGATCGGGGAGGAGGGTTTGCCGGCGCTGGAACCCCACGCCCTTGGAATGCTTGGCCAGCACCTCAAACGTATTTCCGATAAACCGGTCGGTCCCGATCGCCAGGAAACATACGAACGCGGGTCGGATCATGTTTAGCGGCATCGTCACGGGACTGGGCGAAATCCTTGAGGTCGACGAAAAATCCGACGGCCTGCGCCGGCTTGTGGTCGCCTGCGACTACAATCCCGATTCGATCGCGGTCGGCGCTTCAATCGCCTGTTCCGGAATTTGCCTCACGGTCGTCGAGCGCGGCGCCAGAGGCAATCGGCCGTTCTTCGCCGTGGATACGGCGGCGGAAACGCTGCGCCTGACCACCGCCGGACATTGGCGGCGCGGCACGCGCATCAACTTGGAGCGCTCGCTTCGGCTCGGCGACGAGATGGGCGGGCACTTGGTCAGCGGCCATGTCGACGGGATCGCCGAACTCGTCACCCGCGACGATTTCCTCGACAGCGCCGCCTTTACGCTGCGCGTGCCGACCGCGCTGTCGCGCTTTATCGCCGTCAAAGGCTCGGTCGCGCTCGATGGCGTCTCGCTGACCGTGAACAAGGTCGATGGCGAGGTGTTCTCGGTCTTGATAATTCCGCATACGCTGCAACTCACCACATTCGGCAAGCTCGATGCCGGGGCGCGCCTTAATCTCGAAGTCGATCAGATGGCGCGTTATGTGGCGCGCTTGATGGAAACGCTGCCGCGCTGAGACGCGCTTGTGAGCGCCTGCCGGGCTTGGTACGACCACGCGTGCTCGAACAAGCCGGAGCGCAGCCATGGCCGGAGCGCGGCGAAGCAAGCTTGCCAGCAAAAGCGGCAAGGGTACTAAGGGTATGCGCATTCTCATTGTCGAAGCGCGCTTCTATGACGATATTGCCAATGCGCTGCTCGCGGGCGCGAGCAAAGTTCTCAAAGAGGCTGAGGCGGAATTCGACTGCGTCACCGTGCCCGGCTCGCTGGAGATCCCGGCCGCGATCGCGATTGCCATGGACGCAGCGAAACGACGCCGGCGCCCCTATGATGGCGTGGTTGCGCTTGGCTGCGTCATTCGCGGCGACACCATCCACTTCGACATCGTTTCGCATCAATCGGCGCGCGGCTTGATGGATCTGTCCGTGGCGCGCCAACTGCCGATCGGCAACGGCATTATCACGGTGGACGACGAGGCGCAGGCGTGGGTGCGGGCGCGGCCGGAGGAGCAAGACAAAGGCGGCGACGCGGCGCGCGCCGCACTCGCGATGGTTGGATTGAAGCGGCAGGTCGGAAAATAATTTGGGAAACAGCGTGATGGCCGGCAGCGATATATCCGGTGACTCTGACCGCAGCGGCAATAGCCGCAAGGCCAATCGGCGCGGCGCCGCCCGGCTGGCCGCGGTGCAAGCGCTCTATCAGATGGAGTTAGCCGGCACTGGCTTGAACGAGATTTTGGCCCAATTCGAAAATCATTGGCTTAAGGGCGATATGGAAGGCGTGCAATATCGCCCGGCGGAAGCCGCCTATTTCCGCGATATTGTCGGCGGGGTGGTGCGCGAGCAAAGCGATCTCGATCGCAAGATCGACGCGGCATTGACGCGAGGCTGGCCGCTCAAGCGCATCGAAATGGTGCTTCGCGCGGTGCTGCGGGCCGGCGCTTACGAGCTCGCCTGCCGAAAGGATGTGCCGGCGCGGGTGGTCACTTCCGAATATGTCGATGTGGCCAGCGCCTTTGTCGACCGGGAAGAGACCGGAATGGTGAATGCGGTGCTCGATCAGCTGGCGCATCAGCTCCGTGCGGCCGAATTTGGCGGCGGTTAGGCGGAGGCACAAAAATGCCTTCGAACCAAAATGAATTCCGCGACGGCCTCTCAGGCGAAGAGCGCCTCATTGCGCGCTACTTCCGTCCCCTGGCCACGGCTCCGAGCGCGTTCGGTCTTGGCGACGATGCGGCCACGCTGACGCCGCCCGCTGGTTGCGATTTGGTTCTGACCACCGATGGGGTGATCGCCGGCGTGCATTTTTTTCCCACCGATCCGCCGCAAAGCATCGCGCGCAAGGCGCTGCGCATGAATCTCTCCGATCTCGCTGCAAAGGGCGCGGCGCCGATTGGATTTCTGTTGTCGATCGCCTTGCCGACAAGCACACAAGAGCCATGGATCGCGGCCTTCGCCGAAGGACTTGGCCAAGACATCGGACATTATGGCTGCCCGTTACTCGGCGGCGATACCGATCGCACTCCGGGACCGCTTTCGATTTCCATTACCGCGTTCGGCACGGTACCGCATGGAGCGATGGTGCGTCGCGCCACCGCCAAGCCTGGCGATATCATCGCTGTCACTGGCAGCATCGGCGATGCCGCCCTTGGCGTTCTCATCCATCGCGATGCGGATCTGGCGAAACAGTGGCACTTATCGAGCGCGGCAAGCGAATATCTGCAGCAGCGCTATCTGCTTCCACAGCCGCGCAATGCTCTGGCTGAGGCGCTTCGTGCCCATGCGTCAGCGGCGATGGATGTGTCCGACGGTCTCGCCGGGGACTTGGCCAAGCTATGCCGCGCCTCCGGGCTTGCGGCGGTCGTGGACGTCGCCGCCGTGCCCCTGTCCGATGCGGCGCGCGCGGCGCTTTCCGCAGATGCCAAGCTGATCGAGCGCATCCTGACCGGTGGAGACGACTACGAGATCGTTTTGACGCTGCCTGAGGCCAAGTTTGGCAGTCTTCGCGCCGCCGCGCAGACCGCCGGCTTGCCGTTGGCCAAGATCGGTCAGGTCGCGAGCGGGCAGGGGGTTCGTTTCCTGCGCGAAGGAAAAGCCCTCTCCTTTGCCCAGCCGTCCTATAGTCACTTCTGAGCGGCGAAGCGGCGCTACCGGCGATCGTACCGTCCGCTATAATCGCCGGTGGATTTCCGACTGGCACGTGTTTTGTGGGATCAACAAGGACAAGCCGATGCCTCGCGCAACACAGACATTAAAGCAGGCGCGGAAAGCTCAGCGCGCCGCACGAAAACCGGGTTCGGTTACCCGCAGATCCAAAGCGCCGCCGCCTCGAAGCGCCAGGGCAAAGACAATGAGCGGCAAGAAAAAGTCCCATCCGCGCCGGCACACCTTCGTCGCGTCGCATGACCGCCCCGACGCCTTCGAGCAAGGGCTGCGCCGCTACGCGCAATACCGCGATCTCGGAATCGCTGGAGCGACCGGAGGAATGGTGCGGGCGCATGTGATCAAAATGATTCCGCCCTGCGATCCGGCGGAAGTGTCCAAGCGGCATTTCCACGACGTCGAGTTTCAGATGGTCTATGTTCTTAAAGGTTGGATCAAAGGCGAATATGAAGGCGCCGGCGTGGTCACCATGCGCGAAGGTTCGTGCTGGCTGCAGCCGCCGAAAATCAAACATTCGGTGCTCGACTATTCCGACGATTGCGAGCTTCTCGAGATCATCATGCCTGCGGATTTTGCAACCGTCGAATTGGAATGATCGGATTAGCGTCGATCAGGCACAGAGTGGGTCTATTTCATGACATCGTCAGGCTCGCCGCAGGATCTCTCGATACTCGCCGAGCTTGAACGCAAAGTATTGTGGCTCGCGACTTGGACGATCCACCACGCCAACCATGTGCGCGACAACGCTGATGGGCTCAAAGTCGGCGGTCATCAGGCCTCGTGCGCGTCGCTTGCGACGATCATGACGGCGCTTTATTTCCGCACTTTGCGGCCGCAGGATCGCGTCGCCGTCAAGCCGCACGCTTCGCCCAACTTCCACGCCATCCAATATCTGCTCGGGCGGCAGACCCGGGACAAACTCGAGGCTTTTCGTGGCTTTAAAGGCGCGCAGTCCTATCCGTCACGCACCAAAGATACCGATGACGTCGACTTTTCCACGGGTTCGGTCGGACTCGGCGTGGCCCAGACTCTGTTTTCGTCTCTGACCCAGGATTATGTGCGCTCCCACGGTTGGGGTCTCGCGCGGCCGGAAGGCCGCATGATTGCGCTTCTTGGCGACGCCGAGCTCGATGAAGGCAATATCTTCGAAGCGATGCTCGAGGGCTGGAAGCAGGGGCTGCGCAACTGCTGGTGGATTGTCGATTACAACCGGCAAAGCCTGGATGCTGTCGTCCGCGAGGGACTTTGGGAGCGTTATCAAAATCTGTTCCGCAATTTCGGTTGGGACGTGGTGCTGCTCAAATACGGCGCGCTTCAAGAGACGGCGTTTGCCGAACCGGGCGGCGAAGTATTGCGCCAGTGGATCGATAGTTGTCCGAACCAGCTTTATTCCGCTTTGGTGTTTCAAGGCGGAGCGGCATGGCGCAAGCGGCTCAACGATGAGATCGGCGATCAAGGGCCGGTCACCGCGCTCTTGGAGCGCCGCAGCGACGACGAGCTGGCGCGGCTGATGAACAATCTCGGCGGCCATGATCTTCCTTCGATCATTGCCGCTTTCGATGCCGTCGATCACGACCGGCCGGTTTGTTTCATTGCTTATACGATCAAAGGCTATGGCCTGCCGTTGGCTGGACACAAAGACAATCACGCCGGCCTGATGACGCCGGCGCAGATGGAGACATTTCGAAAGTCAATGAATATCCGTCCTGGCGAGGAATGGTCTCGCTTCGAGGGACTTGAACATCCCGCGGCTGAGATTGAGGCCTTCCTCGATCGCGTGCCGTTCGCGAGCGCAGGCAATCGCAGCTTGCTGGCGGAGCGCATTGCCGTGCCAGAAAGCCTCGCGGTGACAATTCAAACGCAGATGTCCACACAGCTCGGCTTTGGCGCACTGCTCAACGAGCTTGGCCGTGGCGATACATCTGTGGCGGCGCGCATGGTCACCGCTTCGCCTGATGTCACGGTATCGACGAGCCTTGGTCCATGGGTGAACCGCCGCGGCCTGTTCGCCCGCGAGGCTTTAGCCGATACCTTCAAAAGCGAGCGCATCCCCTCGACTTTCAATTGGGAATTCTCGCCGAAGGGCCAGCACATCGAACTCGGAATTGCCGAGATGAACTTGTTCTCTGTGCTGTCCGCGCTCGGTCTCTCGCATGTCATCAATGGCGAGCGGCTTCTGCCGATCGGCACATTGTACGATCCGTTCATCGCCCGCGGGCTCGATGCCCTCAATTATGCCTGTTATCAGGACGCGCGCTTCATCCTGGTGGCGACGCCGTCCGGAATAACTTTGGCGCCTGAGGGTGGCGCGCACCAATCGATCGCGGAGCCGCTCATCGGCATGGCGCAGGACGGGCTTGCGGCTTTCGAGCCTGCTTTCGTCGATGAGCTCGCGGTGATTCTGGCCTTCGCGCTGGATTACATTCAGCGCGAGGGCGGCGCCGAGCCGTCCGAACGAAACTGGCTGCGCGATGAGACCGGCGGATCCGTCTATCTGCGGCTCTCGACCAGGCCGATCGAACAGATCAAGCGCAACATGACGCCGGCGCTGCGCCAATCGATCGTGGACGGCGCCTATTGGCTGCGCGCCCCCGGTCCCAACTGCCAACTTGTGGTGGCGTATACCGGCGCGGTCGCGCCCGAAGCGATTCAGGCAGTCGGGTTGATGGCGGAGGATCGACGCGACATCGGTTTGCTGGCGATAAGTTCGGCGGACCGTCTCAACGCCGGCTGGGCCGCGGCGTGCCGGGCGCGCGAGCGCGGGCTTATTCACGCCCGCTCACATATCGAGCGCTTGTTCGCCGGCCTGCCGCGACATTGCGGCATCGTCACGGTTCTCGACGGACACCCGGCGACGCTGGCGTGGCTCGGTGCCGTCAGTGGCCACTGCGTTCGCCCATTGGGCGTCGAGCATTTCGGCCAGACCGGTTCGATTGACGAGCTGTACCGGCACTATGGCATAGACGCCAGCGCCATCATTGCAGCTGCGCAGGTGATCGCGCCCGGCCGACCGATCCGCTATCTCGGAGCTGCATAAAGCCTTTGGAGCGGCTATTACCCCGCCGTTGCGCGGCGGGGTCAAGTTTGGCAATGTCCGCGCCGATTTGCGCCGCCCGCCTGCCCATTGTATGCGAGGCGCCTCCTTTTGAGGCTGGTTTGAGACCGGCCAACCTTTAGCACCGGGGACTTTCCATGACGACTTTGTGGCTCATCGTTCTATGCGGCGTATTGGCCATCATTTACGCCATCTGGGCCACGCGTTCAGTAATGCAAGCCGATGCCGGCAGCGTGCGGATGCAGGAAATATCGGCCGCGGTGCGCGAGGGCGCTCAGGCCTACCTTAAGCGCCAGTATTCGACGATTGCGCTGGTCGGAATCGTGATCTTCCTGATCGTCGGTTATTTTCTCGGCTGGCTGGTCGGCGTCGGCTTTGCGGTCGGCGCCATTCTGTCCGGCTCGGCCGGCTTTATCGGCATGAATGTTTCCGTGCGGGCCAATGTGCGCACCGCCCAAGCGGCGATCAGTTCGCTCGCGGCGGGCTTGGAAATTGCATTTCGCGCCGGCGCGATTACCGGACTGCTGGTCGCAGGGCTCGCCCTTCTCGGCGTCACGCTTTATTTCGGCTTCCTCACCGGCACCCTGCATATGGCCGCCAATGACCGTGAGGTTATCGATTCGCTCGTCGCGCTCGGCTTCGGCGCTTCGTTAATTTCCATTTTTGCTCGTCTCGGTGGTGGCATTTTCACCAAAGGCGCGGATGTCGGCGGCGATCTCGTCGGCAAGGTCGAAGCCGGCATTCCCGAAGATGATCCGCGCAATCCAGCGACCATTGCCGACAATGTCGGCGACAACGTCGGCGACTGCGCCGGCATGGCGGCCGATCTGTTCGAGACCTATGCGGTGACCACCGTGGCGACGATGGTTCTTGCGGCCATCTTCTTCAGCCGCGCCGGCGGTGACGCGCTGATGCGCATGATGACATTCCCGCTCGCGATTGGCGGCGCCTGCATCATCGCCTCGATCATCGGGACTTTCTTCGTCAAGCTCGGTCCCTCGCAATCGATCATGGGCGCGCTGTATAAGGGCATGATCGCGACCGCGATTTTGTCGCTGATCGGAATCGCACTGGTCACTTATCTGCTGATCGGCTTCGGGCCGCTGCCGGGCGCCAATTATTCCGGTCTGACACTGTTCGTCTGCGGCATTGTTGGACTTGCTGTGACCGGATTGATCATCTGGATCACCGAGTTCTACACCGGCACTAATTTCCGCCCGGTGCGGTCGATCGCGCTGGCCTCGGTCACCGGACACGGCACCAACGTCATTCAGGGATTAGCGGTATCGCTCGAAGCCACCGCGCTGCCGGCGCTCGTCATCATCGCCGGAATCCTGATCAGCTATAACCTCGCCGGCTTGTTCGGCATCGCGATCGCGGTGACCACGATGCTGGCGCTTGCCGGCATCGTGGTGGCGCTCGACGCCTTTGGTCCTGTCACCGACAATGCCGGTGGCATTGCCGAAATGGCGGGATTGCCTAAGGAAGTTCGTAAATCCACCGACGCGCTGGACGCGGTCGGCAACACCACGAAAGCGGTCACCAAAGGCTACGCGATCGGCTCCGCCGGGCTCGGCGCCTTGGTGTTGTTCGCGGCCTATAACGAGGACCTGAAATACTTCATCGCCAATGCAGGGGCGAATTCGTATTTCAAGGGCGTCGCCCCGGATTTCTCGCTGAGCAATCCTTACGTTGTGGCCGGGCTCTTGTTCGGCGGCTTACTGCCCTATCTGTTTGGCGCAATGGGCATGACGGCGGTGGGGCGCGCGGCTTCTTCGATCGTTGAAGAGGTTCGGCGCCAATTCCGCGAACGGCCCGGGATAATGCAGGGCAGGGACAAGCCTGATTATGGGCGCGCGGTCGATATGCTGACCAAAGCCGCGATCAAAGAAATGATCGTACCGTCGCTGTTGCCGGTGCTCTCGCCGATCGTCGGCTACTTCATTATCTATTTCGTCGCTGGCGGCGGTGCACAGGGCAAGTCGGCTGCGTTCTCCGCGCTTGGCGCCATGTTGCTCGGCGTTATCGTGACCGGCCTGTTCGTTGCCATATCGATGACATCGGGCGGCGGCGCTTGGGACAATGCAAAAAAATACATCGAAGACGGCCATTACGGCGGCAAGGGCTCCGACGCGCACAAGGCGGCGGTGACCGGCGACACGGTCGGCGATCCTTACAAGGACACTGCCGGGCCGGCGGTCAATCCGATGATCAAGATCACCAATATCGTCGCGCTATTGCTGCTCGCGGTGCTCGCGCATTCGGGCTGAGCAGGCGCCAGATCCGCTCGGCGGGGGAGCTCAGCTTCCCTTGCCCTGCAGGTTATGGAGGAAGGTCGATACCAGACTAAGGTCGTTGCCGCTTGTGGGCGTTGTGCGGCTCACGAAGTCAAAGATCTTGCCGTCTTTCATCCCGTATTCGGCGAGGCGCTGAACTTTTCTATCCCTGTCGAAATAGACCGCTATCACGCGCTGATCGGTGACCTTGGTCCGCATAAAGGCAATCTCGCGCTCGGCCTTCTGCGAGATGTAATAGAACGCTTCACCACTCACGGTCGCCACCGTTGACGGCGTACCGAGAACCAGCAGAACCTGTTCCTGTGACGCGCCGAGGGGGATTTGCTCAAGCGCACCTTCCGGCAGCACGTAACCGCGCTGGAAGGTCTCACTACCGCAGCCCGACAGGCTCATCGCGGCGGCAACGGCACAGGCCAGCGCCACACCACAGTATCGACTACGGCCCCAACTACCCCGCATCCACATCCCTAACTTGCGCCCGGCTGGAAGCTGGCGTTACCTCAAAACCAAGGCTTAGCAAACTACCGGCCCTGGTACCGGCCTTGGCCGGCGCCCGATTTGGGCGCCGCGATGCCCAGTAAGTGAATGATCCTCAAGCGCTTTCGCCTAAGTCTTGGTAATCGCAAGATCGACGACCTCTATGGCGCGATCGTGGCACAGTCGCGCCGTGCGGCCTTTTACATCGGCTATGGCGTGCCCGACACCGTGGACGGGCGCTTTGACCTTGTCGTCCTGCACATGGTCCTGCTGCTGGCGCGCTTCGATCGCGGGGGGCCGTCCGTGCGCGATCTTGGCCAGAACTTGTTCGATCTTTTTTGCCGCGATCTCGACGCCAATCTCCGGGAAATGGGCGTCGGGGACCTGGCCGTTCCCAAACGAATGCGGCAGTTTGCCGAAGCGTTTTATGGCAGACAGGCCGCCTATTGTGCCGCTCTTGATGCGCCGGACGGGCGAGAGCTTGAGAAGGCGCTGGCGCGTAATATCTTTGGAGGCATGAATGGGGCTCAATCGCGCCGTCTGGCGCGTTACGCGCGCGCTGTAGCGCGCCATTTTGAGGCCCTCGATCAAGAGGTTGCTATTGCGCGGC
>Ga0307477_10001913_pt1 | contig 16581 bp, 20 predicted proteins | sample atmos_gasesECM2C_FD_203316 | JGI IMG/M metagenome (GOLD analysis project Ga0307477, IMG submission 203316) | Hardwood forest soil microbial communities from Morgan-Monroe State Forest, Indiana, United States - atmos_gasesECM2C_515 | ecosystem: Environmental > Terrestrial > Soil > Temperate...
CAACCTTGAGAGATTGTTTCGTCGTGACTCTTCAAGACATGTTGGGCGTGGGGGTCAGAGACGAAGTTTTTCGATTACTGGAGAGGAGCGGAATAACTGTCCGAGAGATCGCGTTGCGCTTTGACGATGTCGTCGAGATTATTACTCGTGTATTCGGAAGCGCCTCTCGAGTCTTGGTGTATCGCACCGTGGTGAATGTGTACGAGGAATATTCCCAGAGACCCAACTTCACCTTCTACGACTCTCTAAAGGACCGGGTCTTACTGTTAAGAGAGAAGGTCGTCTCTGATCTTCTAAAGCCAAGACACACCCTCAGCATCGACGACTCGATCTATCTGACAACACGATCACAGATGCAATGAGCACTCCCTTCAAGATCAGGTTGGGAGTGTCTGGACAGATTCAGATTCTGAGCTTGTTGCGGGATTCCATAAAGCGCTCTGACAAGGAGCCCTTCTATGTCTCGGGAATATTTCTGTTTTCGATCACTCCAAGCGTGATCCCTATCGCCGGTAGGGCCCTTTCACGCTTACGAAACGGGCTGACGAAGACAGTATTGGGCCCATCCTTTCAGGTCACGAAGCGGGACTTGTTCCCCGGGCGAATTCTAGAAAGGGTTCTCCGCCAAAGACCACTTTTGTGTCGCGGGACAATGAGCTCCAGGGATTTTCGATGGGGGTCCCACCAGCTGGAACCGTTCCGGGCAAGTATTTCGGGTCAGGGCGCAGAATCGGCTGATCGGGCGTCTTGGAGATAGTGCGGGTCAGCGTCCCGATGAACGCGCAGAATGCGCTTAGGTCGAAGGGTGCGCCTCGATTCGGGATCGGGGCTTGTTCCGGGCCGATTCTTGGTTACAGACACTTCAGCAACGCTCGTTTTTGGGTCGCGCTCATATGCATCAGCTATGACACGTTCGGTTGAGTGAACAGTTTTCCGGGCTCTTCTTTGGTACAAGTCAACAAACCAGGGAATCGCGAGCACTAATCCTATTGGTATAGTCAAGTCGGCGAGAGTGGCGACTCTCGAAGCTGGAGCGACCTGCTGAGAAACCTTCCAGCTCTCCTCAACGTTCGCGAAGGATGACGAGGGGTTGGAGATGATTAGAGTAACATTTGTGATCTTCGTCGGGGTGTATTGATAGCTGAAATAGGAAGTGGCAATCTGGGAATAGACGTTGGATTGAGTGAAGTTTCCAAGGAATGATTTGAGATAAGTTACGTTGTTGTAGAAATATTTCCCGGGAGCTCCATAATTGTCACTTATCCAGTGGAATAGGAACGAACCGCTGACTTCGAGAAGATACACGTCGACGGACGTGTCAGAGGTCACGGTGAAGGTTGCGCTTTCCTGAGGCGACATGACCTGGTCGAACGAATTATCGAAGGTCTTTGACTGAATACTATTGCCGAGCTGCGATTGTGTTCCCGACGAACTGGATGGAATTAGGGAGATTAGAAGCAGTGCTAGTCCAATTGCCGTAAAAGCGGTACCTACCCGACTGACTAGCACGAGCCAGCGATTCATAGGCTCAGCTTCCTAGAGAAGTAGAGGTATCCCAACAGAAAGACCATGACGACAATTGCGTAGCTTCCAGCAGTGTACGCTAATACATCGTTGAACGTCGGACTCCAGGATGAAGTTGGACCAAGAAAGACGCCAGTTGATTGACCGCTAAAGTATCGACTCTCAACCAGACTTGGCGAAATCAGTGATAATATTTGGAGTCCCGCAACATTGTTCGTAAACGCCGCAATGATGCTTACTATCATCTGAAAGACGGCAATGGCAAAGTATGTCACTATCCCCAACACAAGTGCCAGAGCGCCACGTTTGAGAAACAAGGTAACAAGAAGAACAATCCCCGTCACCAATAGCGACTCACTCAAGTTTGTGGCGAAAGTCAACAGTACAATGCCAATGTGAGGACCGACAACATCAGGGGCTAGAACATACAGGCCAGCGGTCAGAATTCCCACGAAAGGAATGAGGCTCACTCCCACCGCAGAGAGGAGCTTGGCGGAGAGTATCCATCGTCTCTTGATCGGATATGAGAAGAATGTCTGGACGATGCCCTTCTCCAAGTCGTTGCCCAACCCGAACGCGACGTTCTTCAGAATCAGGACGACGAAGATGAAGAGGGGAAAGCCGAGTATCGATGATGTCAGCCCGTACGCAACTGCGTCTCCCGACGCACCCGTACCGATGATGCCGAACGTGAAGCCTGCGAAGATGAAAGCCCCGATCGCGTACAGAAAACAGAAGATTTCAAGAAGGGGAAAACGATAATCCTCGTTCAGAGAAGACGCAAAAAGTTCGAGAAAGGGTCTACCCTTGCCCCTGCTGACTCCTGCCAAGACTCGTCAAGTCCTCCCGCTGACTACCATGTTATACAACTCTTCTAGCGAAGCGCTTCCAGTCTCGATTCCTTGGATCTTAGCTCCTATTGCCCGGGCGAGCCTTGGAGAGTCCTCGTACAGCTTGTCCTGGTCTTGGGGCTGTACTTGGATTGCAATCGATCTATAGTCTGACTGGGCTCCTCTTACGTATGGTAGTTTTCTTAGCTCAACAGCCAGCGCGTCCGGCTTGTCCGTCGTAATTCTAACTGTCCCCGCGCTGTACTTCTCGTACAGTTCGTTCACATTTCCCGAAGCTATCACTTTGCCCCAGTTGATGATCGCGACTGAATCACAGACCCTGCTCAGCTCCGGAAGGATGTGAGAAGATAAAAGAAAGCTAACTTTCTCGTCCTTTCTCAACTGCAGAACGAGGTCAAGGAGCGAGCTCCTTGCCTGGGGATCAAGGTTGGATGTCATTTCATCGGCGATGACAAGCTGTGGATGGTTGATCATCGCGTGGGCTATCGCAAATTTCTGCAGCATACCGGCCGAGAGCCCTTTGATGGGACGGTCCCTTGCATATTCTAGCTGGACCATACGCAAGACTTCGAGGGCACGAGATTCGGGCATGCCGTAGATCCGGCATACTCTCTGCAGATAGTCGAGGGCTCGTTGATGGGAGGGGAAGAGCGCTTTCTCGTAGACTACACCCATGAGCTTGCGAATATCGGGATTGTCCCATGGGTTCTGACCCAGGGTTTGGACCCTGCCAGCGTCCGGCCGAAGTAGGCCCAGAATCATCTTGATGGTCGTTGTTTTCCGGCGCCATTCGGTCCTATCAGTCCCGAGACTGAGCCGTCGTCTATCCTGAGACTGAGTCCATTGACGGCTCGGACGCTGCCGTAGGATTTTGCAATGTTCTCAGCCACAACAAGAACCATGCGTTGTCGCTGTCTGCATCCGTTGGGATTTATCGCTATGCCCAACTACGACAAATGGATGAGCGTGGACGGAGTCTCAAGAATGGTCGTCTGATAATAAGATTGGATCCGACCTCCTAGGGATAGTGCGCCTATGGGAGATCGTCCACGCCAGAGTTCGAAGGTCTGGTCCGATCTTAGCTTTGAGGGGCCCGACATTTGAAGCATATGGTGGCTGTGGAGGGAAGCAGTGTGCCGCAGTTAGTGCAGAACTTCATCCCGGCCTGAGCAGGCGGAACTTGTCCGGGCCACATCTGGCCTCCCGCAGGAGCGGTGATTCTGGCAAGATTGGAGTAATAGTAGACAGTAAGTAGTATGGGGAACAGTGGTTGATAGAACGCTGTGAGAATACCGTTGACCACCGTGCCTGCGATGCCGAAAGGAGCGGTTATTGCGCTGAAGATAAGCGAGGCGATGATGACAATTATTCCCAGTACGATGAATATTCCGAAAGTCTTAGCCCATCGGTGGCCTACTAGCTGGCGACTCCTGCTCATGCTTTCGAGGACTCCTTTCTTCTCGATGAGGAGGACGGGAAGCGCAAGAGAGTACATGATTGCGAGAATGATTCCTGGAACGATTAGTGCGATGAGACCTAGGCCGACGATGATCCCGACAATAATGCTTACCGCCCAGATAGAGAGCAGTCTTGAAACAGAGTATCTGGCTGAGGCTCCGAGACTAACCTGTCCCTTTGTAATCTGATCAGAGGCCAGCAGGATCGCGCTGCCCTGAGCGATGGTGGAGAATACGACGTCCACGACGAAGATCACAATGATGAGCAGCAATAATGCTGCAAGCAGAGCTGAGAAATAGTTGGAGGCTTGCTGAGGCGTGGGATTCATCGGCAGCATCGGGACGGTAAAGGCCTGCTGTGCCAGCGTAGTAGCTACTTGGACGATTACCCCGACTACAGCGTAGAGAATGAAGTATTTCGCAAAGTCTCGTCTATACAGATTGAAGGTCTTCGAGAAGACCTCTCCGAGACTCAGCTCTCGTCGAATACTCTGGTCCGGCTGCATTGTCATCTTATTTTGTCGTGAGATGAGTCGAGTATATATAAAATGAAAACAAGGTGGCGGAAAGCGGAAGCAGATTATTGGGTCCGAAGAGTCGAACCAGCTCCATCTTATATGATGGCATATTGCGGACCGGCGACTGGTTTTGTCCGACGTAACCTATCGCTACGCGAGGCGAGAGGATCTCCTGGAAATCAACAGAGTCATACGCTCTGCCTTCGACGGTCTGCTAAGAGAGCACGGGTTCTGGGACACCTCACCATTCGCATCAGCTAGAATGCCGCCTCTACCCCCGGCCGGACCCTTTCCATGGTTCGAACTGGGGTTGAAGGAGGATTCGGATGGTTTCTGGGTTGCAGAGGTCGAGAATAAACTGGCAGGTATCGCGCTTAGTTGGGTTCGCGGATCATTATGGTATCTGGCTCACTTGTTCGTTCTCCCGGAACACCAAGGCCGTGATATCGGCAGGAATCTCATGGACCGTGTAATGCAACACCGCAAAGAGTCTGAGATTACAAATCGTGCGCTAGTAACTCTCGCATACAATCCTGTCTCCATCTCTCTGTACAGCCGCTATGGAATCTATCCGAGGGAACCGTTGTATTTGATGGAGTGTCCCAGCCAGAATGTGAAAAGGGCAGACGACGATAGTGGGTTGACAAGTGAGCGTGCTAAAAACTTTCAAGCAGTTCGGAAAATTCTGAACACCATCGACACTAGCTGCATCGGCTATCCTCGGGAGAAGAACCACGAGTTCCTATTCAGCCTCCCCAGCTACAAGTGCTACATCTACGCCAGTCATGGTAAGCCTGTAGGTTACGCGTATGTGGCGCAGAACGGGCGAGTGGGTCCGGTCGCGACCGTGTCAGAGGATTCGTTCGGTCATGTCGTCGACTCGGCGTTAGGCTTTGCATCCAACGAAGAGAAGGCTGCCGGCGTAAGTCTGAACGTCTCTGGGTCCAATGAGAAGTTGATGACACTGGCTTTTCATTATGGGATGAAGATTCGAGACAACTTTCTACTCATGTCCTCCAAACCGTTCCCGAACCTTTCCAGATACGCGATATATCCCACTGGAGCCATGCTCTAAAGTCTCAAGCGGACAAACTGCGTTAATGGTGGGCCCGCCCGGATTCGAACCGGGGACCGTCAGGTGTCTCAGATGTGATATGAGCCTGCCGCTCTATCAGTCTCTTCGAGAGAAACCTGGCTGAGCTACGGGCCCTCCGATGGGGCTGTACGATTTTCGAGTTTTAACGCTTTGGCCGAACAACATCCTATCACGCCGAGTCGCTGTAACTGTGAGGATTCTCGAACGGTAACGATACAGGCATGAACGGACAGACGGGCCTGCTCCCTGAGAGATAGAAGGCACTGCGAGTTGCATAGACGGAACCTTTTCCCGAATAAGAAGGGCATCGACACCATCATGGCGTCAATCCTGATGGTTGTGATAGTCGTAGTCGCCTCCACGATGGTATTTGTCTATTCGACCGGTTTGTTTGGCGCTCTCCTCGTCGCGCCTAAGACAGCAACAGAAAACATCAGCCTCGAGTACGCTGCTTTCTCGCCGACCAACAATAACGTGACTCTGAGTATCCGGAACACCGGGAGCACTCCGATAACGCTGAAGTCTTACTATGTCCGGGACAGTTCTGGCAACCAGTACGCTAGAACAATCTGGTCGACTGGTCCGTCACCCGTGACTGGTCCGTTTTCGCCCCGATTATTGGCAGCCCCTAATCCCATGATTCTGATCTCGTCTGCCTGCGGGACTAGCTGCACTTATTCGGGGACTGCGTTCACATTCGCTACGGGGCAAGTCTACACCGTCACGCTGGTTACTTCGATCAATACGCAGTTTTCCCTGCAGATAATCCGCTAAAGGTTTCCAATCTTTAATATACGGTCTTGGTTGGTCTGCCGATGCCGCCGGCCAGATGCGGGCCGCCGTTCTCCCGAAAACGGAGGGCGCGAGCTCAGTGGTAGAGCAGCGGGCCTAGTTGAAAAGACTGGGGCTGAAGCTGTTAGAGTATCCACTGCAGCGACCCGTTGGTCAGAGCGCCACTAGGCGCGACCAGAGGTTCGAACCCTCTCGGCGGCGCCATAATCAAGAGCTTCGAGATCGCTTTCGCGGCCATTCATACTCGCTGTGACCGAGAAATATTTCAATCACGACCTAGCAACTCTTAGTTCGAGAACTGATGGCTAGCGTAAAGCTGAAGTTCAACCATCCGATTCACCATTTCCAGATTCAGGTCTCGAACATTCAGGAGTCTGCCAAGTTCTACGGCGATCTCCTAGGCAGGCTAGGCTTCGCCAAAGTCTTCGAAAACGAAGGGATGAAGGAATGGCAGAAAGAAGGAACAAGAATTATCGTTGCCCAGTGTCCCAAGAGGTTCCTTCCCCACGGCTATCATCGAAAAAGTGTCGGTCTCAACCATATAGCATTCCGAACCCCAAGCCGCGCAGCAGTCGACGAGCTCTACCACAATTATCTTCTTCCCAACAGTATTCCAGTTCTTTACGGCGGGCCCAAAGAATGGCAAGACTATGATCCGGGCTACTACGCAGTCTACTTCGAAGATCCCGACAGGATAAAGCTCGAACTAGTCTACGTCCCAGACGACTTGTAACTATCTAGATCCTCGGCGACTTCGGCCAAAGAATCCATTGCGGGTTTTCAAGAATCGAGGCTATCGATGGGGTCATGGTGGATTTTCCACGCGCTTGGCGTGTGGGTAGCGATACGGATTATAAGCCGAGACGCCCTATCTAGAGACAGAAGCACTCTGTGCTTGGCTGGTTGAGAATTGAGGCTTGACCAAGGTCCCACCGGCGAGTTACGCGTCGTAGATTCAGGATACACAGACCAGGTACAACTGGATACTGCGAGCGAGGAGGTTCTCCGGATCAAAGCACTCGTCATGAACAGCCTAAGCGACCTCAACAAGCTCTACATGGTCGATCGAGCACTCTACACCAACACGCCCGGGATCCCCCTATACATGGAATTCACGCCGCAAAGCATGCGATCGATGAAAACGCCCCTGATAATCAGCGAAGTAAAACTGTACACGGTCGAAAAGTTCTGGGGCCTGCGAACCCTAAGAATAACGCGCTAATTGCGCGAACCTAGATTACTGATCTCTTGACTGAAGATGGAGAAACCCGTCAGGCTACAATTGGACTTGAGCGGTGCAGCACCAGCAACCTTTGTTGAGACACTCACTCTGCATGTGATGGTCACAGTGTCCACAGACGCAGAGAAACTTTCCAGCTTTGATCTTACCCATCGCGGAATCATGAACATCCACTGTATTCGTCAGCAGAGCCTGTTTGGTTAGAGACATGTCGCGACCGCAGTTGCGCGAGGTCGGCCGAGGCATAACTCAATATTGTAACTCTCAAAGTTGAGCGTAAGGTAGCCTCGGCAATCCAGAAACCGCGTTGCCGAATAGAACGGAAAGTTTCACCCTGACCGCGTAGCGGACCGGACAGTCCGATAATTTTTCGAATTAGCGGCTCTTTTTCTTCTTCTCGAAGCCGCTGTCCTGATGTATCGAGCGCTTATCCGTGGGGTTCATAGCCAAGCCAGAAGCCGGGTCGTTTAGCCATGACCGGAAGGGACATCCTGACGAGGCAACCTCCAGAGCCGGATAAACGGGTCTGGTATGGAGGCTATCCTCAGAAATTCATTGATCTCCGTTTTCCGAAAGGGACCGGACCCTTTCCGGTCCTCCTCGTGTTGCATGGAGGTTTTTGGATGTCTGAGTACGACGCGGCTCATATGGCCCATCTCTGCGCCCAATTCACATCGTTGGGAGCCATAACTTGCAACATAGAGTATCGACGGGTCGGCGACGCGGGCGGTGGGTGGCCCGGGACGTTCCAGGATGTCGCGGCAGCGGCTGACTACATTTCTAACCGAATGTCAATGGACGTACGGTTTGATCGTGGGAGAACCGTGGCTCTAGGCTTCTCAGCCGGAGGGCATCTTGCTCTGTGGCTCGCCGGCAGGCACAAAGTGGCTGAGGGATTCGGCTTAATGTCGGGACATAAAGGGCTGCTGAGTGGTGTTATTTCTCTAGCTGGGCTTGCAGACTTGCAGTCGGCTTCGAAGCTTCGATTGGGAGATGGCGCAGTGGATTTGCTGATGGGAGGCTCGCCAGAGGAATTTCCTGGAAGATACCGCGCAGCATCTCCAATCGAGCTGCTGCCGATCGGCGTAAAACAGATCCTCATTCACGGAGTAGAAGATGAGATTGTTCCCGTCTCTCAGAGCGAAGGATTCGCTGAAAGAGCGAAGAGTGCAGGAGATGATCCTGAACTGTTCAAGCTTGACGGGACGGGACACTTCGAGCTTGCAGACCCTGAATCCGACGCTTGGCCAACCGTGTCGAGGGCCAGCCTGCAGGTTTTGAAGGCTGGAGGAGATTTTGTCGAGTAGGGCTCTGGGCGAAGCTAGATTATGACGTTCTTCTACGAGAGTGATGATGGAAATATCTACGCATCTTATCTGATTGCGCGGAGCTGGAAGTCATGAAGAGGGTAACAGGAATAGGCGGGGTCTTCTTTAGGGCTAGGAACTCGAAAAAACTCGCGAACTGGTATGCAAAGCATCTGGGGATTCCGATCAATGAAGGCTCGGCAGTCTTCGCCTGGCGAGCTTTTTCCGATCGCAATCGGATGGCTCACACGATCTGGTCCGCTTTTCCAAAGGATACTGACTACTTTGGCAGGAAAACGCAACAGTTCATGATCAACTATCGGGTCAAGAATCTGCGTAGCGTCTTGAAGAAGCTAAGAGAGGAGGGCGTAAGAGTTGACAAGAGGACCGAGAACACCAGCTACGGAAAGTTCGGATGGATCATCGATCCCGAAGGAAACAGGATAGAACTCTGGCAGCCCCCAATAAACTACCAATCAATCGAGAAACAATTCCCATCAGAGTAACCGCGGCCATTCTAGATAGCAACCGGTTGTCCCTTGAGTGTGTCCAAGACGGTTTCTGGTGAGTATTCGACAAAGGAACTGTCGATACGAACTTGGCCTGATTTTGAGAAGCTCTTCCGGAAACAGGAAGTGGTGGGTGATGGCTGGTGGTGCTGGTGCACGTTTCATCATGTAACTTCGTTCTCTCTATCCGAAAACGCGCAGCCGCGTACTAGGGCCGAGGGCGCGGTGAGGAATCGTCAGAGGAAGAAGGAGCTTGTCGAGAAGAGTTGCGCTCACGGAATCCTTGTTTACGAGGGGAGGGAACCGGTAGGATGGACCCAGTTCGGGACCAGCGATGAGCTTCCACGAATGGACAATACACGGAACTATCGAAGACTCAACCTTGGCAATAGTGGAGAGAAATTGTGGAGGATTACGTGTTTCGTTGTTGACAAGGCGTATCGGCGGCGTGGCGTTGCTAGTGCCGGATTGAGGGCGGCGCTTGAAGCGATAAAGAAGAAGGGCGGCGGACTCGTCGAAGCATATCCTGTTGGCAGGACTGACCAAGGGTCAAACTACATCTACTGTGGAACAGTCTCAATGTTCGAGAAAGCCGGGTTCAAAACCATCGCATCTCTAGCGACCGGCAGAACCGCCACCGTAGTGATGCAAAGAACAATCTGAATGACTCTCAGGCAATAGAACAATTGGGAACTCGGACCAAAGGCGATCTCCGCACAAGTCGCGATGCGTCTCGCGGTGATGAGAAAAATGGTTAGTAGCCTATGATGTTGCTCTTGTAGAGTTGCCTCTGAATCCTCGAAGTCTGTCGTACATCGGGCTTTCAATGTCCGCCTCTGGATAGATTGTAGAATCTTCCGCGGCTCAATGGACAAGCGTTTAAATTCACGGTCAGAACTCCGCGCGCTTTCGGTTGACGTTTTGCAGGAAATGATGAAGGTTGATCAGGATAAGCTGAACACGTTCTTGATGAAGTTCGTAGGAGATTTTGGAGCGGCCTTACACGCCTCAACAGTTCTCGTGGGTGAGAAGCTCGGGCTATACAAGGCCCTGGCGGAGAGCAAGGGACTGTCTCCGGCGGAGTTGTCGACTAAGACGCATACCATGGAACGTTACGTCCGAGAGTGGCTGTCAGCTCAGGCCGCGTCGGGGTATGTTATGTTTGATTCCAAGAGCGGCAAGTACTTTTTGTCCGCGGAGCAAGTGTTTACTCTCGCCGATGAGAAGAGTCCGGCCTATCTTCCAGGAGCCTTTTACATTGCAGCGTCAATGTTCAAGGATGAAGCTGGGATCACAGAAGCATTCAGGACTGGCAAGGGTTTTGGCTGGGAACAGCATAGCACTGACCTCTTCCTCGGAGCCGAGAAATTCTTTAGACCCGCATACGCGGGAAACCTGGTTAGCTCCTGGCTACCGGCCCTGGACGGCGCTGTCGCCAAGTTGAAGGCAGGAGCCAAGGTAGCTGACGTAGGATGCGGATACGGAGCCTCAACAATGATCATGGCTGAAGCCTTTCCAAAGTCCAAATTCGTCGGCTACGACTTTCACAAACCATCAATCGAATACGCGCGGAAAGTGGCCGCAGCCAACCACTTGTCCGATCGAGTCACCTTCGAAGTAGCAAAAGCTCAAGAATATCCCGGCAAAGACTTTGATCTAATCGCTTTCTTTGACTGCCTGCACGACATGGGCGACCCCGCTGGCGCCGCGAAGCACGTTAAACAGTCTTTGAAGCCGGACGGCAGCTGGATGATCGTGGAGCCCTTCGCTAATGAGAAGCCGGAGGAAAACTATAATCCTGTCGGCAGGGTCTACTATAGCGCGTCCACCATGATCTGCACGCCAGCATCCAAGGCTCAAGAGGTTGGGCTGGCGTTAGGCGCTCAGGCGAGTGATTCGCAACTGCGCCAAGTAGTGATGTCTGGAGGCTTCAAGTCCTTCCGCCGAGCAACCGAGACACCGTTCAACCGGGTCTTCGAAGCAAGGCTGTAGGAGATTAGTACAATACATAGTAGCACAAGCGTGTGCTCATCTGGATCCTAGCAGAGCCTCTGGGATAATCACGCTTTCCGGACTCGAGCATCTGGCGGAAGAGGTTTAGGGTCGAGCGACTGAAGGTCACCTTGGAGTGCCGCTTGCATGCCTCGCTCTCTTAGCTTGTCAATCAAGACCAATGCCTGGTCGCGGGTCGTCTCAACCATAACTAGACGAGCGTGAAGCATCGGACTGCTCTGTTTCGTTCTGTATCCAAGTCGTCGAACTATCGGGTAAACCCTTTTTGCAGCTGACACAGAATCCATCCTCAAGAAAAGCCTCTGGATTCGATCAAGCCCACCACTTCCGAATTGACGATTGAATTCAGAGTAATATTCTCGGGTCTCGCGACCGATTCTCCTATCTGTGCGGAGTCGCAAGTCGCACTTTGCGCAGGTTCCGGTCACGTCCCTTTGATGGAATGCTAGTCGGAAACTCATTTCGGAGCAGCGCGGGCAGACAAAAAGTTGAGGCGGTGAGGAATGAACGACTATAGAGTCAGATCGCCATGTTTTCTTGGAGTCTGCTCCATGCCGGTTGGCGTGCGAGTCGCGAGGATTACGAGTCATGTTCGACACCAAACCATGTATTGGACGGGTGCTCAAACCTTTCTGACCGCGTCTTGTTAACGTTTAGAACCGAAAGGGATTGCAGGCGATCAGAGCAAGCAGCGGTGGGATGGGCTTGGATCTAGAGCTTCCAGATGAGCCCGATCAAAAACATTTACGCCTGCGATAGTCGTGGGTGAAGCCACGTTGGATGTACTCTTGAATGAGCGAGGGGCCGGCATCGTTCATCCGGATTTTTCCTCCGCCTTCAAAGCCATTTCTTGTTTGTGTTCGATCTGCTTCTGTTTAATCTCCTCGTAGAGATTGCACCAGTCGCGGCCGGAGACTACGAGCTGGTAGATCTTGAGCTTTGGATGAATGCACTTTGCCCTGTCAAATAGATCAGCGTTGAGCGGATCCTTCGTGGCAAACCAGACGCAGGATAGACAGTTTCCATTCTGCCACTGTATGCCCTTCAAGCGTTTCTGCAGTTCAGGCTCAGGTCCAGACATGATCTTTCAGCTTCAACCTAGTCCGTTATCAAGATTCACAACGTAAACGCAAAAACGAAGAATGCGCCTCGTGAAAGATACTTAACCTCTGAAAAGACGACTAGAAGTCCATGAAACCTGCGCAGAGGGGTCCTCAGAAGTCTGCCATGAGCGCCACCGGGACCAAGAAAGCGTTCTCGGAGGAGGAACGAGCCGCGATAAGGGACCGCGCCGAAGAGATGAAGGCTGACAAAGAGGAGGGGGAGCAGGCCGTGCTGGCGAAGGTCGGTGAGATGCGGGAACCGGATCGTACAATGGCCAAACGGATCCATACTATCATCATGCAAAGCGCGCCCGGCCTGACGCCGAGACTCTGGTACGGAATGCCCGCGTATGCCCAGGACGACAAGGTCGTCTGTTTCTTCCAGCCAGGGGCGAAGTTCAAGACACGGTACTCGACATTCGGCTTCAGCGACAAGGCCAACCTCGACGAAGGAAACATGTGGCCCAACGCCTACGCGCTGAAAGGGTTGACTGCCACTGAAGAGGCTAAGATTATCGCGCTAGTGAAGAAAGCCATTAGCTAAGCACCGAGTTCGCCCAACAAGCACTCGAACCGCGAGAGTCGCGCATTCCTAATTCTTGATCAGCCGCATGAGTCTTCTAAGCAGCAGTAGTTGGGTGTCTATTGGAACCTGGGCAGGATGGTTCATGTCGTAGAATACATGGTCTATGCCGATCCGCTTGAGTCTTGGCAAGTCCTCTGCGACCTGTTGAGGCGTACCTCCCAATAACGGTCGGGGCTCTACGGGTTTCTCTTCTAGGAAATTGTGGACTCTCAGGATCCACGTAATCTCTTCGGGGCTACGACCTGCCCCTCGCACCTTATCGCGAAAGTCGTTGATGGTTCGACTCAGTTTCTCTGTAGTAGTACTTCTTCCCGCCGCGGGCATGATACCGTCGGCGATTCTCGCCGCCCGCTCGATTGGAGCTGGAGCGAAGGCACCCAATAGAAGCGGAATCCCGCCAGACTGGACGGGTTTCGGCCCGATTCTTGATTCTGGGATATTGTAGAATTCGCCGGTGAAGCTGACTGGGTCTGGACCCCAGACGGCCCGCATTGCTTTGACATATTCCTCGAATCCTCTTCCACGCCGTTTTAGTGGAATGTTGGCAGTTTCAAACTCGTCCCGAAAGTCTCCCTGGCCGATACCGGCAATTGCTCGTCCACCACTCAGTCTGTCCAATGTTGCGAAACGCCGAGCGAGCGTCACGGGATTCTGGAAGAGAGCACTCATCACGCTCGTGCCAAGCTTAACCTTCTTCGTCCTCGCCGCGACGAAGGTCAGCATCTCAATGGGATCATAGACTGTGGCGAAGATCTCGGGCCAGGGATCGCCGTCAAAGGTTTCCTTAGGCCTAGTTGGGAGGAGCAGCCGGTCGCTGACCCACAAAGAAGCCAAATCCATTTTCTCCGCCTCGAGGGCTACGTGCAAGATGTTTTCAGGAGAAGCAACCGTTCCATATTGAGGAAGAGCAATCCCTACGGCAACGTTCGAGTCATCTGATCGACTGAAGGAACCTGGCACTTGGACTGCGTCCTCCAAAAGTTTCAAGATATATTATTGACGTCCATCAATGCAACGGAGTGAGATTCGAACCCTAGTAAGTCCGAGATGCAGATTCCGGGGATGTATTTCAAGAGGTTTAGCATGAGTCAGAGGTTGAAGAGTTCGACCGTGAGGAGGTCATAGGGTGGGGGTGGAGGATACAGGTAAGCGTAGTTAGCACGCGCGTAACGCGAAGAGAAGGCGGGCCCGTCGAGGAGACGATTCGAAAGAGGCAAGCACAGCGGTCGCGGTCGCGCTACTACCGACTGCCCTGACAAGCAATTGAGGAACCTCACGTGTTTATCAAGCGGTCAAGGAGCCTCGAACCCCATGGATTATGTCTCGCATGAAAATCGAGAGCTGGATAATCAAGAAATGACCTTGATGAGTTACGAGGCGAACGGAATAGGCGACGAAGAGGAAGACGACGATGACGAGGTCGAGGACGATAATGATGACGAGTCGGAGGAGCATCTCTGAGAGGACAAGACGGGGAGGAAGATTCAGAGCATATAATTCACGGGTCCCGTGTTCTTCAGACTTTTCTTGAGTGTATCCCTAGAAGGATGACTTGCGAGATTGCGAACGACATGCGTAGACATTCGTAGATTCCATGTTGAGGGACCGAAAGAACTTTGAAGCAGTGCAAGCGTCTCGCTAGGCCATGACTGAAAAGGAGGATGAGGACGAAAAGAAGTCCGCCAAATTATCACCGTTTGTTGAGCCTCAACTGTTCGTGGCTGTCGAAGAGGCGAATCGTAGACTGAAAGAGATAATGAAAGTTACAGATCCGACAACAGGGTTGTACAAGTCTATCAAGCGAATTACAGAAGTCAGCGAAATGATGCTGAAGCGTCAAGACCAGTTGACGAAGCTGTACGAGCCCTCCGAGAACGTAAGGAGGTATCTCGATAGAATCAAGCAACTAGTCGAACAGCTCACTCGTACGAAGATGACTGAGCTACCCGTTGTGTCGAGAACAATCATCCCCCAACTTGAGGGAGAAGTCTCCGGTTATATCGAGACCTTTGAACGAGCGCTAGCAGAGAAAGAGAAGGAGATAAGGGCTCTAAAGGCAGAGCTTGAAGCGTTAAAGTCGAAAACGAAGAACTAGTATCTGGTTTCATGGGGCGGACAGAGGCCCGAGATTGGTTTCTCACTGGTCCAGCGTACCTATAAGCGACGATCAGCTGGCTAGCTATCATGATAAACTCAGAAAAGCTTCTGAAAGACCTAAACCTTAGATTGGCGCGTTTCGGAGATTCCGACGTTGAAATCCAACGATCGCTCCTGCCTCCCGCGATCCATTCATCGGACGCGAGTCGGTATTACCGTAATATTGCCTCTAGACTAGTCTTCAACATCGAATAGTGTGGCGGGCGAGTGGCCTATGCTCGCCTTGTTCCCTGCTTTTCTTTCTCGCAGCGAATCACGTGCTCGAATGGGAGATCTATTCCCCCCTGTTTCAGCAACATATCATTTTGTTTAAGCAATTGTTCTGTCCAGCCCCAAGTCCGAAGCTCTTCCACTGCATTCTCATAACCTAGGTGTATCGTGGTGTCAAAATACGTCACGCGGAAGTTGTGAAACCCGACGTCTCTCATCATGACAAAAAGTTGGTCGGGAGTCCATGATGGCCAGTGTTTGATCAGGAGCCCTTGGGGTCCCGAGGTTGGATAGGACGACCATTCGCCATGAACCATGATGCCGCCTGGTCGAAGGACACGATAGAACTCTTCTAGAGCTTTCTGCAACAGTGGCTTTCGAGGAAGGTCACATAGTAGTTCGTTTGAAACTACGAAGTCAACGCTTTCGCTGTCTACATCATTGAGGTGTCTAACATCCGAGGACACAACGCGGACTCGATACTCCAATCTTCTCCTGTGTAGTGCTGCGGCGAGTTCGTTCAGCCAGCCAGCGTAGGGACCTTTCGAAGAGTCTACAGCGATCATCCTAGTAGATGTTGGCAGCTTCCCTAGCAAGGGTATTGTCAGCTGGCCTCGCCCGCAACCAGCCTCGAGAATAGTCCGGATTCTACGGGAATCGATCTCTTGTACAAAATGTTCTGCTAATCTTTCATAATATTTTGAGCGGGCGGCGATCAGATCTCTTGGGCGGTCCGCGTTGATCTTCATCTGTCTTCAATAATTATGGAGCGATGCCAAGGGTTGGAATGACCAACCGTTTGTGGAAGTGTAGAAGGGCTGGAGAGATTCTCTATTCCATTCCCATGCCGCCAGGCGGCATCCCTGGAGGCCCGCTTGCGCCCGCTCCTCCACCCATTCCCTTCGAGCTAATTACATCGTCTACTCTGAGGAGCATCGTTACCACTTCAAGCGCCGACTTGATGACTTGTTTCTTGACCCGGAGTGGTTCGACGACTTTCATTTTCCACATGTCGGCCGTCTTCCCTGTCGGAACGCTGACTCCGTACCAGATGTTTTGGAGGTTGTTGTGTTTCGCTCTAAGCTCTACCATGATGTCGATGGGGTCTATGCCCGCGTTTTGCGCTATAGCTACAGGAATCGCCTCAAAGGCCTCGGCGAAGGCTGTGACTGCGAGCTGTTCTCTGCCTCCCACCTTGATAGCGTAGACTTTTAGTCG
>Ga0307477_10001914_pt1 | contig 16572 bp, 17 predicted proteins | sample atmos_gasesECM2C_FD_203316 | JGI IMG/M metagenome (GOLD analysis project Ga0307477, IMG submission 203316) | Hardwood forest soil microbial communities from Morgan-Monroe State Forest, Indiana, United States - atmos_gasesECM2C_515 | ecosystem: Environmental > Terrestrial > Soil > Temperate...
GCGGCCATCTCTTGGAGAAAACCATGCGCCACCTGATCCTCACGTTCTTCCTGTCGGTCGCGGCCGGATGCATGTCTGAAGGGACGTACACCGCGTCGCGGCCCCAAACCGAGCCAACGTTCGAACCATGGGTCCCGAGCCTTTCGCCTAAGCAGGCACAGGCGCTTTCACCCGAAGAAGCCAAGGCGATCCTCGTTGCCCGCGCGGCGGTGGAAGCCCAGGCAAAAGCGGCCGCCTCGCCGCAGCCAGTCATTTTGAGTTTTCGCGCCGACCGCGCAGACGAAGGATGGCGGGTATTTGTTCAGTTTGTCGGCTTCTGGGATGAAGGGCGCGCCGATGCGGCGCCCGGATACTTCTGCACTGTCGTAATCGACAAGAACTGGACGGTGCAAAAAATCGTCGGCGGCGCATAATTCAATCCTTTCGGACCACCACCACCCGCGTTCGCTTTCGCTTGGCCGACCCGTGGGCGGCCAGATCAAAAAGCACTCCCACGACGACCACGAACACCCAGCCCCCCTCGATGTGATGGTGCGTGGCGTTGGCCGCCCACATGTAGCAGAGCGTCGTGTAAGGGGCGAAGAAAAAGCCCAGGAGCGGCCAGAGGACGGTCCGGAAGGCCGTCTTCGTGTAGTCCGTCAGCAGCCAGATAAGCACCAGGGCCAGGCGGGGGAATCCAAGTACGACAATCACAACAAGGCACGGCATCTGAGGCTCCGGGCATGTGCGTGTGACAGACCGAATCGGTGGTCGGTCGCGGCTTCGAGAATGATATAACACCCGTGCCGCGTCTGGGTATATGCTAATGGGCCGGCACCCGGGCGCCCCTTCGGCGTTCGGGCCGTTCAAAATCGCTCATGATTCGCCCCATCTTGGCTGCCTTGCAAGGAGACGTCCATGAATTCGATCGAAAACACCGGAATTTCCCGGCGTGAGCTGGGCAAGCGGGTCGGCCAGGTCGCCGCGGCGTCGGCGCTGGCCGGGATCGCGATCCCCAGCGTCCACGCGGCAAGCGATTCGACCATCCAGGTCGCCCTGGTCGGCTGCGGCGGCCGCGGGACCGGCGCCGCCGGCGACGCCCTCCGTTCCAAAGGCGTGCAACCCAAGCTCGTGGCCATGGCCGATGCCTACAAGGACCGCCTCGCCGGCTCATATGGTAATCTCACCCGCGACGGATTCCTTTCCGACAAGATCGATGTTCCCCCCGAGCGGCAGTTCATCGGCTTCGACGCCTACATGCACGCCATGGACTGCCTTAAGCCGGGGGATGTGGTGATCTTCGCCACGCCTCTGGCGTTTCGGTGGGTCCATTTCACTTACGCCATCGCCAAAGGCCTCAACGTCTTCATGGAAAAACCCCTCTCCGCGGACGGCGCCGCCAGCCGGCGGCTCTTGAAGCTGGCCGAAGAAGCCTCGGCCAAGGGTCTGAAGGTGGGCGTGGGCCTGATGTCCCGTCACGCCCGCCCTCTCGAGCAGTTGCACCAGCGCATCCAGGATGGAGAGATCGGCGACATCGTCCTGATGCGCGGCTACCGCATGGCCGGACCGGTCGGCACGTTCGCCTCGCTCCCCAAGCCTCCCGACATCACCGACCTGGAATACCAGATCCGCCGCTTCCACAGCTTCCTGTGGGCCGGCGGCGGGTGCTTCAGCGACTTCAACATCCACATCGTCGATCACCTGTGCTGGATGAAAAACGCCTGGCCGGTCAAGGCCCAGGGCGTGGGCGGCCGCCACTACCGTTATGCCGACGACGGCACGCCGTTCGTCGACCAGAACTTCGATTCGTATGGGGTCGAATACACTTTCGCGGACGGGACCAAGCTCCTGTTCGACGGCCGCTGCATCAGCGGGGCCCAGAACATGTACGCCAGCTACGTGCACGGCACCAAGGGCTTTGCCGTCGCCTCGCGGGCCAACGACTGCGGCGCCCCTTCCAGCACCTACAAGGGCCTGGGCCAAGACGCCGCCAACCGCATCTGGCAATCCACCGACCGCAGCGGTCCCTATCAGAACGAATGGGACGACCTGATGGACGCGATCGTCAACGACAAGCCGTACAACGAGGTCAAACGCGGCGTCGAAGCCAGCGTCACCACCAGCATGGGCCGGATGGCCGCCCACATCGGCCGCGAGGTCACCTTCGAGCAGATGCTCAATTCCGAACACGAATTCGCCCCCGGCATCGACAAGATCACCAGCGATTCACCAGCCCCCCTCCTGCCGGATGCCAAGGGGATCTATCCGGTTCCCGAGCCGGGGCGCAAGCGGCGGGAGTATTGATGGGTTGGGTCTGCGCTGCACTCGGGATTTCAGGTGACGGGGAAGGCAATAAGGCGCGCCATGTTGGCGCCGCGGGGAGATTACCTGGGGAACTAGGATTCGAACCTAGACAAGCAGATCCAGAGTCTGCTGTGCTACCGTTACACCATTCCCCAAACTAGGGCCTGTCTAACGAATCTTACGGCAACCCAAAGGCCGGTCAAGCTGTGCGTTGCCGAGGATAGCGGTATCCCGTTCATCGCGTTGCTTCAATGGGGCCGGGCTTCATCAGCCCGGAATTCCCGGGCTGCGCGTCATGCAGCACGCCGAGGCTGTGCTTCAATGGGGCCGGGCTTCATCAGCCCGGAATTCGAGAGCCACACCAACTTTTCCGGCATCCAGATGGCGCTTCAATGGGGCCGGGCTTCATCAGCCCGGAATTCCGGGCTCTGTCGGCCAGACTTCGACCATTACGACAGGCTTCAATGGGGCCGGGCTTCATCAGCCCGGAATTCGAGATTTGGCGACTCGATGTCGATGCATCCCTTGAGCTTCAATGGGGCCGGGCTTCATCAGCCCGGAATTCGTTTCGATATCGCCGTCGTCTTCCATCAGATCGAGCTTCAATGGGGCCGGGCTTCATCAGCCCGGAATTCACCGCCAGCTTCTGGCGCTCGGCCATCTCCTGCTGGCTTCAATGGGGCCGGGCTTCATCAGCCCGGAATTCCTGCAACCTGACCGACAGCGGCAGCAACACGCTGCCGCTTCAATGGGGCCGGGCTTCATCAGCCCGGAATTCGCGGCGTTGCCCGGTGCTGGGGATACCGCTGCGGGTGCTTCAATGGGGCCGGGCTTCATCAGCCCGGAATTCCGCAGGGATCGACCGTCGCAGCTAATCCCTGCACCAGCTTCAATGGGGCCGGGCTTCATCAGCCCGGAATTCGTCGCCGATTCGAGACTGGGCAATTCGTTCTGAAGCTTCAATGGGGCCGGGCTTCATCAGCCCGGAATTCGCGGTCGAAGATGCTGCTGAGCTTTCCAGCGGACGAGCTTCAATGGGGCCGGGCTTCATCAGCCCGGAATTCAAGGGTACATGCTTGACAGACCCCAGAACCACGAGCTTCAATGGGGCCGGGCTTCATCAGCCCGGAATTCCTTTTCCTCCGGCGTGGCCTGGCGAATATTGAGCGGGCTTCAATGGGGCCGGGCTTCATCAGCCCGGAATTCGCGCGTCGGGCTCGGCTTCCTCCGCCGACGCGCCTTTGCTTCAATGGGGCCGGGCTTCATCAGCCCGGAATTCGATATCGTTGAGGCGATCACCGAGCGGACCGGCATGCTTCAATGGGGCCGGGCTTCATCAGCCCGGAATTCGGCGGCAGGACTGCGGACGCGAGAAGTAGAACTCGCTTCAATGGGGCCGGGCTTCATCAGCCCGGAATTCACTACGAGTCGGCCGCGATCTGACGTGCCGAGAAAGCTTCAATGGGGCCGGGCTTCATCAGCCCGGAATTCGCTATATCGAAGCCAAGTGGGCGCAGGTTAGCAATGCGCTTCAATGGGGCCGGGCTTCATCAGCCCGGAATTCTAGTGCCGCCGCTGCTGTTGGCGAAACTGATCGTTAGCTTCAATGGGGCCGGGCTTCATCAGCCCGGAATTCCGCCGCACTCGCAACGGCTGATGCGGGCGGCGTTTAACGATGCCGCGGCGAGCACCCGCCCAATCGCCGCAAAACAACGCGGCCGGATTCGACCCGCGGCACGTCATAACTCTTGAGTTGTCAAAGAACGCGAGCATCTCCCGCACCTCCCTTCACCACCCCCGCACTCGCGGACGTGATGAGCGGTTGTGCCGGCGTGAAGATACGCGTCTTGCCGATGGTCTCACGTCGGCACTGGTAGACGGCGGCGATGCCTCTCTGCATTTTCCGCCTGCGATCCCCCTCATCCGCGGGTAGCGGCGATGCAAGCAACGATCTGATTGTATCAAGCCCAATGGGTGGTCGCCACAGCGGCCAGGTCACGGTCCAGCCGTCATTGCCTCGGCGGCAACCGACCGTCGCGAAGTCGGTCGACCGGGTGATACTGACAAATAGAGGGATGGCCTCAATCGCCAAACGGTTTGCGCCAAGCATATTGCCCCGCTTCTTGCGCAAAGGGTCGCCGGAGGGGTTGGCCCAGCGCAGGGCATAGCGGAGATCCTCGGCCGGGTCGAACTTCAGCGAGCAGTTTTCAAGGGCGTCGGAATAAGTCCAAGGCTGAAACAGCGCGGCGCACAGCGGTGCGGAAAGAGTGGCGGTGAGCTCTGCATGAGGGCGGCCGACGCCCAAGATGGCGCGGAGGTTGCCAAGCAGATAGTCCTCGCGCGGGGCGCGAAGCGGCGAATCAAACGGAACCCGGCGGGATAAATCCGAGCCGATCGCGGCAAGAAAGTCCGCTTTTGCCCGTGATGTGGACTTGGCCTTCTGACGGGCGGCATCAAATTCGTCGCGGCAGGGTGCCGGGGATTTGCCGGACCATAGCTCCCATTCGAGCACTGGATGTTGATCGACGCCGCACGCCAATGCCCTCGTCAGGCGGTCGATAAACTCCTCCTGCGTGATAGGCGCGGCGCTATGAAACACCGCTCTATACGCAGAGCCAGCCTCACGCCAACTCAGCGTACACTCAAGGCTGAGTTGTTCGGTGCAGACGCGAAGCGCTCCCAAGGCAGCCAAAAACCCAAGAAGATTCCCGCCATCAATGCCCCGTAGAAAAAGCTCCTGCCCGGAAGCAGTTGGGATGTGAACGCGCCCAGATACCGCCATGAGCTGCGGCGTTTCTGGCTGTCCAGGCTTTGCACTGGCGTACCAGTCGGACAGCCTCAGGATCGATTCGAGGTACGCCAGGCCCCACCAGCCGAACTGCCGTGTCAGACGCCAGAAGCGCTCGGCGATGCCTGAATCCAGCGCATGCGGCAACGATCCGGCCCGTGCTGACGAGTCGAATGCAAGCTGGCTGCCGAGCAAATTCCCTTCCACCTCGGGCGGGTCCTCGTCAACAACCACGGGCGCAAACGGCTTGGCATGGCCATGATGCGATGCGATCAAGTGCAAAACGAGGTCTGTGTCCGCTGTGTCACCGAGCAGACCGGCCGTAATTTGCGTTGAAAGCATCTCGTGACGGAAGCCCGCTGGCAGTCCCGACTGTTGCGCGAGTTGTTGACGCCGAGGCTTGCTGATGATGCGGAGGGACTTCGCCAAGAGTTGCGAATAAGATTTTCCGTCGGCGAGGCAGAATTGGAATCGCGGGTCAAGCTTTCCGGCATCATGCCATCGGGCGCTTGCCGTCAGCGACGCCGCGAAATCCGGAACAGCCGACGACATCTCACGAGTGATTTGCATTACGCGCGCGGTGTGATGATCGAGTGACGCCTGCTCGTCGGTCGCCTGTTGCTGTGATGGATCGGTCGAATTCTCGTCCTCCAAGTCGGGCAAGTCTGGAAGTTCCTTGTTCAGCTTGGGGAGTCGCAAATTGATGACGCGGGCGTTCGAATCGATGGGGTGCCGCATCACGTCTCTAAGCCCGACCTGCGATTCGACGAGACGCCTTGCGGTGCGAGCTAAATCCGAATCAGCCTCCGACGCAAGGCGTGTGAGCGAATCAATGAATTCCTGCTCTTCGGGCTCGTTCTCCCCTGTGAACAGCGAGAGGAGGCCGTTTGCGGCAGGGGAATCGACTGAATTTGGCGGAACCGTGGGATGAATACGAAGCAGCAGGCGGCGTTGCGAGGCAAGGTAAGCTCGTTCCGCTACGTCGATTGTCGTTTCGGGAACGCCGAAGTTTTTGGCCAGTTTCGCGTCGCCCGGAAAAATAAGTGTATCGCCGGGGCGGACAAGATGTGGGTCGTTGGTGACAAACGAATCGCGGTATCGCCAAACTACAAAGTGAACGGTGGCAAAGAAATCAGCGGTCTCTTCGTCGGTTTTGGCGGCTTCAACGTCGGCGTCGGGTTCGTTCAAGTTGCCACGCAGAATTGACCGGAATCGATGAAGTGGGATGGTGAGACATTCGGATGGAAGCGGCGGCGCAAGCTGTATCGCTTCGACCCACTGTCCGCGTATGTCATCATCATCGGTCGGCGGTTGGTCCGCCGGAAGGTCAGCACGGAACGCAACGGATACTTCTGGCCGCGCGCGCTCCAGGCCGTGCAGGAACACTGACACGTCGGGGTCCGGATCGGGGCGAGGTGCAGTTTGACATAGAAGGTCCACGTGCGCGGGCATCAGTACCGGGGCATCCGACGCGGGCGCGAGCATCGCGCTTAGTGCCGCATCGTCGAGCGCACGTTTGTGGGCATACATTGCGCCGATGCCAAAATCGACGACACCCCCAGCTTCAATGGACTTGAGCCACCACCATGTTTCTTTCAACGCCTTGCCGTAAATGAAATCGTCGACGTCCGCCGCAACGTCCGGTTCGCGGGCGAGAATGACCGCCTTGCTGACTTTGCGGGTGCCCAGCCTGTCGAGCCGGCCGAATCGCTGGAGCAGCGCGTCGAGGCTGGCGCATTCGGTCACAATCCCATCGAAATCAAAATCCGCGCCGACTTCGAGACACTGCGTTGTTACGAGAATCACGGGTTTGTCGAGCGGGGTCGTGCTTCCGGACTTGAGTTGATCGTGCAAGCGGCCAATGAGTTCATCGCGGTCAATCGGGCGAAGCTGGCCCGTGAGAAGCTCGATTTGAGAAGCGTCGTTTAACGACGTGTTGAGGCTGTCGGCGATGTCGCGGGCGGTCTGGACGCGGTTGACCATCACCGCGATCCGCCGCAAGTTTGGGTCTCTCAGCAGGGAGTGAATTGCTTCACCAGCTTTGCGGACAAAGTCCTTGTTCTTCGTCAATTCCAGCTTCGCAGGCTTTTCGGCATCGCGCCGCTCCCGGAGTTTTGGATGATCGAGCGCCCGCTCGCGTTCGGCTTCGCTGACCGGAAAGGGGTCTTTGGCGACGCCCGGTGGCGGAGTCGCTGTCATGATCATCAATCGCAACGGTGGCGCGATGGCCCTGTGGTCCGTAGTCCACTGACGGGGATCGAGATACTCGCAAACGGCGGAGGCGGTCTGGCGAAACGGACGTGCGCAATGTGCCTCGTCGAGGATGATTAGACTGTCATGGGCGACGAGCGCGGCGTGAATCGGCGCAATCAGGGATGAGCAGCCATACGAACGGAAGAGAAGTCGCGAGCCGACTTGATCGACGGTGCCGGTGATGATCGCGGGCTGCGTGGCGATATTCGCCCAGCCATCGTCCGGCACCACACCACCGCGAAGGCGGGCGGTGGCCAGGGGAAGATCGGTGCGGGAGAGATGTTGAAGCCGGGCGGCGACAGCGCGCAGGATCGATCTCTCGCCGCGGAGCAGGGCCCGGGCAATGTGCCTTGCCCGTTCGGCCGCCTCATCGACAACGATGCGCCGGTCTACGACGAAGAACACCCTACGGGGTGTCGTGCGATGCTGCCAATCGAGGTGGGATTGAAGCGCGAGGGCGAAAACGGCCACGTCGATGCAAGCCGTCTTTCCACTGGCGGTCGGCAAGTCCAGCAGGTCGGGCCAGCCCTTTTCCACGACGCGCTTCATGAGCATCGTCTGCCACGGAAAGGGCTCACGATCATTTCCGTAGAGCGAGCGAAAGAAATCCGGAAATTGTTCGATAGAAAGTTCGCTCATCGCCCCCGCTCCAAAGTGGGCCGCATCAGCCCATAGCCTCGATATCGGCCGGCCCCCAGCAGAACCGGCCCAACGACGGGACGATCAAACCAAATACGCGCATGGAGGTGGCGGCGCTCACTTCCGTCTTTTCGTTGCAGCCTCGGAAATTCGCGAGCGGTCGGCGCACCCTCGTGCGCGCTCACATGCGAAGGCGCGATCTGAATCGGACGGGGCAGGCCGATTCGCTGGCAAGCCGCAGCAATCATTTCCGCGACCTCGGCCAGATAATCGTTTCGATCCTTCGACTTGGCATGGGCGTCGAACGCAATAGGCGTAACGCTGGCCCATTCCACTGCACCGCGCGGGGCAGCCGTCCAATTCCGCTCGTCAAGGGCACTGCGGTAGCCCAACTCGTCGACCGGAACCAGTTGCCAGGCACCGAACTTGCCGAGCGTGAACCGTTCGACCCCAGCGATCGTGCCCAAGATGCGCTGTCGCTCTCGCCCGCTCGCCCTGCGTGGGATTGCAACCGCCGCCCCCATGAGGTGCCCATCGGCGTGGTGGGCGGAGACGAACGGGAGGGCAAGAAAGGCGGCGTGCGGCTGCTGGCTTGGCGAGCCGTCCGGCGCATGGCCCGACAAACATTCAGGAATGGCAGCCCGCTCCCTGAGTACGCTCATGGCCGCGTCTCTAAGACATTGCGCGACACGCGGGCTGGCAACGATGTCGAGCCGGGGAAATTGCGTGTCGTGAGGTTGCAACCCATACACAATGAGTTGATCGTCCCAGACGCTCCGCAACCTGCCGTCGGGGACGACGACTCGGTAACCGGATGCCAATCGAAACTCGGGCCGCACCGGCTGCGGTCGAGCGCCGTTAAATCGGTCGGTTAACTCTTTGACCGCCTCGCTCTTTACTTTCCCCTTTGTGGTCGACTTGATGTGGTTGAGCCGATCGAATTCCGCCTGGTCAGCGGCCCGGAACCGATCCTTAAGCTCGTCGAGTGAACCCTCGGTGATGCGCCGCAGGCGGTAGGTGCTTGCACTCGGATCGGCACGAAAAGTATCGAGGGTTGGATCGACGCGATCGTCGTCCACGACCCACATCCAGACCAGAGACGAAGAATGGCCAACGCGCGTAACTTTGCCGCACAATCGCTTTAGAGCGGCGCGTGTGTGCGCATCGGGGTCGGCCTCCCAGCGAAGCCCGACAGTCGGCTGGTCCGGACGAATGCGAGGAAAACTTCGCTCTTTACCGCTGCGAAGTCTGGGCAGCGGGACGCTCGCGGTGAGTGATCCGTCATCGTTGGGCGGGACATAGTGCGTTACGGCACTTCGCTCGGTCGCATTCGACGAAGCGAAAATGATCGGATCGCCCTGTTTTTCCAGCCATTTGAGGGCGTCGCGCTCCGCCTCGTCTTCGCCCGTCTCAAAATAGGCCGCCGCCATCGCCATGAAAACCCGGGCCGGATGGGGCGGCCACTCGGCCCGATTTCGGTCGGCGAAATCCGTCGCAACGGCGTAGCCGGTCAGGTACTCGATGTGAATGGTGAGCATTAGTTCCCCTTTGATTCGACTGATTCCTCCTCGACGTTCTCGCCTTTGGCAGCTTGTTCCTGACTCCTGCGAACCAGGTCCACAAGCGATTTGCTCGGCTTGAGCTCGATGGGCTTGTCAATCCATTTAAGTCCAAGCTTCTCGGCGTGGGCGACCGCTTCATTGAGCAGCTCCATCGCGGAGTGGCCATCGAGCGCGAACTCCTTGGGCGATTCGCCGGGCTTGTCCAGCAGTTCCCAGACCATGGGGCCGTCGGGCCAGAGCAGGCACCGAGAACGGAGATCCAATCCTTTTTCAGCGGCAAGCGTGGCGGCGCAGAGACCGAGCGCGGACAGCACAGCACGGGCGGCGGCATCCACCTCTGGGGAATCCTTACCACTGACCGGAAAACGGAGACGACGAAGCGCGATGAGCGAAAGCGTGGTGGTTTGTTCAGCGAAGGCAACGGTGATCCCGCCAAGCAGCGGCTTCTTGGTCTCATTGTCCGTGAAGCTGGGAGTCACATTCCCTAAGTTGGCGGCTGACACTTTGCCCGCTTTCTTCTTGTTGCCGAAGAGAATCGGCTTGCCTTTCTCGTCTTTGTTCGCCTCGGCCGGATCAAGTGTGTACTGGTGGTCGCCTCGTCGATACAGAACGATCGAGGACGTTGCAGTGACGACTGGGTCGATTCTGCTTGCGGTGCGGATACCAATCTCCGCGTCGATACCGACCACCTCAGAGACAATCGCACGTTCGAACTTCGTGCCGAGGCCACCCTTCGGCCCCGTGCTGTCCCACATCCCGAAAATCAGCGCGGTGGGACACAGCTTGAACAGAGGAGTCGCGTTGTCCGCGCGGGCAGTGTCGACTGTCTTTCCGATCTCCGAATCTCGAAAACGTCTTCCGTCGATCTCACTATCGCGTAGGATCGCGTCGGCGATCCGGTGAGGTGCCTGGAGAGTTGTGATCTTGCGCCCGGGCTCGATCAAGTCGGCGCCGGAGAAGTCCACCTCGATCAGTGGCAGTTTCATACTTCCGGAATCGATCGCCGCCTGGAGAGCCTCCTCCATCCTGTTCGCCTGCGACTGTACAGAGTCGAGCAGAACGCACCTCACCGGGTCGCTGCGGCCCGGCAAGCGGCGTTGTTCGATTGCATATTCCGCTCCAGAGTAAGTCGGTGGGAAGACTTTTGTCCCTGGACCACCAGCGGGTTGGAGGGTGCGCCGACACCGAAATGCTGCGGCACCCGTCCTGACCGCGTGAAGAAGCGTGTTGAAGGCTAGACATGATGCCATGAGCGTCTCCTTGATTAGATGGGATCGGAAGGCTAACGACACGCCGTGGGTTTGTCAAGACCCTTCTTAAACTTCCCAAACAACTAACCATTGAATTTCTAAAGCCAAGTCGCTACGCTTACTTGGCAGCGACTCAAGCGGGCTTGATGTCCGCGGCGATCACCCGCGTCGGCTGCGAGTGGCCGTGGATTGCGACGTGCCATCGCTCCTCGTGGCCGTCCACGGTCATGACGACGGTGCCGGTGGTATCGGGAAACGTGACGGGGGAATCGAAGATGAGGCGGCCGCCGCCGCACTGGGCGACGCGGTAGGTCTGGCCGTTGACGTGCAGCCGGATTCGTACTTGCGCGGAGTAGCCCCCGGTGACCGGGGAAGGGACGATTGTGTCCGGGCCTTCTGAGGACATCGAGGAGCGGGCCTCCATTTATGCCGCACGCCACTTGATTCGCATCAGGCGGCAACTGGGCTTCGGCAAGGATGGTACCGTTTTCCTTACAGACATGGCAACTGCCGTGAAGGTCCACGCTCGCAAGGAGCCGTACGAGCGCGAGCTGGCGTGCTACCGGCATTTCGAGCGGCACGGCGTCATCGATGTCTGCGGCTTCCACGTGCCGCAGTTAGTCAGTTTCGATGACGAATTGCTGGTCATCGAGATGACGGTCGTGGAACCGCCGTTCATGCTGGATTTTGCCGGAGCCCATTTCGGTGACGCGCCGGATTTCTCAGCGGAGGTGATGGAGCAGTGGCGCCAAGAGAAGATCGAGCAGTTTGGAGCGCGCTGGCCGGAAGTGGAATACGCGGTCGAATGGCTGCGAGCGCGGCTGGGTATTCAGCTTTTGGACATCCACCCCTGGAACATCGCGTTCGGCACAGAGGATGAGTAGCGCGCCCCTTTTCCGTGCTGAAGAAGCACGGCCCCATTGAAGCGTTGTTTGGGATGGTGAGCATCAGTTGTGCGCGATGTTTTCCGCGGCGATGAGCCGCGGCCCCATTGAATCGCGGCAGGAGGAGGATGTAAGCCTCCTGCCGCGTATTCATTTTCAAATCGCCGCCGCCTGGGCCTTCGGCCGCAGGGTCAGGCCGATGACCAAATTGCATGCCGCAAGCGGAATCGGCAGGGGATAGAACGAGCGATGTTCGACCGTGAAGTATGGAGCCAACTCTTCCAGGATTTCCGCCGGCTTGTTGACGTGCTCGCGCTCGATGAACCAGCGATAGGATTGCTGGTATCGCTTCTCGAAAATCCGCTGGGCAGAAACGCGGCGGGCGAGCGTGTAGGCAAGGCTTCCTTCGCACGGGATGACGACGCTGAACGTCCCGCCGGGCTTCTCGCACAGGCGGTGCATCTCGTGGATGGCCGCGGGAAGGTTGGGCAGGTGCTCGAGCACGTGGACGGCGAGAAGACGATCGAAGTAATCGTCGGGAAAATCCAGCCGCTGCTGGCAGTCGCCGGTGATGGCGCGGATGTCGGGAAATCGGGCCTGCAACGCCGCGGTCATATTCGGCCGCAGCTCGACCGCGTAATAATTCTTCGACTGCTCGGCGGTCAGCGTTTCGTGCTCGAGGTGTTCGCCGAGGCCCGCGCCGATCTCGAGGGTGCGGCGAAAGGACGGCGGCGCGTGCCGCACGGGGTAGCCGTGGTTGAATTTCTCGATCCGTCCGAACCGCCGCGGCAGCACCTCGTGCCAGTGCTTCATGAAATCATCGCTGATCCGCTTCTGCTCCTCGGTGAGCGGCGCAAACGTCTTTGGCCATTTCGACGTGGCGGGATCAGACGGCTCTTGGGCCCGAGCTTCCACAGGGACTCCCACCGGTCACGAAACCAGCGTCGATTTGGGCGACGGCGCCTCGTCAGGCGGGCAGGACAACTCGAGGTCCTGCGCCGCCGCGACGCGGAACCGGCTCAGCCCGATCCGCAGGATGTCCAGCGCGTTGCGCCAGTTGCCGGCCAGCAGGTCGAGCCGGCTGTCGCCGTCGTCGTGCCAGCGGATGCCGACTTCCTTGATGCGATATCCCAGGATCTGCGCGAGCCGGAGAATCTCGACGTCGAACATGTAGCCGTCGATCTTCTGGCGCGAAAAGATGTCGCGCGCCGCCCGGCGGGTGAAGAACTTGAACCCGCATTGCGTATCGATCACCTGCCCCAATCCGGTGACGGTCCGCATCCCCAGGGCAAACACGCGGCTGCCAAGCCGGCGATAGAATTTCTGCGGCCGCTCGATCTTCGAGTCGCGCATTCCGCGCGAGCCGATCACCAGATCGAACCCCTGGGAAAACCAGGGCAGGAGGCGCTCGATCTCCTCGATCGGGGTCTTGTAGTCGGCATCCACGAAACCGACGATCTGGCCACGGGCGATCTTGACGCCGTTGCGCACGCCGCGTCCTTTGCCCCCGCGCTCGATTGACCCGAGGACTGTGATGCGGTCGTCACCGGCGGCGAATTCGCGGGCCCGCTCGCGCGTCCCGTCATTCCCGTCGGCGCTGAGGATCAGCTCGTAGTCGGTCTCGCGGGAATCGAAATACGATCGCATGCTCTCCAGCGTGCTTGCGATCGTGGCCGCCTCGTTATAGGCGGGGATGATGACGCTCAATTCGGGACCGCTTTTGCGCACTGAGCTCTCCTGTGGCGAGTTTGACCGCTCGGCTCCGGGGCGAGGTTATAACGCAGGCAGACCCGAAAACACCAAAGTCCGCAGGGATATCAATAGCCCCCGGGTTCCGCAAGATGGGGATTGGTGGGGCCGATATTCTAGTCGGCCTCGGCAGACAAGAATGTCTGCCCCACCAGCAGACAAGAATGTCTGCTCCACTAGGGATAAGAAACATCCGGTCTGTGCGGCGCGGTCCGGTTCGGGCCGATCCAGTCCAGGGCGGATCGAATTGCCTCTGCCAGATGCCGGGGAGTTCCTTCCGCCTGGAAACGAACTTCAAGCAGCCGCGGCTTCTCATAGAGCAGAAACGGGCCGACCGAGCTGACCACGATATCCTGCTTTTGCAGCGCGTAGACCACGTCGTTGGCTTCATAGTCGGCCAGGACGAATTGCCCGATCACGGCGGTCTTCCCGCACGAGCAGCGGTAAAAATGAACGACCGATTCGATGCCTGCCCCCGTCGGAACATCCATCTGCTCGATGCTGACCAGCAGATCGTCGCGGGGAAAAGTAACGGTGTAGACGCCCGCGCGCGATTCGCCGCCTTTTCCCAGCGCCTGGGCGATCTGCTTCCAATCGGCCTGGAGGTCCGGGCGATCGGACTCACGCTGCGCCGCGGCAGGCCGCGTCGTCGATATCAAATCCAGCCCCGCGCCGGAACAGCCCGAAAGCCCGATTACAGCACATAGCAGAATGGCGCGGGCTGATCGCAAATTGCAAATTGCGGCTCGACGACTCGACCGAGCTCGCCGAAGTCTGACCTCGCCGAAGTCAAATCCCAAATCACAAATCCTCATTTGCTTCCTTCCGGCGAAAGTCTTCCGGTGTCGCGAAGCCGCTGGAAGGTCCGGCGGCGGAGCCGGAAGTACGGCCAGAGGATGAAACGATGCACCCGCAGCAACGCGCTGCGCCGCCGCGACATCCGGCGCTCGACGGGACTGAGCTCGTCGGGCCGGCAGCGCCGCTTGTGCTTCAGGATGTGGTAAAGGTCCTCCTTTTGAAGATGCCGGAGCCACAGCCGGTTGAGCTTCCAGGGCCCCAGTTCCTCCAGGTCCCAACTGATCTGAAAATCAACCAAATGCGGGCGCCCGTCGGCGCCAACCAGGATGTTTTGCGTCTTGTTGGTGTCAACGTATGCCAGGCCGCGGCGGTGCAGCTCGCACAACAGGCGCTGCAACTTCTGAAAGAAACCGTCCGGAATCGGCGAATTCCTGGCCAGCGGATACCCCTCCACGTGTTGGAGCACAAAGCCCGTTTCGCCCACCGCCCCCAGGACCTTGGGGATCTCCGGCAAGTCCTCCAGCTTGCGATAGAACCGCTGCTCGCGCTGGCAGAGCCAGCGCCCCAGCCACACGAGAGGAACGCCCGCGAATTCCTCGGTGCGGCTGATCTTCAGCACGACCCGGCGCCCTTGTGCGTCCGCATAAAAGCCAGTCGCGGCAAAGAAATCGTGTTTTACCGAACGGACCAGCCGGTAGTCGTTTCCTTGCAGATGGATAACGTCCGGTAACCCCGCCTTCCCCAGCGCGCGCATCGAGTAGGCGGCCCTGGCGGGCCGCGTTTTTCGATCTCGATGACGCGGATCGTTTGAGGCCATCACAGATGGGGACAATTATAGCCGTACCATACGTCCGATCACGATAAGGATTCCGCCGGCGTTTCCGCGGGATTATTTCGGGCCCGTTGAAGTCACGCGCTTAACTCGCCGATCCGAGTGATGTCGCGGTGCTGATGATCTTTCGCTCGAAGCTGCCGCGATCGGCGGAACGACGCGAAAATAAACGGAAGCCGTTATGCGAAACTTCAGTGGCTTATTTGTGCAACTCGTCCGTGACGATCACGGGGGCGAAGTCCTGGAATACGCAATCATTGCGGGATTGATCGTCGTCGCGGCGATTGCCGCGATCACCGCGGTGGGCAACAGCGTCCTGGCGCGATGGACGTCGTTGTCCAACTCGATGTAAGGTAAACGGGTCCGGCACGGCTATTTTTTCCCCGCCGCACGCTGGATGCGGAAGAACTCCCCTAGCAAGGCCGCACACGTTTCAACCTCGACACCGCACGTCACATTGACGCGGTGGTTCAGCCGCGAATCCTGGCACAACTGATACAGCGTCCGCACCGCCCCCGCTTTGGGATCGTCGCAGCCATAGACCAACGCCGCGACTCGCGCATTGACAATCGCCCCGGCACACATCGGGCAAGGTTCGAGCGTCACATATAAAGTGCAATCCGTCAGCCGCCATTGTCCAAGTGACTTGGCCGCTTGGCGCAGCGCGAGGATCTCGGCATGAGCCGTCGGATCGTGATCCAGCTCGCGACGGTTAAATCCCTGGCCGATGAGCCTCCCGTCGGGTTGGTGAATGACGACGGCGCCGATCGGCACTTCGCCCAGCGCCGCCGCCTGCCGGGCCAGTTCGATGGCTTTCTGCATCCAGTGTTGATCGTTCATTGTACGGGCACGACCCGCGTGACCTCGGGTATTTTTTCGCGGAGGTTGCGCTCGATGCCCATTTGCAAGGTGAGGTTACTGCTGGGGCAGCCGTGGCAGGCGCCGTGGAAGCGGATCTGAACGACGCCGTCATCCGCCACACCGACGAGCTCGATGTCGCCCCCGTCTGCCTGGACCGCCGGGCGGATCAGATTGATCACGCCCTGAACCTTCTCACGAACAGTGGCATTTGCCTGCGAAGACTTCATCAAATATTGCCCTGTTCGATTATAGCCTACGCCACAGACTCTACACAATGCGGCCGGGGGGACTGCACCGACGGCGATCGTCGAGGAAGACTACGGCTCTCTACGACCTGGCCGCTTCGACCGTGATCCGCAAGCCAATCGCTTTGGTGACCGCCGCCAAGGTCGAAAAGCGAGGGTTGCCGCCGGCCGACAGGGCGCGATACAGGCTTTCACGCTCGACGCCCGCGGCTTTCGCCACCTTTGCGATTCCGCCCCTGGCTTCGGCGATCCGCCGCAGGGCGAGCAACAGCACTTTCGGTTCGTCCGACTCTTCGATCGCTGCCTTGAGGTACTCGGCTGCAAATTCTGGATCCTCACGAAGATGCCGGATGACTGCTTCATCGTGTGGAATGCTTGGTTTGTGTTTCATGGCTTAGCGATCCATCCGCATGACGATCCTTGCCGCC
>Ga0307477_10001915_pt1 | contig 16565 bp, 9 predicted proteins | sample atmos_gasesECM2C_FD_203316 | JGI IMG/M metagenome (GOLD analysis project Ga0307477, IMG submission 203316) | Hardwood forest soil microbial communities from Morgan-Monroe State Forest, Indiana, United States - atmos_gasesECM2C_515 | ecosystem: Environmental > Terrestrial > Soil > Temperate...
CGCCTGCTTTAGCACGCCGATGTTCCGGTTTTCGCAAAACACAAGCGGGACAACGAGCCAATAATTCCGTGTACCCACCTGACCATCCGCGCGCTGATATCCCTGGAACGTGGTAGCGCGCCATCGCGAAACGTCCGGAGGGGTCCAGTGATACTGCTCTTCTTTTTCGTGGAAAGGGGCGGCCTCATGATGAGTGTTGCGGGGCGTCAGGACCTCGCCTTGGGCAATCGGTTTGGTCGCTTTCCCTACGAGGACGCCATACATGATGACGTCGCTGCCCGCGGCGAGAGGTTCCGTCGCGAATTTGTGTTTTGCGGGAACGTCCGTAGCCAGCGTGTAAGTTGCGCCGGACCAAGCGACCGTCTCACCCTTCCGCAAATCTGAAAGGGCCACGATTACATTATCTTTCGGGCTGAGTTTGAGCACGGTTTCTAGTTTGATGCTGTTGCTCAACGCCATGGCAAAGCACCCGATAGCCAAGTGACCATTTTCATAAAATACACAATTCGAACGCCCAAGCGATATAGCAAGCGGGACAAGGATATTCAAGATAAAAAATTCGGTTTTCACATTTCAAAATGTGAGGTATATATTCCATTCAACCGGCGGCACCTTTTGGAGTCGGTCTGTTGCGGGTGCCCAGAAGTCGGTTGCGGTCATCGGGAGGGCATTCATGATTCATGCACGGCAGTCGAAATCAGCTCCGGTTGGCGTTGTTTCCAAGGTTCTTCGAGTATTTGAAGCACTGAACTCATCACCGGAAGGATTGCAACTCAAGGACGTCGCGCAGCGAACCGGGATCAACAAGAGCACCGCATACCGGTTCCTCGCCCATCTTGAGTTTGAAGGCTATTTGTTCCGTGACGATGCAGGGGCGTATCTGGTCGGCCCCAAGCTGGTTCGCCTAGGCTCCGGCGTCAGCTATCAGACCTCGCTGCGAAAAATCAGCCGTCCTGTGCTTCAGGATCTCTGGAAGGTAACGGGCGAAACCGTGAATCTGGGAACTTTGGACGGGCAGGACGTTTTGTATCTGGACGTACTGCAGAGCCCGCATCCGTTCCGAATGGCTTCTCCGGTGGGATCGTGGCGCCCGGTTTATTGCACGGCCATGGGAAAAGCGCTGGCTGCCTTCCTGCCACCCGAGGAGAAAGAGCACGTTCTGGGCTCCATGAAATTTGAACGGCTCACTCCTCACACAATTACGCAGCTGTCGCGGCTCAGACGCGAACTCGAGAGTGTCCGCGAGCGCGGATATGGGGTCGACGATGAAGAAGCGACACTCGGCGCCAGATGCATCAGCGCTCCGGTGGTCATCGACAATGGAAACGTAGCTGCCGCCATCAGTGTCGCGGGGCCAGTGGCGAGAATCGGGCGGGACAAGATCCCGTTTCTTGCAAAAGCAGTGATAACGAGTGCCAAGGCAATCTCTACGCGGTTGGATGCTTCTGCGGCGGTTGAAATGGAGTTTGCGAACAAAGAGTTGCACTGACTGAGAATTGTCTCGGCAGAGCATCAGCCCGGACACTACGATTCCGCAAAAATGTTCAACCGATCCATACCTTTCGGCTTATTTGTTTCAACCGCTGAAATGATTCTCGCGAATCGTTCGAATATCCTTGACTGAGTCGAGTTCACTGAATTAGGTAGGTGGTGCTGTTTTTCTGCACGGTTTTGCTGCAGGAACCGCACAAGTCTATGAAACTCGTCCGTTTCGGTGAGCGTGGTAATGAAAAGCCCGGCCTGCTTCTGGACGATGGCGCTTGCATCGACGTCTCTGCCTCGGGGATGGATTACGGCGAGGAGTTTTTCGGCGGAGATGGCGTCGAACGACTGCGCCGCTGGGTAGAAAAGAATGCCGCCGATTTGCCGCGGGTGGAATCGGCTGTGCGTTTGGGCGCCGCGATCTGCCGTCCGAGCAAGATCGTCTGCATCGGGCTGAATTACAAAGATCACGCCGCGGAAACAAAGCAGCCCATTCCGAACGAGCCGGTGATTTTCTTCAAGGCCACCAGCGCGCTCGCGGGCCCGAACGATCCCGTGATGATGCCGAAAGGAGGCGCGAAGCTGGATTGGGAAGTGGAACTAGCTTTTGTGGTCGGAAGAGAAGCGCGCAATGTCGAGAAGCGGGATGCTCTCGATCATGTCGTCGGTTACGTCCTGCACAACGACTACTCCGAGCGGGCATTTCAAATCGAACGCGGCGGCCAGTGGGTAAAGGGTAAGAGTGCGGACACGTTTGCGCCGCTTGGCCCGTTCCTCGCGACCCGCGACGAAATTCCCAAACCGGAGCATCTGGACGTATGGCTGAAGGTGAATGGCGCTTTGCGGCAGAAAAGCAACACCGAACAGATGATCTTCGGCATCGCCGAACTCTTGAGTTACGTGAGCCAATTCATGACGTTGCTTCCCGGCGATGTGATCAGCACCGGAACGCCCCCGGGAGTTGCATTGGGAATGGATTCGCCGGTTTACTTGAAACCCGGCGACACGGTGACGCTGGGAATTGAGTGCCTCGGCGAGTCGCAGCAGAAGGTTGTAGCATACAGGAAATGAATACACCGTCTCAGTGCATCTATCCCTCGAAAACTCTTCCGCCTCCGCACAATTTGTCGAGCCATATCGAAAAATCCAACTTGAATTCAGAAGACCTCGCATGAAGCAGATGCGGGTCTCGTCTTTAGCGGCTGCAATTCTCGCGGCAAATCTCGCAAGTCTTGGTGCGGGACAAGAAGCTCAACGCACCCAGGAATCTGTGCCTGTCGCTGTAAAGCCCGGGGCGGTGCAATTCGTAGACATTGCCCGGCAAGCGGGAATCACGATGCAGAATATTTACGGCAGCGATACTCACAAAGAATTCATCATCGAAACGACCGGAAACGGAAGCATTGTTTTTGATTATGACAGCGATGGCTGGCCGGATATTTTTCTACCCAACGGTTCAACCGTGGAGGGGTTTCCGAAAGGAAAAGAACCGACCGGCCACCTCTACCACAATAATCACGACGGAACATTTACCGATGTCACCGAAAAGGCCGGCCTCGCCCGCGCAGGCTGGGGCCAGGGCGGTTGCACAGGCGATTTCGACAACGACGGCAACCTGGATTTGTTCGTTACCTACTGGGGCCAAAACGCGCTGTACCACAACAATGGCGACGGCACGTTCACTGACGTAACGGAGAAGGCCGGCCTGCACACTCCGCGCAACGAGTGGAACACGGGTTGCAGTTTTATCGACTACGACCGCGACGGAAAGGCGGATCTGTTTGTCGCGCGCTATGTGGATTTTACGTACGATTCCGTTCCGAGGCCCGGTCAAGGACAATGGTGCCAATGGAAGGGACTGAACGTGATGTGCGGTCCACGTGGCCTCAAAATCCCCATCAACGCGCTCTATCACAACAACGGCGATGGAACGTTCACGGACGTATCGAAGAAATCCGGGATTACGCATACGTCCGGTTGTTACGGATTCACATCAGTAACCGCAGACTTCGATCACGATGGCTGGCCAGACATCTATGTGGCCTGCGACTCGACTCCGAGTCTTCTCTACCACAACAATCGTGACGGAACCTTCACTGAGATCGCCAAGACGGCGGGCGTAGCGTACAACGAAGACGGCACGCTGCAGGGCAGCATGGGAGTATCGGCTGACGATTTCACTCACTCGGGCCTGCAAGACATCGTCAAAACAAATTTTAGCGACGATACCTCGACCCTCTATCTAAACCGCGGTAATAATCTTTTCGACGACGTGACGCAACTCGCCGGCCTCGCCAAAATCACAAGGCTGCTGGGTTGGGGCGTGCAGTTCTTCGACTTCGACAACAGCGGTTGGCCTGGGATCTTGATCGCCAACGGGCACGTTTATCCCGAGGTGGATGGTAAAGGGCTAGGCACGAGCTATCGCGAACCGAAAGTGGCTTATTACAACCTTCGCAACGGAAAGTTTGCGGATATCACCGCCCAGGCCGGTGCAGTGTTGAATGAGTCCCGCGCCGCACACGGAATGGCGCTCGGCGATCTCTTCAACAATGGGCGTGAAGCGGCGGTGGTGAATAACATGAACGAGCCGCCCTCGATTTATTACAACACGGCACCCATCGGCAACTTCATCAGCGTGCAACTCGTGGGGACGAAATCAAACCGAGCTGCACTGGGAGCAGCGGTCACACTCGAGCAGGGTACGGACAAGCGCGAGAAAGAAGTTCGCAGCGGCGATGGCTATATTTCGCAAAGCGACTTGCGACTGCATTTCGGTTTGGGCCAGGCGACCAAGGCGGACAAGATTGTAATTCGCTGGCCGAGCGGGCTGGTGGAAACTCTGAATGACTTGCCGGCGAACCGATACTACGTCGTGAGAGAAGGCAGCGGGGTGGATGCGAAGCAGACGCATCCGGTGAGTGGAATCGCGATTAAAACCAGCGGCAGCGGCTCGAAATAGGCTTTTCAGGATGCATTGCCAATTGAAATCGCGAGGATCGCAAGTATCAAAATCGCGACCCCGGTCCAGCAATATGTGACGGCCCGGCGGCTCGCTTGTTTCCATTCACCCGTCACCGCGCCCCAGAAAATCCCCGCAATGATGTCGAGCGTCATGAAAACCGGCCAGCCGACGATGCCACCGAGTTTACCCAGCGAAGCCGCGCCCATGCCATAGGCTACAACGCCACCGTACCAGAGAAGTCCGGTTAGGGCGCCGAGAAGCCAGTAAGTGGAAGAATTCCCCTCGCGATAGACGCCCCAAGTCTTGTTCTTGTTTAGCAGATAAACGCAATAGACGAGATTCGAAAGAAAGCCTCCTGTCACAGTGAGCGACCAGATCGGATTCGCTGCCATCGAATTGCTCGCTCCAGCTGCGAGCGCGCGAATGCGAATCTCGTCGCCAAATACGAAACTGAAATTCAACATCGACGAAAAAATCCCGGAGAGAATACAAATCACGAGGCCTAGTGCAAATCCCGAGCGCTGCGTGCCGCTCGCTCCTGCGTCGCGCTCGCGTTGTTTTCCGGCCAGCGCGAGAAAAATAAGTCCGACGATCATGATCGCAGTGCCGATCATCAAATATTCACCGCGTTTTGAATGGAGTTCCTCCGGATGCAGCACTATAAGCGGGAAGAGCGATCCAAACGAGGCGGTAATTCCGAGAATGATGGCGAATCCGAGGGCCATGCCGACGCGAGTGATTCCAAGCCCGAAAAGCGTCGAGCCAACTCCCCACGTGATTCCAAACAGTACAACTTTCCACAGTGTTGCTACCGATGCGCCGGAATAGACGACGCTGACTTGGGGAACTGTGGCGAGCGTGATGATCCAAGGGAAAATAATCAGGCCGGTCAGTGCAAAGATGAGCCAGCTGTTTTCCCAGCGCCACGCCGGCATTCGCTTCATCGGGGCGGCAAAGCTGCCGTTCAAGAGACCGGCCAGTACTACAAGGGCGAATCCAACCACCACCTGTTCGGTCATCAGCTCACCTGTCGCATGATCACCTGTTGTACTGACGCGATGGATGCGAAAGCGCGCACAAAATGAGGCATACTCGTGCGCACGTCAAGGCAAAACCGGCGCTCGCGGCGCCGTTTCATGAGCTGAAATTTCTGATTTGATTGACGCTGCCCATTCCTTTTCGCTAGATTTGCGGCGCGTTCGGCGAAAGTTCAAAAACACTTTCGGTTGTCAGCCTGCCGAAGGTGGGGACTTCTAGTGCGCATAACTTCGATCGAGATTCGCGTTTGCCAGAATACCCGACCGGCGATGTCGGATTCGGAGATGCGCTCGGGTGGCAAGTCAACCTTCGATTTCCTCGTGATCACGATGAAGACCGACGAAGGAATCGAGGGGCATTCATTCGGATTCGCGGGCCGCGGCGCGGAGATGGCGGGAGCGGTCGCGGCATCCGCCTTGAAGCCCTTCTTTCTTGGCAAAAATCCGCTGCTGCGCGAAAAACATTGGCAGGATTTTCGTACTTACGATCGCTGGTGGAATCATGTCCCGATCTATTCTTACGGACCTTTCGATATCTGCCTCTACGATATCGCGGCGAAAAAAGCGGGCATGCCGCTTTACAAGATGCTGGGCGCGTATCGCGACAAAGTTCCGATTTACGCCAGCTCCTTTGTGCTCTCATCACCGGAAGCTTATGCGAAGCAGGCGGTCGAAGTGAAATCACGCGGATGGCACGCGTACAAGCTTCACCCGCCGGGCAAGCTCGCGTTTGACTTGGCAGCCTACCGCGCATGTCGAGAGGCGGTCGGGCCCGAATTCAAGCTTATGGCCGATCCCGTGGCAGCGTATTCTCACGAGGAGGCTTTGCGCGTCGGGCGCGAGCTCGAAAAATTGAATTACTACTGGTTCGAGGAGCCGCTTTTCGATGTGGATTTTACAGGACTCCGCAAATTGAGCGACAAGCTCGACATTCCTGTCTGCGGAACGGAAGTTCTCGCGGGTTCGCACTACGCGACGGCGGAATGCATAGCGAGTCGGGTGGTCGATATCGTGCGCACGGACGTCTCCTGGAAAGGTGGCGTGACGCCGGTGATGAAAACGGCTCATCTCGCGGAATCGTTCGGCGTTCATTGCGAACTCCACACTACGATTTATCATCCGCTCGAGATCGTCAATTTGCACTGCTGCGCCGCGATCGCGAATTGCGAATTCTTCGAGGTGCTCTATCCTCTCTCGTATATGGATTTCGGCATGAAGACGCCGATTCAAGTCGACACTGAAGGCTATGCCCATCCGCCCGACTCGCCTGGAATCGGCGTCGATTGGGACTGGGACTTCATCGAGAAGTGCACGACGAAAAAGGTGTAAGCGGAGATTTTGACAACTGGTTCAGCCGACGTAGCGAAATCAACTTGCCAGCGACTGCTCTTGGGCTCAGGATGCAAGCGATGCGCAGCGGGTTTTTGCCGGCCATTCTTTTGGGGACGCTGTTGAGTGCGGCAATCCCGGTCGCTGCCCAGGACATTGACACGCTCGTTACCACGACCAGTCGCAGTCCCTCCACCGTCGCAGACCAGATAAGAGATCCCGCAGAGCGAGACGCATTCCTTAGCCTATACAAGCCTCAAGACGCCGGGGCCATGCTGCAGGCTGCGAAAAGCTTCTTTCAAAACTACCCTCAATCCGCGTTCTTGGCGCAAGCATATGAGGTTGCCGCCGACAGCAGCTTTGACGCGGGCGACTATGTGGGTGGTTTGGACTATGCACGTCAGTCGCTTACCTATCTGCCGGAGAATCCACAGCTGCTAGTAGCCGTTGCGGATGTCGAGGCGCGCCAGCATCTGAACGGCGATTCAATTAAGAATGCCCGGGCTGCGCTGTACTATTTCGATCGCTTTGGCCGTCCCGGTGCAATTGCGGAAAGCCAGTGGCCGGATATGAAACGCCGCATGCGCGCCACGGCGAATTTCGCGCTGGGCCGCGCCCTGTTGCAGGAAGCGATCGCTGGGCCTGCAGGCGAAAACCGAAGTGCGCTACTAAAAGAGTCGGAAACGGCGGTTGAACAGGCGCGTTCCTTAAATGCCGCGGACTCGCAGATCGTTTACATTCTTGGCCTCGTACACCTTTCATCTGGTGATTTCCAATCGGCCGCGGACAATTTCGCAGCCGTTTACGTGCAGAAAGACGAACTTGCGCCCAAGGCGCTCGAACACCTGCAGACGATTTATAAGACGCTCGATCCAAAGACTCGGGGCGACTTCGATTCGTTTGTGGCGCGCGCCGCGGAATCCAAACCGAAAGAATCGGATCAGCAGATGCAAGGAAAGCCGATCGTAGAGTCGAAGAATATGCCGGCTTATGCGGGGTCGGATTCCTGCCGTGGCTGCCATAGCGGCGTTTATCGCAACTGGTCTCAATCCGGCATGTCGAAAATGTTTCGCCCATACGCGCCGCAGAACGTGATCGGCGATTTCACCGAGAACAATCAATTCTTCGCCGGCGACGATCCAAAGTATGACGATGGAAAACTGCAAATAATTCGCGGCCAGAATCGCACTCCATTCGCCCGCATGGAGCTCCGTGACGGCAAACACTACTTCAGCATCTTCGAATCTGACGGCCAGTGGCACACTTATCCTGTCGATTACACGATTGGCTCAAAATGGCAGCAGGCTTACGCGACGAAATTAGCGAATGGCCAGATTCACGTTTTCCCGATTCAATACAGTGCCCTCGAAAAGCAGTGGCTGAACTACTGGAGAGTGATTGACTCGCCCGGCAGCCCGCGCGCAGATTTGCATTTATGGGAAAAATTCGACTCGACGACGAGCTACCAGGCTGTTTGCTCCGTTTGCCACACGAGCCAATTGCGCAACGTGAAGGATAGAGGTTTCGAACCCGATAATCTCGAGTTTCGCGAGACCGGTATCAACTGCGAAATGTGCCACGGCCCATCAGCCCAGCACGTGGCTTCGATGAACACGGGCGAAGAGTACAAGAAAGGGCCGCTCGATCCCCCCATCGAGTTTAAAAAAATCGACAATCGCGATTTTGTGGCAGTCTGCTCGCAGTGTCATATGCAATCCGCGATTCGCACCCCCGGTCCGCACGGCGAGCTGAATTATTCCACCAGCGGCACGTTTTTTGTCCGCGATCCGATGATTCCCTTCGGGGAATTTTCGCGCAAAGGCTTTTACAAGGACGGCCGCTTCCGCCAGACCACATTCATCGTCGAGGCCCTTGAGCGTTCGAAATGCTTCCAAAAGGCTGCGGTGAGTTGCGGCACGTGCCACAATCCTCACACGCACGACGAAGCCGCGAATCGAACTGCCCTGAAGTTTCGTGAGGATCCGGACCAGATGTGCACCGGATGCCATACCAAGTTTCAGGACAAGGCGAAGACGGCCGCGCATTCCCACCATGCCAGCGGCTCAGAGGCGAGCCAGTGCGTCTCCTGTCACATGCCGCGCATCATGGACGCACTGCTGTTCCGCGCGCGCACCCATCAAATCGACGATATTCCCAATCCCGACATGACGCAGCGCTTTGGGCAGCCCGAAAGTCCCAACGCCTGTATCCAATGCCATGCTGAAAAAAGCCCAACGTGGGTGAAGCAACAAATTACAAGTTGGAAAGCCGCGGACTAACGTGCGCATCCGGCTATCAAAGGCCCGCATCCCGATACGAAAAGTTCTTCACAGCGCTGCCCGATGCGCCGTTGCGCTCAGCATCACGATCTTTCTGCTTGCGGCAATTTCATTGTCCGAGAGTCCCGGCAATCACACGCGCAAGGAAGACTCGCAACGAGAGCAGCAGAAACCGAACCAAAATGTGAAAGGCGAGCCCGGAGGCTACGTGGGCTCGAAAGTTTGCGCCCAATGCCATGCGCCGATCGTGAACAAATACTCGCGCACAGATATGGGCCGTTCAATGGCCGAAATCACCACCTCTCTGCTCGAGAAAATTCCTAACTCCGCCTCAGTCGTCGACGACCGGACGCAGAAGCACTTCGGTCTTTACCTCGAAAATGGAGAGCTCTTCCAGAGCGAATATGAGAAAGCTCCGGATGGCAAAGAGGCTTTCCGGGAAACCCATCAAGTGAAGTGGATCATCGGATCGGGCGCGAACGGCTTCGGCGCGCTGCTAGAACGCGGCGATTTCCTTTTCGAAGCTCCGCTTTCCTTTTATTCAAAAACCCAAAGCTGGGCCCTTTCACCCGGATATGAGTTTGGCGATTACGGCTTCAATCGCCCAATTCTTCCTGGTTGCATTGCGTGTCACAGCGGACAGCCGAGAGCGGTCCTCGACGGAAACGGGCGGTTTCTCCAACCGCCTTTCCATGAAGTGGCGATCGGCTGCGAAAATTGCCACGGCCCCGGAGCCGCGCACGTCCACGAAATCCAGGAGGGCGATTGGAAGGCGGGTACGAATGGCCCGACACACTCCATCGTGAACCCGGCCAAGCTTAAACCATGGCTTGCTGACAATATTTGTATGTCGTGTCATCAGACCGGAGACGCGATGGTGCTGCGGCCCGGCAAGGACTACCGCGATTTCAAGCCCGGTATGCCGCTTGACGACACACTCGCGATCTTCATGGTCCCGCCACTCCGGGATTCACCGCAAACCGACCTTCTCGAACACTATTTTTCGATGACGCTCAGCAAATGTTATCGCGGCAGCGACGGGCGCCTCAGCTGCATCACTTGCCACGATCCTCATGTCGAACCCGCGGAGCAGGAAGCGCCAGCTCAGTTCCGCGCAAAGTGTCTCGAGTGCCACAATGAAAAAAGTTGTGCATTACCCGCCGCGACCCGCCAGCGCAAGACGCCTCCCGACGATTGCGCCGGCTGTCATATGCCTAAGCGCCAAGTTCAGACGATCGCCCATGCGGTTCTTACGAATCATCGCATCGTCGCGCAAGCCGAAGAACCTTACCCCGATGCCGCATTTCACTTGACCTCGCCACAAACGCCCGATCTTGTTCATCTCACCGCAATTCCCGGCAAGCACGGAGACGCAGTTTCATCGCTCTTGCTCTTGCAAGCTTACGGACAGCTGATGATTCCGAATCCGGAGTATCGTGCGAGATACTTCGCGCTTGCAAAGCAGCTCGAGTCAAGCAATCCGAACAATGTCGACGTTCTCGAAGCTCTCGCGACTCTTGCTCTCGAACAAAAGGACGAAGCTAAGGCGATCAAATATCTTGATCGCGTCGTGACGAGAGGTTCCACCTCTCCGCAAACCTACGAGCAACTGGGGAATCTGCTGGTCCGCACAAAACGATTTTCCGAAGCAGTGAACCTGCTCGAGCCCGGGATCAAGCTGCTGCCTTTTGACGCGGTGCTGTATCGGTTCCTCGGCGTCAGTTACCTTTCGCTGAACAAGAACGAGGAAGCGCGCGAGCTCCTTCGACGAGCGGTAGAAACCTTTCCGCAGGATCGGGCGCTGCGTCAGCTTTTGAACGACGCGGGAGGAGAGCCCAACACCGCAAATCCGTGACGATGCGTTGCAAATCTTGTGATTTTGCGTTAGTTGCGGAGCGTCAAGATCCGACAGAATGCAGTTTCCGTGGCGTTTCCAGGATGGCCTGCTCTTGAGGGAAACCCATCGCGGAAGAAATTGCTTTCGCCGCCTGAACCACCGCTGCCGCTAACGCCCCTACCTGTTCGCGTCCCACTCGAGTTACAGGCCCTGAAACGCTGATCGCCCCAATGGCCTCTCCGTTCGCACCCAGGATGGGTGCGCTCACGCAACGGGCTCCGAGCGTGGTCTCCTCGTCATCCACCGCAAAGCCTTGATGCCGAACCTTCTCGAGCTCCTGCCGGAACTGCACCAGGTTCATGATCGTTTTCGGAGTGAGCGCCTGAAAACTCAACCCTTCAAGAATTTGTTCACGGTGTGTCTCGCGCAGGAACGCGGCAAGAGCCTTACCCAGCGCAGTGGCATGCAGCGAACGGCGGCTTCCCACTCGCGAAGATAGCCGAAACTCGTGTGGACTCTCCAGAACCTCGATGTACAGAACGTGCCCTTGATCGAGCGTTGCCAAATTCACTGTCTCACGGGTCGATTTCCACAGTTCCGACAGGATCGGCCGCGAAACAGCCTGAAGTGTCGCGCGATGGTCCGCTCGAGCTCCCATTTGAGAGAGCTTTGGTCCGATCAGATACTTGCCTCCGTCAGCGCGAATCAGATATCCCTCGGCCTCGAGGTGCTTTAGAAACCGATGAGCCGTGCTCTTGTTCAGCCGCGTCCCGTCGCAGATCGACTTCAGCGCCAACCCCGAAGGGGATGCCTCGATTGCCTCTAAGATCCGAAATACCTTTGAGATAACGCCCACAGCCACGGCGTGTTTACCCCTACGCGTATCAGACAGTCGGCGACTACTCTAGCCTATTGGCATTTGGTTTCAACAGCTAAAACGAATCCTCTCGGTTACCCTATCCGATAATCCGTATCGGCAATGCTAAGAGTCCAGGAATCAAAGTCGACACCCCTAGTCGTACCACTATTTGAAACACCGTTCAAACAAATAAAAGTTTTTTATTGACACCTTTCCGAAATATTGCTAATCAAGCCGCACTAGGTAATGCATTTGTACTATCCGCCAATTCGCCGAGCTTTGGAGACGTTGTTGTCCCGCTCATTGAGGGGTACGCAGCTCATGGGTTCGCCTTGTAAGTTCAAGCCGGGAGAAGCGATCATGACATTGAATGGAGCATTGCAGGGTTTGAGGCTTCGCTCTCCGCGTTCAATTTTCTTGTTTCTCTTCGCGTGGTGTCTGTTGGTGCCAGGAACGGCCCGAGCCCAGGCACAAGCGGCGATCAATGGCACCGTGCATGACACGTCGGGAGCGATTATTCCAGACGCGTCGGTCATTCTGCACAACAACGGTACGAACCTCGACCGCCCCGCGACTACTAATTCGGTGGGCGCATACGTGCTAACCGACATCCAGCCCGGCAACTACGAGCTGCGAGTAAGCAAAGACGGCTTCAGCACTTCTGTACAATCGGATATCACTCTGCTCGTGAATCAAACAACGACCTATGATTTCACGCTCAAAACCGGCTCCGTAAAGGAAACCGTAACCGTGCAAGCCACTGCCGCCGCCCTTGAAACATCGACCTCTGAGTTGGGCGTCGCAATCAGCAGGCGAGAGGTGAACGACCTCCCGTTGAACGGCCGCAACTTCACCCAATTGCTGTCGCTTACCCCGGGAGTAAGCACGATCAACGTCTCGCAAAACGCTGGTGGCGGCGGTGTCTGGTCAAACCCGATCGGTACGTTTACGTTCCCATCCGTTAATGGTCAGACGAACCGAAGCAATCTTTTCATGTTGGACGGCGTTAACAACCAGGGATCATTCGGCAGCACGTATGCGGTCGCGCCGGTCATTGATGGCATCCAGGAATTCAAGGTTCAATCCCACAACGACGATGCGGCGTTCGGGGGCTCGTTGGGCGGTATCATCAACGTCGTAACAAAATCAGGAACGACGCAGTACCATGGAGCGGCATGGGAATTTCACCGAGGAGCAAGCCTCGATGCCTTGCCCACTTTCCAGCCGGAGGGTGTTCCCTATTCATTCACGCAGAACCAATTTGGAGCCGCGGTTGGCGGTCCGATAGAGATACCTGGACACAGTTCGGGCGCGCCGAAGACGTTCTTCTATACCACCTACGAGGGATTCCGCAATACCAGCTTACCACCGCCAATTTTCTACACTACGCCAACAACCGATCAGTTGAATGGCGACTTTTCCGCTTTCTCAGGACAGATTTTTAACCCGTACAGTGTTTCGGGTGGCGTCACCCAGCCTTTCAAATGTACTGCTCCGGGCGTCGCGGCTCCGCTACTTCCCAACAACACGCAGGCGACGGGAACGCCCTGCAACATCATTCCTACCTCCCTAATCAACCAAAACATGGTCACCTACGCAAAAACGATTTTCCCGGCGCCGAACCTCACCGGCAATCCGAACGGCAATGGAATCGACACGACTTCAACGGTTACCCGCCAGGATACCGGATCGCTAAGAATTGATCATCAGTTCACCGAGAGGGATAACTTCTGGGCCCGCTACATTGGTTTCTGGCAACCCGTCAGCGGCTCGGGCGGGTTCCTCGGGCTTCCGCACAGTCAGAAGACCAACGGCTATAACATCGGCGCTGGCTACAGCCATGCTTTTTCAAGCAGCAGCCTGATAGATTTCACTTTCGGCCGCGTCTTTCTCACGATCAACCAGGGCTCGAATCCGTCGGGAGCGCCACCGAGTTTTGGTCAAACAATTTTCAATCCGAACTTCGCGGCTAATTTCAGAGGTGGGGTTGAAATGGTCCCGATTGTTGCGATTGCCGGCGATATCGGAAATTCTAATGCGAGTGCGCATAATGCCGCGCAAGTGGACTATACCAAGGCCTCCAATATTTGGCAGTACGGCGGCAACTACACAAAGGTATATCGTCGCCACACATTCCAGATGGGCGTAAACTTTGCAACCAACAACGCGAACGCCGAATATCTCAATTCTTCCGTTACATTTAACTCTGCGCAAACGGCGAATGTAGCCACCGGTACCGGCGGAAATTCGATGGCTTCGTTCATATTGGGAATTCCCAATGGTGCATCCCGGCGCAACGTGCTCGAGACGGAACACGGAGGTTGGGTTGATGGTGCATATTTCAAGGATTCATGGAGAGCTACTGAGAAGCTCACCATAAATCTGGGCTTGCGCTACGATCTAACTCTCATGCCGATTTACGGTGACAACAAGAACGCCAATAACTTTGTGGGTGACCTGGACGCCAAAACGGGAGTCTATTATCTTGAACGGAACGCTCCGGCCTGTGATCCCCCCGCCGTGAACGCCCCTTGCATTCCGGGAGGCGTTTTGCCGGGCAATGTCAGCATTACGCCCCTCAACGGTGGTGCCATTTATCACAATGATCTCACCAACTTCCAACCACGGGTGGGCGTGGCATATCAGTTAAAGCAGAGCACCGTGATCCGCGCCGGGTATGGACGCTTTTATGATAACTGGGCTGCAATTACTCAGACAGCCCAGAATTTCGAGGGAACCTGGCCAAGCCTTGACCAACTTGGCGCAAACATAAACCCGAACACGGCCGTCCCGACCGTAAAAGCAGAGGATCCGCTCAGTCAGGGCACGTCCGTTCCAGTCACAACGGGGACGCCTTTCACGCAGACGACCTGGTTCGCGGATCCCTACTTGAAGCGACCTTACGCCGATCAATGGAACGTGGGGATTCAACAACAGCTGGGAAGCCACACGGTGCTCACCGCGAACTATGTCGGCTCCCATGGCCAAAAGCTCGATCTTGGTCCCTATGCGAACACAATCAATCCTGCGCTAGGGCCGATCGATCCAATGACGGGGAAACCCACGGGGGCTCAGCCTCTTACTTTTCTCGCTCCTCCTATGACCACTGGGAATCCCACCAACCAGTTTAAGGTTTTACCGGTCCAGCCGACGCCATTTGACTATTCCGGGGGCTCAAGCAATTACAATGCGTTTCAGCTATCGTTGGACGGGAAGTCATGGCATGGCTTGACCTATTTGATTTCCTACACCTGGTCGAAGAGCACGGACGTCGGCTGCACAGGGTGGTACGGAGTCGAGGGCTGCGGGATTCAAAATCCCTATAACGTACAAGCGGATAAAGGGCCATCCGCGATTGATCTGCCGCAAATCTTCTCGGCCGCCTGGGTCTATCAACTTCCCTTCGGGAACGGCAAGAAGTTCGATTCCGGGAACAAAGTTGTGAATTACATCATTGGTGGCTGGAATCTGAATGGCATCGTCACCCTAACTTCCGGCGAGCCGTTCGATATCGGACTAGGTGGCGATCCGGCGCAGACCTTGAACTTTGGGTGTTGCAACGGCTACTACGAGCGGCTGGATGTCGTGAAGGGCGAGTCTCAATACGCATCGAACAAGGGCCCGGATCAGTGGCTCAACGTCGCGGTTGGTAAGGATGCGATGGGCAATCCGATTTGCACCGGAGCCTTTACTTGCACATTTTCGAAGTTCCAGTTCGGCGATCTCGGTCGGAACTCGCTCCGTTCGGACTGGTTCAAAAATATCGACCTTTCATTGTTCAAACAATTCCCCATAACTGAAAGGATCAGAGGAGAGTTCCGGTTCGAAGGATTCAATTTCTTCAACAGCCCAACTTGGAGCATTCCGGATAGGCAAGTTACAGACACTAATTTCAATCGCGTTACGACTACGGTCAGTACGGCTCGACAGTTGCAACTTGGCGTCAAGCTGTACTTCTAGTCGTGTTCGAGTTTTTCACCCGCGCCGGCATCTCCTCTTGTGCCGGCGGAAGGAATCCGGGAGTAGCACTCGCAATTTGCGCGTTGCGGCCGGCACGCACCGAACGCGCATAACGACCACCCCAGCGGCGTCATTCCCGGGGTTCTTGTGGCGGCCCAGAGTATCGGCAGCACGCAGCATGGTTTTTTTCGTCCAACACTGTTTTTGTAGGGTTTGATTTTAGCCTCCGGCAATGAAATTCAGAATTTCGGGGACCTTGGGAACTGCAGTTGATCTCCGGAAGCGCTTCAACATTTGCAGGATTACCGTCTCGACGTTCCTAACTGGCGATGTTGCAGACCTCTCCGCACCCTGCTACCGTCACGCGTGAGAGATGACCACGGGCTCCAGCATAGGTAAGGCGAAGAGGTTGATAAATGGGGCGTTCCGGCTTCTGACAGCAACCATCGCCTTTTCGAGAACTGGAGCAACCCCTCGGAAACCGTTTACAAAGCAGAGCTTTCGTCGCAGCAAAAATGAGCCCACCAGGAAATGCGCCCCCTTTCACAATGCGAGCACCGCGTGCCTTATGTTCAGCGTTGCCGTTACTCTCGTTAACATGGCCACGCTGTGCTCGGCGCAAGGTAAGCCTCCCGCCAACACGCGCAATGCGCCAAGTCCCGCACCCGTGAACTCGTTACCCAAGCAATGCCTCACGCCCAAGGGTTCGGAACAAATCTCGATGCTACTAGAAACCATCAGAGATCACCCCACCGCCGGGGCTTACAACACACTCGGTGCGCTCTTCGCTGCTGCAGGACAAGTCAATTGCGCAATA
>Ga0307477_10001917_pt1 | contig 16559 bp, 15 predicted proteins | sample atmos_gasesECM2C_FD_203316 | JGI IMG/M metagenome (GOLD analysis project Ga0307477, IMG submission 203316) | Hardwood forest soil microbial communities from Morgan-Monroe State Forest, Indiana, United States - atmos_gasesECM2C_515 | ecosystem: Environmental > Terrestrial > Soil > Temperate...
AATGGTCGGGTACGATTCGGAAGATCCGTTAACCGCCGAGGGCGTGGGGCATGTCCCCAGCAGCTATCAGAAATTTCTCGACAAGGACGGTTTGAAAGGAGCGCGCATCGGCATCTTGCGCGAGTCGATGGGTGTGGCCTCGGAGCCAGGTTCAGAAGACTTTGCAAAAGTAACTGTTGTTTTCGATAAAGCTGTTCAGGAATTGAAAGCCGCAGGAGCCGCTTTGGTCGATCCGATTGTGATTCCGAGGCTGAAGGAGTTGCTCGCCAAGCGCGCTGTCAGCGTGACCGAAATGGACGACGCGTTCAAAGTGTTTTTCGGACGGAGCGCCAATTTTCCGTTCAAGTCCCGGGAAGAAATGATGCAAGCGCCTGACTTTGCCGAAGTCGTGCGTTACGCCCAAGAGCGCATGCGTGTCCCCTCGGACGACGCAAAACACTACCAATACCTAATCGCCCGAGACCAGCTCATGATCAGCGTTTTGAAAGTTATGGCAGACAACAAGCTGGACGCCATCGTTTACAAGTCAATGGAGCACCAGCCGACGCTGATTCACGACGGTATGAACACGCCCTATGTCAATACGAAGGGCGCGCCGCATTTGAACACGTTTCTGGTGTTCGTTCCCGTCGTAGCGGTGCCTGCCGGGTTTACGAGCGACAATCTACCCGCCGGTATCACGTTCATGGGAAGGCCCTACGACGAAGGAACTTTGATAAAGCTAGCCTACGCGTACGACCAGGCAACGCACCATCGGGTGCCGCCCAAGACCACGCCGCCGCTTCCAGAAGAACCCTAGCTCCCGCGAAAGTTCTGTAATCGTCCCGACCAGGGCTCAGGCTCCGGAGGCTCTTCTTGAGCCTGCACCTCCTGTAGCCTGGAGCGAATCTTATTCGGCAGATGGCGCATCTCGTGTTATGAAGCTTGCGGACTGGCCAACATAACTCTCTAGCGGAGATGGCGAGGTATCGCCGTGAAAGGGGACTTAGATGACAAGCGAGAGTGGAGATCAGTCGGTACTAAACCACATCAACCAACTGGTGAAGGAAGAGGAACACCTCTACGGACGGAACGAACTTACGGAAGACGACCGCGAACGTCTCGCTAAATTGAAAGTTGAACTCGACCAGTGCTGGGACCTTTTGCGCCAGCGCCGGGCGCTTCGAGAATTTGGGGATGATCCTGACAAGGCGAAAGTTCGTCCGGCGAAGATTGTCGAGAACTACGAGCAATAGCGTCCTGGTGAATAGGTTTGATCCAAATGGCGAAACTGCTCTAGTACACGAACGGCGAACCGGGAACGCCTCACGGTGCGCGCGTTGAAGGCCACTTTCAAGTATGGTACGGTACCTCGCAATGTGTCCTGGCTAGTCGTCCGCAGTTTCTGATTTTTTCTTTCAAGGAGAAGAACATGCAACACAGACTCCCGGGTGTTCTGGTGGCAGTTCTTGGCTTCCTGGCGTGGGCACTTCCACTGTCCGCCCATCACTCCTTTGCGGCCGAGTTCGATGCAAACAAATGTATGGATCTGACGGGCACGTTCACGAGCTTTGAGTGGCAAAACCCGCATGGCTATTTTCACTTGGATGTGAAGGATCCGAGCGGCAATGTGACTTTGTGGACTTTTGAGACTGTTTCTCTTTCCACGCTGAAGAGAAGTGGAACCCAAAGAAAGGACTTTGCCGATAACGTCGGAAAGACCGTCACTGTAAGGGCATGTCTCGCCAAGAATGGGGAGAAAAACCGCGCCGCTGCCGAAACCATCAAGTTTCCGGACGGCCAGGTGCATCGAATCGGCCAAGATGTCGAAGGCAAGTTCAGTGACAACGCCAAGGAATATTGACGCCGGGAGGGCTGCGCGACGAGAAGGGAGGAGCCACATGAAGCGACTCTTCGGCGAGTTCTGGCTTAGTGGTGCAGCTGCGCTGACCCTATTCCTTTTTGCTGCCGCGTTGCCTGCGCTGGCCCAGGAAGCACAGGAAGGGAAGGCTACCCAACATGGCGCAACGCAAGCAAAGACTCAGGCCGTGCCGAAAGGCGGTCCGGCTCCTCGCACCGCCGACGGACATCCCGACCTCTCCGGAGTTTGGTTTCCTGGAACAGCCGGTGGCTTCACGTTCAATCCTGCGCTAAGAAGGCAATTCGACCCCAAAGTAACACCCGAGGAGCCGCCTCCGTTTCAGCCCTGGGCGGCCGTGAAGATCAAGGCCATGACCTCGACCGACTACGAGTTAGGCCGGGCTTCTGTGAACTGTCTGCCTCGCGGCGTTCCGGGAATGTTCATGATCGACCCATATCCGTTCCAGTTGGTTCAAACGCCCGGCTTGTTCATTCAGTTGGACGAGCTGAACAACAATTGGCGGGTGGTTCATACGGACGGGCGGCCGCACAGCGAGGAACCGGATCCATCATTCGATGGCGACGAGGTGGGCCACTGGGATGGCGATACTTTGGTAATCGATGTGATCGGAATCGATGAGCGGACGTGGAACAACTTTACAGGGTGGTTTCATAGTGACGAGGAACACGTGATCGAACGGATCAGCCGGCCGTCCATGAACTATCTCGTCTACCAAGTCACGATTGAGGATCCCAAGGTGCTGACGAAGCCTTGGACGTCCGCTCCTCGTGTTTGGACGCTTGGTCATGAGGATTTGCTGGAGTACTACTGCACCAACAACCAGGATGTGGAGCAGTACAAAGCCCTGAAAGCAAAGGAGTCCGGCGGCGATAGCAAGAAGTAGCTGAGAGTGAAATCGTGCCCTGCGCGACTACCGGCACTTGTTCAACAGCAATCGTTGCTAGCGAGTTTCTCCGTTGTCAGTTCGGGCGCTCGTTCTGTTCTCTGAAACCATTGTCCCAAGCGTTTCATGGCATTCAACGAATGCACGGACGAGGTAAAACCGACATGAAAGTCCACGAGGCAGGTACCAACTCCGGGCATTCGAATCCCGTTAAGCTATCGAGGCGCGAAATTCTATATGGAATTGGCGCGATGGGTGCGGCGGCGCTGATGCGAGAATTCGGTTTTGCCGCGCAGTCAGGGTCCACGGGCGCAGCGCGTCCCTTTCGAATTGACACCCACCACCACTTTTCTATTCCGAAATTGATTGCCGAAGCCACCGCTAAGGGTGTCAACCAGCCGGGCCTTCAAGATTAGACGCCTCAGAAATCGATCGATCAAATGGACAAAGCGAGCGTAGCTACCTCGATTATCTCGATCAGCGATCCGGGGGTTTGGTTCGGCGACAATACCGCGGCGCGCAGCCTTGCGCGCGAGTGCAACGACTTTGCTGCAAATGTCATCAAGGAGTATCCGGGGCGCTTCGGTCTGTTCGCGACTTTGCCCATGCCAGACGTGGAAGGGTCGCTCCGCGAGATCGAGTATGCATTCGACACGCTGAAGGCGGACGGCGCGTGCCTGCTTTCGAGCTACGAAGGGAAATATCTCGGCAATCCGGCCTTCGCTCCGCTGATGGAGGAATTGAATCGGCGGAAAGCCGTTGTCTTTTGCCATCCGTTCTGCGCGGCCTGCGGAACTCAGAGCGTGCTGTCGGACGGGCAGAACCGCGGCGTGGAATTTGTTTTCGACACGACGCGAACGATTGTCAGCCTGCTGTCTAACGGCACAGTCACGAAGTGCCCGGACATTCGCTTCATCTGGTCGCATGGCGGCGGCACGGTGCCGTACATCACCAGCCGGCTGAATGGAGTTGCGCAGAAGCTTCCGAATGGGCTAATCCCTGAACTGCAGAAGTTTTACTACGATACCGCGCAAGCGTTTAACCCGTACACGCTGCCGTCATTCAAGAAGCTCGTTCCCGCATCACATATCTTGTTCGGGACTGACTTCCCGCTTGGCGGCGGCTCGGCGGTGGCGGTCAGCAAGGGGTTGATCGAGAATGGCGGATTCAGCGAGGCCGAACTGCGCGGGATCGATCGCGAGAACGCGCTGCAATTACTCCCGAGACTCAAGGCGTAGCGACGTCTGCAGACGCTGCGCCGTGATATGTGTAGCGCGCCGTCCTACCTGTATTAGAAATCAAAAACCGCAGCCATCACGGTTTTTGTGAAGGCTACGGCACCCACAAATTCAAATGCAAAGGATCGCCACCCGCCCGGATTTTCGCTCGTGGCTATGTCAAAAGCCCCGCCCTGGTCAATTCCAAGTCATAGGTTGAATCGAGTACGCAAAATGCAAACAAAGAAAAAACTGTGGCTCGTGATTCTTGGTGGATCACTTATCATAGCCTTTACCGGCTACTACTATGTTCGGTTAAGTTCGTTGTCATCGAACTGCTCCTCAAGTGTTCTTTCCGAAGCTGTCTCGCAAGACGGGCGATACATTGCAACAGTTTTTGAACGGAATTGCGGGGCGACCTCGCCGTTCATGAGAACAGTTAGCGTCCGTCCCAAAGGGACGCGTTTCCGACCGGAAAACGAAAGTTCATGGGTTTTTTGTCACTCAGGATCAGCCGAATGTCGGCATTAGTTGGTCAGGTTCCCGACAATTGACAATTGTAAGCGACGGTTACTCGCGCACACCGAGTGATCGAAGACTGAAAAGAACACTGTGGAACGATATCGCGGTTGTTATCGGGCCATCGTAAACGGGATCGCGAACGGTTCCTCGGGTGGCGCGCTCTTCACTCTTTTGAGTTTTGGGGTTCTGTTCATATGCGCTCAACCCACCCGCAGCGGCAAGACTCGCGGCCCTACTTTACAGGAACGAATTTCTGAATGCGTTTGCCGCCTTCCACTTCGCCTGTGTAGACGTTCCCCTTGGAGTCCATGGCGATCGAATCGATCCAGTGGAGCTGCCCGGCAGAGCGTCCATTGCCGCCAAACGATCCCACCAGCGCGCCATCGTCGCGATTGAGAATCCAGACCATATTGTTGGTGCCGTCCGCGACCAAGATGTATTTCTGCTGAGGATCCGTTGAAAGAGTCAGATTGTAGACTGTCCCACAAGGTGGATCGGTCATGCTCCAGATGCCGCCGCAATGTGGGCCGCGAGACTGCGTCGATGGATGAATCCAAAATTGTTTCACGAATTTGCCTTGCTTGGTGAACACCTGAATCCGGTCGCTCCCCCGCTCACAGACGTAGCCATCCTTGGAGGGATGGGCGCAATGGAGCGCGGGCGCGAAATTCTTTTGATCCGGAGGCGGGCCGGAAGGGTCATAGGGCGGCGTGGGATCGTTGTCGATTTCGCTGAGGGGCATGCCTTGGCCTCCCCATCCGCGTTTGAACGCGGTTGTATCCATGTCGTACACCAGGACGCGTTTATTCAGGAAGCCGTCCGGAATGTACAGTTCACGAGCTTCCTCATCGAACTCGAAGGCGGCAATTCCTGGAGGGAAAATTGCCGTTTGCTGGTTGTCCTGTTTCACTTCCGAAGCTGGAACCTTGGGTCCGCGATGACCAAAGTCCCAAAGAAATTTGCCGTCTTTCGTGAATTTGATAATGCTGTCGCCCGGCATCGTTCCTGAGATCCATACGTTTTCGTCCCGATCGACGCCGATTGTTTGCAGGCGGCCCGGCCATCCGGGAACGTAGTCTTTTCCTCCCCACGCCCGCAGAACACTGCCGTCCGTATCGAATTCCAGGACTTCAGGTCCCAGGACGCAACACTCCGCGCGCGGCGGGTTGGTCGCGGCGCCCAACTCATCGGGCCTTGCATCAGTAGCACGATTCAAAACCCAGATGTGATCTTCCTTATCTACGTAGATATCGACGATCTCTTGCGTGCTCCATTTGTTGGGCAACGGCTTGGGCCAGAAGGGGTCGACTTTAAACTTGGGAGAGTTCTGCGAATGCGCCGTGGGAGGAACAGCCGCCAGTCCAACGCCCAAAAACACAACCAGCATCGCGTGCGTTCTCATCCATCCTATTCCCATCTGCATGGATGACACCTCACGATACCGATTCATTTGGGAGAATTGGATCTTCGGTTGGCGCTCATTCGTGAGGATGCGGCCGTGCCTTTCCATCCCCATTTTTCAGCACGAATTTTTGAACCCGCTTCCCAGTGTCCACTTCGCCGGTATAAATGTTTCCCTTGGAGTCCATGGCGATCGCGTCGATCCAGTGGAACTGTCCGGCCATACGGCCGTTGTCGCCAATGGAACCGACGACAGCGCCTTCTTTGCGATCGTGGATCCAGATTTTGTCGTTCGTGCCGTCGGCAATGAGCACGTACTTCTGCTGCGGATCGTGCGAAAAAGTGAGATTGTAAATCGTTCCGCACATACCAAACGTTGTGCTGCCGGGGCCGCCACACTCAGGGCCGCGAGACGGCGTCGAAGGGTGCACAAAGAAGCTGCTCACGAATTTGCCCTGCTTGGTGAAAACCTGAACTCTGTCGGAGCCGCGCTCGCAGATGTAGACCAGTCCATCTGTCGAGATGTGGACACAGTGAAGCGCTGGCGCAAACTGCATTTGATCGGGAGGCGGCCCTGACTTCCAGTCATAGGGAGGCGTGGGGTCATTATCGATTTCGCTCAGTGGTATCCCATGACCGCCCCAGCCGCGCTTGAATGCGCCGCTGTCCATGTCATAAACCAGAACTCGCTTCTGGTCCACGATGTATAACTCGTGCGCGTCTTCATCCAAGTCAAAGAAAAAGACTCCTCCCGGGAAAATATCGGTGTTTTGGTTGTTCTGCTTCAAAGGTTGCGGTTTTTCTCCGGGAGGTGTTCTTGGTCCGCGATGACCAAAGTCCCACAGGAACTTCCCGTCGCCAGTAAACTTTTGAATGCTATCCCCGCGAGCGCTTCCACCTAGCCAAACGTTTCCTTCTCGATCCACGAGAATTGCGTGCTCTGCTCCGGCCCCCGGTTTTTCGATCCCCTCGGCTGGCCAGCCTGATACATAGCCCGGTCCTCCCCAGCCCTTCATGAGGTTGCCTGCGGTATCGAACTCCAATACTGCCGGCGCGGCGATGCAACAATCTGTGCGCGGCGGCGTCGTTGCCGCCCCAGATTCGTCGGGGTTGATGTCCCGCGGACGGTTGAACACCCAAATGTGGTCGTCTTTATCGGTGACCATCACTGGAACTCCCTGCATGAGCCATTTGTTTGGCAGGGGCTTGGGCCAAGTGGGGTCTACTTCATAGATTGGCGGGTTTTGTCCATGCAAGGTCTGAACAAGAGCCGGGACCAGGAAGATTGCCAGATACATTACCATTGCGGATTTCCTGTTCCAGCCTTTACCAATCTGCATGGGGATACCTCCGTCTGGCATAGCACCAAGAATTCGGCGGACAACCGCGCGGAGTCTATTAGACGAGATAACTTAATGTCAATCTGAGTACGCATGATGATCGCGGACTGCGATCCCCGCCCGCGTTTCCATTTCCTGGAGCTAGTTTTGCAGCGTCGGCCAAGAACGCCACGAAACATGCCATCGAATTCCAGCTAGTGAAATCCGCGACTAAGAAAATGCGTTTGTATGTTTGCGCAGAAGGCTCGATGTCACTCAAAAGGCCGCCAGGCGGCGTTGAATTGTTGTTTGACACATAACGGAGCCAGTGAGAGAATTCGCGCGAAAGGTGACTTCATGGGAGCAAAGGTTCCTCGTGCAATAATCATGTTTACGGTATTCCTTGTTGTAGTGAGTCCGACATTCGCCCACCACGGGAAAGCGGCCTACGATACAAAAACAATCGTCACAGTTAAAGGAACGATGACAGATTTTCGTTTTATCAACCCGCATGTCCAACTTTATTTTGACGTGAAGAACGACAAGGGCGAAGTCGAGCAGTGGCAAGCCGAACTGACGGCTCCGAACAAACTGACCAGGGCCGGCTGGAGCAAACACACACTTACCCCCGGAGACTCAATCACGGCAAGCGGATACGTTAGCAAGAATGATCCGCACACGATGTGGATTGACAAGCTCATCGGGCCCGACGGTGAGCAGCTTCACCTCTCCGAGGAGTAACCAAAAATACGATCGAAAAGCCCACGAGTGAACCGGAGGGCTGAAGTGCGAATCGGCTTGCGTAATTTGATGCTTGGATTCAGCGTAGCATGTGCTCTCTCGACTGCTCTGCACGCTCAGGAAGGCGCCCAATCGGCGGATCGAGCCAGCGCAGCGCCCAAGGCCGAGGCAGCGCCTGCTCCCGTGCATGATCTGACCGGCGTCTGGATGATGCGGAATCCGCCCGGCTCACAACGCGCGTTTACGAACTACACTTTCACCAAAGATCCCCCGGAAATGACACCTTGGGCGGAGGTAAAGTTCAAGGAGGCCAAGGCCTCTAACGGCGGACAGTTCACACTTAAAACGACAAACGATCCTGTACTGACGAAATGCGATCCTCCCGGTGTCCCGCGCGTCTACTTCCATCCGTATCCCTTTGAGTTTGTGCATACTCCCAAATACACGCTCATGCTCTACGAATACGATCATACTGTGCGCCGCATCTATACCGATGGCCGCCCGATTCCGACCGACCCGGACCTCCTGTGGATGGGAACCTCGGTTGGCCACTGGGAAGGGGACACGACGCTCGTTGTGGACACAGTCGGATTCAATGACAAGACCTGGCTCGATCGCCTGGGTCACCCGCATAGCGATCAGCTTCACGTTATCGAACGTTTTCGGCGCGTGAACAGGGATCACATCGAGCTCGATATCACCATGGAAGATCCGAAAGCCCTCGTAAAGCCGTGGACCACAACCTTCTACTATGAGTTGAGACCGAAGTGGGAGCTGGGGGAAATTTCTTGCTCTGGGGATTATCTGGATTTTAGTAACTTCGAAAAGTAAGGCGTCGAGGCAAGCCAATGCTAACCAAGAATGACAATCCCATTAACGTTTTGCCGAGTGCCTGCTTTGGCCGCCGCGCACTGCTGAAGTCTTCCTTGATCGGAGTGGGCTCCATGACCGCCGGTGGCATCTTTGGCCGCTTTCCGGTTTCGCTTTTCGGCCCAGACATCCCATCAAAATACGAAGGACCCGTCGTGGAAACTGCTTCGGGGAAAGTCCGAGGAGTTATCCAGGGCGGGACTCACATCTTCAGGGGAGTTCCCTACGGCGCCTCGACGGCAGGCAGCAACCGGTTTATGCCGCCGCGCAAGCCGGAGCCTTGGCAGGGAGTGCGCGAAGCTTTTCAGAATGGGCCAACCGCGCCACAGCTCAGCGGCCCGATCAACTCGCTGATATTGAACCACACTCCCACAGCGCCCAAGGGCGAGGATTGTCTCGTCATCAATGTTTTCACTCTGGGAGTGAATGACGGACGCAAGCGGCCGGTCATGGTATGGCTCCATGGCGGCGGCTTTGCCGGCGGCGCGGGCACGCCACTGGCCTTTGACGGCACCGATCTCGCGAGGTCCGGAGACGTCGTAGTTGTGGCCGTGAACCACCGGCTCAACATTTTTGGATTTCTGTATCTGGGGGACTTGGGTGGGGAGAAATTCGCCGATTCGGGGAACGCTGGGCTGTTGGACATCGTGGCCGTGCTGGAGTGGGTGCGGGACAATATCGCTCAATTTGGCGGAATCCCGGCAATGTCACGCTTTTCGGCCAATCGGGCGGCGGTTTGAAAATCAGCAACCTCCTAGGGATGCCACCCGCTAAGGGACTGTTCCATAAGGCGATTATCGAGAGCGGCTCGGCGTTAAAAGGAATTTCCCGCGAAGCCGCGAACAAAACAACGGAGCAGATTCTCGCGAAGTTGAGTCTTCAGAAAGACCAAGTTGACGAGTTGCAAAAGCTTCCCGTCGAACGCCTGCTCTCAGCCATCGATACTCGGGGATCGGCTCCGGGAACGGCTCCCCTGGCACTGGGCCCGGTCGTGGATGGCCGTTCGCTTCCGCGCGATCCTTTCGATCCTACGGCCCCGGATATCTCCGCCGATGTGCCGTTGATCATTGGGTCGGTCAATACGGAGGGAACGTTCTTCACTCCGCCTGACTCTCCTCTCTTTTCACTCGATGAAGCGGGGATGCGAGCGCGTTTGGCACCCCGATACGGGGAGGCGACGGACAAACTCATGGACCTGTATCGAAAAGAGATGCCCAACGCGACGCCCAGCCAAATCTATTTCCTGATCACCGCGTTTCCCGCCGCGGCGATCACTCAGGCGGAGCGCAAAGTCGCGCAGGGAAAGGCGCCAGTCTATATGTACCTGTTTACGTGGGAGACGCCCGTTGAGGGCGGAAGGCGCTACTCACCCCACACGATCGAGCTTCCCTTTGTGTTTAACAACGTGGTCGAACAGCCTGAGGAAGTGGGCACTGGTCCTGAACTTCAGCCTTTGGCGGATAAGGTGAGCGGTGCATGGACCGCTTTCGCGCGCACAGGCGTTCCCGGCGCGGCGGGCACGCCGAAATGGCTCCCGTACACGGCGAACGAACGAGCGACGATGATCATCAACAATCAATGGAAGCTTGTGAACGACCCGCGTCGCGAAGTCAGGCTGCTCATTAGCAGTCTACCAGCCCCAAGCAGTTCGTAAGTCACCGCAATCGGCCAGCCAAGCTGCGAGCCCCGGTACGTCGGCGCAACTCGGCGAAGTCAAGTTTGTCTCAGATTTGTCTCAGACTTCACGCTCAGGTTTGTCCCCTATGTATGTCTTTTTCCTTGACATGCAACCGACTTATGGACTATTTCTCTCGCTAATTATTCGCACTAAGGGTGTTGTTTCATGCTTAGCTTTCGCACAGCATGAGCGTCAAGGATAAATCGAAAACGAAGAGCGTGGCTTTGTGTGGGTGTGCCGGTTGACCTGAATTTCGGCTGTCACGCAACGGGTGAAGTGACCTTCGAGTGGTGCAAAGCGACCTTGCCAGAGGAGGGGACATGGGTGTGTATCGGAGGGGTGTGTGTCTGGGTGTCTGTTTGGCGGCTATTCTGCTTTTGCTAGCGGGTTCAGCGGTTGCTCAATTGCCTACCGCAACGATCCTTGGTGTGGCTCATGACTCGTCGGGTGGCGTGGTGCCGGGCGCCACTATAACCGTCACAAATGTTGACACTGGTTTGAAGCGGGTCGTAAAGACCGGCGATGACGGCGGTTATCGGGTGTTGGAGCTGCCCGTGGGCAACTACGAGGTGAGGGCCGAGCATGCCGGTTTCAAAACCGAGACGAGACGAGGCATCACCCTCGACGTGACTCAGCAAGCGGTAATTAATCTGGATTTCCAGGTGGGGACTGCGGAGCAACAGGTCATCGTGACCGAGGAAGCGCCTATGGTGAACACTCAGGACGCGACTCTCGGGGGCACAGTCAATGAGACCAAGATGACCGAACTGCCGTTGAACGGCAGGAATTATATTGAGTTGGCTCTTTTTACTCAGCCTGGCGTCGACCCGGATAAAAACCAAGGCAACCAGCCGGGCACCACATTTAGCGTGAACGGGGCGCCGCCGCGGTCAAATAATTTCACATTGGACGGGGCCATCCTGCAGACCATGCTGGGCCGAAGCCCTGTTGCCGGCGAGTCCGGAGATGCCCTGGGTGTGGATGGTATCAAAGAGTTTAAGATCGTTGCCGGCACTTTCCAGGCCGAGTATGGATTAGCGATGGGCAGCCAGATGGTCGCCGTGAGCAAGGGTGGGACCAACCAATGGCACGGCGACGCGTTTGAATACTTCCGGAATGACGCCCTCGATGCCAACACGTTCTTTAATAACCAAGCTGGTGCACCGAGAGCGCCACTTCGAAAGAACCAATTTGGAGCAGCCTTTGGCGGCCCCATCAAAAAAGACAAGACGTTCTTTTACGCCGTGTACGAAGGAATTCGGGAATCGCAGGGAGTCCCCATCACCGATCCAGTGCCGAGCGCGGGATGTCACCCGCTGAACGCAACCGCCCCGAATTACGGCGCTGGCGCTATGATCTGGAACGGCGACGGCACCCAGCCTGCTGGGACTATCGGACCGTGTCCGGACATGGGCCCAAATCCGAATGACGTCCAGGGTCAACCACCATTGCCTTTGGTAGTAACGCTTAGTCCCTACACTGCTCCTTTGTTGGCGCTCATACCTTTGCCCGACCCAGGGTCAGTGTTCGCGGGTGGCAATCCCCCGAACCAAACTTTCAATGACCATAACTCCCTCGGAGAGAACTACGGGCAGATGCGTTTCGACCAGACAATTTCCGACAAGGACACCTTCTTTGCCCGCTATACCATTGACAACGCGCTTCAAAATGAAACGGTAGGGGATTTCTCCTATTTCCGCGAGGCACCGACCGCGCGAAATCAGTGGCTTACGCTGGCTGAAAATCACATTTTCTCGCCTACGGTATTCAATGCCGCGCGAATCTCTTTCAGCCGCACCAATACCGTGATCAACGAGGCTAACGTGGGCCTGCCCGGTGGTACCGGTCCCCAACTCGTGCCAGGCTTTGACACTGGCGTCGTCGATTTGAACGGGCCCGGCGGCGGCAATTACGCCGAGTTCGGTTCCGTGAACGCCGCGCCTCAGACATACAACAAACAGAACATCTACACTATCAGCGACGACGTGAATTGGACCCGCGGCAAGCATGCCTTCAAGTTTGGCGTATTGCTCAACCGGTTCAATGAAGCTAGTCAGGCAACCAACTCCTTTAATGGGCAGATCATTTACAGTACAGTCGCTGATTTCCTGGGGGCCAACCCGCTCCAGGTAGAGTTTCCGCCCACCTTTTCTACTGAAAACCGGGATTTTATCTACAACACCTATGGGCTCTACGCTCAGGACGACTGGAGGGTAAAACCTCGACTGACAGTAAACCTGGGCTTGCGCTACGAATTCATGAACACGCCGCACGAGCTGAATCACAGGGAATCCAGGCAGATCAACGACTTCACCGACCCATTTACTCTCGGTCCCGTCATCCAGAACAACTCCTTGCGCAACTTCAGCCCTCGCGTGGGGTTGGCCTACGACCTTTTTGGAAACGGAAAGACTGCCATCCGCGGTGGCGCCGGAATCTACTACGACCTGGGGAACATCGGAACGGCCCTCGGACAAACCGCGAACGGATCTCTGCCGTTTGCTGGATTGGTCGATGTTAACCCGGATGGGACGTCCCCTAAACCCTGCACGCCGCCATTCAATGGTGACATCAACGGTAGCAATTGCGTCCCCACGATATTGGATTGGGAGACCGCCACGGTGGGAACAACAGCGAACGGGTTTCCATTACCCATTCCCGATCAAGTACGGAACGCCTACACGCCAACCACCCAAGGTGTCTTCACCCCTACGTTCATTGACTACACCTGGAAGAGTTCCTATATGATCCAGTACAACGCGAGCGTTCAGCAACAGTTGCCCTGGAACATGGCGCTCGGGGTGGCTTACGTTGGCAACCATGGAGTTCACCTGCCCATGGTTCGGGACGGAAATCCGATCCCCCCTACCTCTTTTGGTCCCTGCGGTCCCGCAAGCGTATGCGTCGGCGGTCGATCGCCTTTTTGGGATGCGAATTGCATCCCCCCACCCCCGCTACCCGCAGGGTGCTCCAGTGCCTATACGAACTTTAATTCGCACTTCGGCAGCAACATCAATGTCGGCACGGCCGCAACTTCTCGCTACAACGCCTTGCAAGTCGTGCTACAAAAACGGATTGGCCATGGACTGGAATTCGAAGGCGCTTACACGCGCAGCCGGGTGATTGATGAAACGCAGGGCCAGTCCAACGTACAGGATTGCCAAACCTCGGGTGGGCTGCTGGGCACCTATCCGCTAAATACAAGCGTCGACAGGGGTCCGGCCTGTTTCAATATACTCAACAACTGGGAAATCAACGCTCTTTATCACTTCCCAGACCCGGTAAAGGGTAACGGGTTTCTCTCCAAGGCGGCCAACGGCTGGTTCATGAGCAGCATCGTGAGCATTCAGAGTGGCCAACCGTTCTCGCCGCTTATCGCCACTAATCGCTCGAATTCAGGCGTCTTGCAGGGTGGCCAAGGTGACCGGCCCAATATCAATACGCCGGCATTGCTTGCCGCCTATCCTTGCACATCTACACCGGGTAACCCGGCGACTGGGCCTGATACGAACCCGTGCGCGTACGTCCCGATTCCTTACGACCCCAACAAGGTCATTACCGGTGATCCTAACAATTGGATCAACGGGGCCATGTTCTCGCTGCCGCCGGACTGCACTGGATCTGGGCTTACAAATTGTTCGTCCACCGTTGGCCAGTTGGGGACAGCCTTGCGCAATAGCCTGACTGGTCCGCCCGAAAGGAATTGGGACTTCTCGCTCGTGAAGGACACAAAGCTAGGGTTCCTGGGAGAGGCCGGCATGCTGGAGTTCCGCGCCGAGTTCTTCAACGTCATCAACCATCCAAACTTTAGCGGCGGCTCACATTTCAGCGCCCAAATTTTCAACGGTGCTTGCTCCCCCCAGCCTTGCACACCTGAGATCACCCCGTTTTCGGAAGCGCCGACCAATGGGCACACCAAACAAGAAGTCCAGGATGGCCAGCGGGAAATCCAGTTCGCCTTGAGACTTGAATTCTGACGCCCTCATGGCGGTAGGGGCCCTCGCAGCTTGTGGCGTGCGAGGACCCTTGCAAGCTGATCGGTTGAAGGTAAACCTTTTGTCGCGGGAAACACCTAGCTCTGGTTTTGCCTTGGATCTTTGGGACCTGAATGATTTTTCACTCTTGCTGTTTTTCTCGCATCGCTGCTCTCCCGGGCCTCCAGACCAATCTTTTGCAGCCGCCGATTCTCCTCAGACGCAACACGGCGTTATCGTGTGCCAAAAGGGCTCGGAGACGAGACGTGAAATTCGCGGTAGGGAGATGAGCTTGGTTCCCCCTTCATTCCTGCAAAGCATTGAAGAGACAGGTTTCAGCACGTGGCTGCGGGAATCCGAATCGCCGTTTGCGTTTTACTTCATTCTCCTGTTTCACACTTTCGGACTGGCTCTGCTGGTGGGCGCCAATGCGGTAGTCGATTTGCGCCTGCTCGGTGCGGCGCGCGCCATCCCTCTCGCCCCGCTGAAGCAATTGTTCCGCCCCATGTGGATCGGCTTCGCGATCAATGCGGTAACCGGCGTTTTGCTGGTCATTGCCTATCCGACGAAGTCACTCACGAATTGGGACTTTTACATGAAATTGACAATCATCGGATTCGCCATGTGGGTTATGTACAGATTGAAGAGCGAGATTTTTGACGACGCGAGCCTCGACGAAACGTCCATGATGGCCAACGGTGCGTCGCTTGCAAAGTGGTCGTTGGTTCTGTGGTTTGGAGCGATTTCGGCGGGCCGACTGCTGGCTTACACGTACAAGTATTTAACATTCCCGTCGTAAGGGGATTCGTCTATTCTGGCGGGCTGCAAGCGCAGCCCGCACCCGAAAAGGTTCGCCGATGAATTTTTCGCATTTGCATCTTTTGCTGAACCACTTTCCAATCATCGGCACCATTGTTGGACTTGGTTTATTCCTAGTTTCGCTTGTGGGAAAGAACGGCGATCTCAGACGAGCGAGTCTCATCATTTTTGCCGCCATGGCCCTCGTGGCGATTCCTACTTTCTTCACGGGTACCGGCGCACAGGGCGCGATTCGGAAAACTCCCGGCGTCTCGGAAGCTCTGATCGAAAGGCACCAAGGTTCGGCAATGCTTGCGCTCCTTTTTATGGAGATCACGGGCGCCCTTTCACTGGTCGAGCTCTGGAAGTCGCAAGGTTCTTCGCGCCAGTCAGGATGGAATTGGACGTTGTCGGCAGTATTGCTTTTTTCAATCGTGACAAGCGGCCTGATGATGCGAGTCGGCAACACCGGGGGTGACATCCGCCATCCTGAAATTGGCTCTGGATCAGACGTGGCGGCAGAAGAATCCGCACTTTCGAAACTGGTGGAACGTTTCGAGCCTTCGCCCGGAAAATTTGCCGAGCTGATGACCGCCAGCAAATGGTGGTGGGCCTTCATGATGGACATGCATTTCGTCGGACTCGCCCTGGTGATTGGAACGGTTGGCCTCCTTGACGTGCGGATCCTAGGTTTCCTGAAACAAATTCCAGTCGCTCCCCTGCATCGCTTGATACCCTGGGCGATGCTTGGATTCGGCGTCAATCTCGTAACAGGCATTCTCGCTTTCACCGGGATGGACCAGTACTACACTTATGATTGGGCTTTTTGGCTCAAAATATTCGCCATCATGCTGCTGGGATTGAATGTGGCCGCGTTCTATCTGACTGACGCTTTCAAATCGGTTGAGTCCCTGGGAGCGGGAGACGATGCGCCACCGCTCGCCAAATTTATCGCGGGAACCTCTTTGTTCTTGTGGTTAGCTGTGATTACTTTGGGCCGCTATATACAGCCGTTTGCGGATACAGTGTCGGTCCACAAATAATGGGGACCTAACGGGGACGGAGAATTCGTTGTTTCGAACTGCAGCAACGGATAGAATTGACGCAAACTAGTTCTTGAAACCCACATGCCAGCTCGAGCGCCAACCAACCAAAAAGGGTCAAGGGGGTGACTTGACGCGTCTCGGAAAATCCGGTCTTTTGATCTGCTGCGCCGTTGCGATGATGGGACTCCTTCTGGCCGGACCGGCATTCGCTCACCATTCTGTTCAGGCACAGTTTGATATTCACAAGAC
>Ga0307477_10001919_pt1 | contig 16548 bp, 14 predicted proteins | sample atmos_gasesECM2C_FD_203316 | JGI IMG/M metagenome (GOLD analysis project Ga0307477, IMG submission 203316) | Hardwood forest soil microbial communities from Morgan-Monroe State Forest, Indiana, United States - atmos_gasesECM2C_515 | ecosystem: Environmental > Terrestrial > Soil > Temperate...
AATTCCGCTAATTCCCGGATAAGATTTCTTCTAAGTCCCCATGGAACGAATACTCTTCTAGCAACAAGTTGTGTTGTATTGCTGATTTACGAGGCAAATTCGCGCTGATTTCGCAATGGAATCAAGTAGCGGTTATGGCCAAAAAGGTGCATAATCTGTTGCGACACAGGCACCCAGCAATTCCAATCTGTCGTCAATTCAGGGGAGATGGGGCAGTTTCGGATATTAGGGGATAATTTCGCTCGGAAGATTGACCTTCGCCGCCTGGCAGCACTGGCCGTCTTGACGTTCGGAAGTTTTTCGGTCTGGGTCGCGCTTTCTGCAAGCCGTCAACCCCAGATCGTCGCTTCGTATACTTCATCATTTCGATCTCCCGATAGCATGGACCTCGCTGCAATTTCCGTCGCTGAAAACGACGCTGGGCGAAAGGTCTATCCCTATTCTGTGATTCCGGGCGGAGTTGAAAATGCCGCAGATTTGAGAAATTCAGTTCTTCGCGATCCGGTCGTCGCGAAACATTACGAAGATTTTGCGGTGGAACGAACGCGAGTCGTGCGCTTGAGCCAAAACCGTTCGCTCTATGTCTCATACCGTCTCGGAAATAGAGTGTTCTGGTCCAAAAGACCCACGGTGCTGCCGAAGGGCGAAGCCGTGATCACCGACGGCGAGCACGTCGCCAGAACTCGTTGCGGAAACCGCTTATCGGAGGTACCCGCTGGCCCGGTTTTGGCGGCGGGACCTGAGTTTGAATCCGCTCCGGAAGTGGCTGAACTCTTCCCCGGCGCACCTGGAGCAGTCGGCCCACCGGAGTTGCCCGGTGTCCTGGTACCAACCAGCACGCCACCGACAACCTCTGTGACTCCGCCTGGTTCTCCGTTGCCACCCGGAGGCGGCATCATTGTGCCTCCGATTATTCCGGTTCCAGGTGGCGGAACCACTCCTCCGCCGGTCCCGACTCCTGAGCCGCAAATGCTGCTAATGCTTTCCTCCGGTTTAACGGCGGTTTGGCTGGCACGAAAAAAATACAAGCGCTAGGTCCTAGAGTTTTACCAATGAGCGCGCCCCACGCCGTCAAAAAAATTCGGTCACGCTACCTGCATGGCTTCCGCGATTAAGGCCGGGAAACCATTGAGGGAACCAGCACATTGGCTCGTGGCGATCCAAGTCCGGTAACGAAATCATAGCCGGCTAAGGCGTCGCATATCGTTCCGCAAGAACCGTTATTGCCTGAAATGACGCTGTGAAATTCACCGTTTAGATTTGCCTTGGCGAGAGAATAGAGCTCGACGTCGGTGCTGCTCAAACTTGCTCTCCGCAATCCTGCTCGCATCGAGTTGGCAATTGCGACGGTTGCGGCCCACTGTGGCGTTGCGGCGCTCGTGCCGCCGATCTGGAACCATCCACGCGCGCCACTAATCGCCACTGAATCGTATACGGCGTAACCAGTGCCAGGATTCGCGTTGTAAGAAACATCCGGCACGCCTCGTACGCCTCGCGAATCATCCGGTATCCCGAATTGAGCTTGATATAGCGGTTGATGTTCGTAAGCACTCAAGCCACCGCCGCTGCCGCTCCATGCCGTTTCACCGAGATAGTTTCCATTCGCGTCGAGCGATAGAGACGTTCCGCCTACCGCAATCACGTCGGGTGATGCGGCGGGATAAGTAACTCCGGTGCCGGCGTCACCGGAGGCTGCCAAGAACGTTACGCCGCTGGTTGCAAAGTGATTGTCCAAGTTGCGTTCGCCGGAGAATTCGCCCGAATCCCAGCTCATCGAGACGACCGTCGCTCCGTTGCGCACTGCGATATCAACTCCCTTCAGCAAATCGCTTAGGCTATTGGAGGCAGCTTCCACCAGAATGATCGTCGCCTTCGGAGCGATCGCGTGCGCCCACTGTACGTCCAGCGATATTTCCACTGACCAATTGGCATTCGTCGCAGGCTTCCTGCCGCTCGCGTAAACCTTGCGGAAAGACCCGTCGCTCGTGCTGGCAACCGGTAGCTTAAATTGTTTGCTGAAAACGCCGAGGTCGGATTCCGCATTGGGGTCGTCGTAAGCATCCACGATCGCGATGATCTGCCCGGAACCTTGATTGCTCAGCAAATCGAAACCATACGCATGACGGATCTGTGCCGGCTGAAACGCTGTAATCGGCGGAGCGGTGAGACTTGCCCCAGCGGCTTCGTGAATGAAGTAATGCGGACGCATGAAACTTAGGGGTGGTTGCCCGTATCCGCTCCCTTCCAAAGGCAGATAAAAAGCCTGTTGCGCGCAAACCGGCTGACACGATATTCCCGCTAGTGCAAGAACGATTAGCGTTCGGACTGAATTCTGCAGGCCCTTACTTCGCATTTCGAATCCCCCGTTGGTAATCGCCGACATCTGGGAACTTCTGCCCTAGATGGTGCTCAACATATTGAGGGTACTGTCCGCAGGGGTTAGCGCCTATGGGTCGCCCGGTTCATTCGATTAGTACGGAAGTCATTGGAGGAGAGTGCCCCAAAACGGCGCGGCAGGGAGAACATCGCTTCAGACAGGAAAAATCTCACTCCATCGGTAAGCCAACGTAGTTTTCGGCCAGCGTTTGCGAAGCGGCACGCGAGCTAGTGATGTAATCCAGCTCCGCTAGCTGGCGCCGGTGGTCAAAGGCATTCGCGTCTTCCCACCGATGCAGCATCGATGTCATCCACCACGAAAACCGCTGCACTTTCCAGACGCGCCGCAAGCAGGTTGTGGAATAACCCTCCAGAAGATCGCGGCGGCCGGAAGAATAAAATTCGGCGAGCGCTCGGGCCAGAACGCGGACGTCCGCAACAGCGAGGTTGAGCCCTTTCGCACCGGTCGGCGGGACAATGTGCGCTGCATCCCCGGCGATAAACAGGTTACCGTACTGCATCGGCTCAATGACGGCGCTACGCATTCCGGTAACACCCTTTTGTATGATCCGCCCTTCGGTAAGCGCCCAACCTTCCGTGGAGGCAAGCCTGGCATGCAGTTCCTGCCAGATTCGCTCGTCCGGCCATTCATCCAAATCCTCATCCGGCTTGCACTGCAGATAAAGCCGGCTGACTTGCGGCGAACGCATACTCAGCAATGCGAAGCCCCGATCGTGGTAGGCATAGATGAGTTCTTCAGACGAAGGCGGCGCCTCCGCCAGGATGCCGAGCCAGGCAAAAGGATAAATTCGCTCAAATAATGTGATAATGCCATCCGGAATCGACGGCCTGCAAATGCCGTGCGAGCCGTCGCATCCGGCGATGAAATCGCACGTGAGTTGCCGCGCCTCGCCATCCTTTCGAAACAGGATGGTGGGTTTCGCCGAAGATTTCGTTTCGCCGAAATCCCGAATGCGCAGATCTTCCACATCGAAAAAAACCTGGCCGCCGGACGCAAGTCCCGCCTTCACCAGATCCTTAATCACTTCGTGCTGTGCATAAATCATGATGCCGCGGCCGCCGGTGAGCTCCCTGAAATCAATATGGTGCGTGCGTCCGGAAAATCGCAAATTCACTCCGTAATGCACCATCCCTTCCCGCATCATGCGTTCGCCCGCGCCAATTTCATTCAACAGGTCCACCGTACCTTGTTCCAGAACGCCTGCACGCACGCGTTCTTCGCAATATTGGCGGCTGCGAGTTTCAAGCACCACGGACGCGATTCCTTGCAGGTGCAATAAGTGCGAGAGCACCAACCCCGCCGGTCCGGCTCCAACGATACCTACTTGTGTGCGCATGAGTTCACTGAGCGAAGCCGACCACGATTGCTTGGACGCTCCGAGTTGCGAATGTTACCATGCGGCCTCAACTTGGTCTTCTCGGAGCTGCGCGATGCTCGTCAGTCATAAAAAACTGCTGGTGGAATGGGGACATTGCGACCCGGCTGGCATCGTGTTCTTTCCGCAATATCTTGCCTGGTTCGACGATTGCACAACGGCGCTATTCCTCGACGCCGGGATGCCTATTCAGTCTTTATTCAAACAACATGGCGTAATCGGCGTACCGGTGGTAGACGTTCGCGCGCGATTCATCCTGCCGTCTAAATTCGGTGATGAATTAACGGCGAAATCAACGGTTACTGAGTTTGGCAGAAGCAGTTTTGTAGTTCGTCACCAGATCACGAAAGCAGGCGCATTAGCAGTCGAGGGATTCGCCACGCGCGTATGGACCGGGCCCGATCCAAGCAATCCGTCCAAAATGAAGTCGCGTCCTGTTCCGAAAGAAGTGATCGCCCGGCTTTCCGCCGCCAATCTGGTAACCGACTCCAACCCCAAGTGACAAGAACTCTGTTGGACCGTGAATGGTCAGTTCCCGATTAAGGCGCTAGACTCGGTGAGGACGAAACCTATCCCAAGGATTTGTCGATCTCTCAATCGCCCGGCGAGTGACATTGACCGGGAGAGCACCAAGGTTACAGGAGACAACCGGGCCATCATAGTTTTCCGTTCAGGTAACGCTATTTCTTTCTGGAGTGGACCTCGAACGCAAGCCCGCAAGTGAGTGCCAGCTCCCCTTAGGTCAGTTGCATCGGCTTCGGCTTGGCTGGATCGGTGTAATCATAAAATCCGCGTCCTGACTTTCGCCCATTCCATCCGGATAGCACCATGCGCTTCAATAGCGGAGGCGAAGCAAAGCGCTTTTCCTTGAATTCGTCGAACATGATATTCGCAATGTAATAGGTCGTGTCGTTGCCCACGAAATCGAGAAGAGTCAGCGGCCCCATCGGATGGCCGCAACCGAGCTTCATGGAGTTGTCGATATCCTCAACGGACCCCACTCCTTCTTCGAGTGCGCGCACGGCATCCAGCAGATAGGGCACCAACAAACGATTGACGATGAATCCGGTGCGGTCCGTCGTGCGAACCGGCGTTTTGCCCAAGCGCACGGCGAAGGCCACCGCTTCTTCATGCACCTTCGGATCCGTAGCGATTGTGCGAATTACCTCCACCAATTTCATGATCGGCACTGGATTAAAAAAGTGGAGGCCAAGAAAACGGTCGGGGCGCTGGGTAAACGTCGCCATCTCCGTGATCGACAGTGACGATGTATTGCTGGCAAAAATTGTGGGCTGGGGGCAAATCTTGTCCAGGGCGGTCCACAACTCGCGTTTCGCCGGAAGTTGCTCGATGATCGCCTCGATCACAATGTCGCAGTCTTTTAAATCTTCCAGATTCGAGGTCCCGCGCAACCGCCCGCGGACCTTTTCACGCTCCTCTGGCGGCAGCGTGCCCTTGTCCACCAGCCGCTGAAGATTCTTATCGATGGATTGCAAGCCCTTCTCAACTAGCTGCGGGGTGACCTCGCGCACGATGACTTGGCATCCGGCATTCGCCGCCACCTGGGCGATTCCCGAGCCCATCAGCCCGCATCCAACCACTCCCACTTTCTCCATCGCCATCGATTCCTCCCTGTGATTTCCCGTAGCGCTTTATATCGTTCGTGCGGGCATTATTTTAATTTGGCGGCAGCTCGAACCGGAATTTAACGGTACGGAAACTCAGGGTCTTCGCAATTCCAAATCGTCAAGTCTCCGCGTCCATCTCTGCAAAAACTTCCTGCGCGACATGGAAGGCCGAATTTGCAGCCGGCACGCCGCAATAGATTGCAGCCTGAAGCAAGACCTCCTGGATTTCTTCGCGGGTCACATTATTATTCACGGCCGCGCGGACGTGCATGCGAAACTCGTCGCTGCGGTTCAGAGCCACCATCATGGCCAGCGTCAATAGGCTGCGTGTCTGGCGCGGCAGGCCCGGACGCGCCCAAATCTCTCCCCAGGCATAGCGCGTAATCAGATCTTGGAATGGCTCGTTGAACGGAGTCGCCGCCGCCTGCGCTTTTTCAACGTAATCTTCTCCGAGAACGGCTCGCCGCACTCTCATGCCGGAGGAATATCGCTCACGCTCGTCCATTATTTCACCTCCGGCTCATTCAGAAATTTCAGCAGTGCTTCGGTGAATTGCGGGGCAGCTTCTATGTTCGATAAATGCGCGGCTTGCAATTCAACGTAGCTTGCGCCGGGAATTCCGTCAGCGACAAGATGCGCCTCCGCGGGCGTGATTACCGGATCCTGCGCTCCCGCAATCACGAGCGTTCGGGCGGTGACGCGCGGGAGATCCTGCCGGAAGTCCGCGTCCCGGACTGCCGCACAGCACGCCATATAGCCTTCGGGTGGCGCTTGCAGCAACATTTGCCGCGTGGCTTCCACCACCTCGGGGGATTTCTTGATGAAGTCTTCGCTGAACCAACGCAATACCACCGTAGTCGCGACTGCAGCCATGCCGCGTTCTTTCACATCCTTCATGCGCGCGTTCCAGGTTTCAACATTGCCGATCTTGGCAGCGGTGTTGCAGAGCACCAACCCTTTCATGCGATTCGCGGCATTTACACCGAGCCACATACCGATCATGCCGCTCATCGACAGCCCGCAAAAATAAGCGCTCTCGATCTTCATGGCATCCAGTAACGCGATCACATCACGACCCAGCTGCTCAATCGTATAAGGTCCGGATGTGACAGTTGAAAGCCCGTGACCCCGCAGGTCATAGCGAAGCACGCAAAACTTTTCGCCGAGTACCGTCGCCTGCGGATCCCACATGGACAAATTCGTCCCCAGAGAATTAGAAAGCGCTATCACCGGTGCTTTCGCCGGTCCGTCAAAACGGTAGTTCAATCGAACATCGCCTATTTCAATGAACGGCATTTTCAGCGCTCTCTAGGTGACAAATCCTCACCTCCGCTTCCGCTCCGCCAATACTCGGTCCACCATAACTCCCGCCGACCCGGTGTAATTCTTCGGCTCCAACAGGCGTTTGATATCTTCGGCCGAAAGATACTGGCGAACTTCGGCATCTTCTATCAAAACTTTCTCGAAAGGCTGGGATTTTTCCGCGGAGCGCTTGCAAGCCTTTTCCAGAATCTTGTGAGCCGGCATACGTCCGATTTTTTCCGCCAAAGCCGTCGCGACCGCTTCAGCCATGATCAGCCCGTGCGTGATTTCAAGGCTTGCATTCATCTTCGATGGATTGATTTCCAGACCGTTTAATACCGTCGTCAGGTGCGCTAGCGCGCCCGCCGCCAACGTGCAGATTTCCGGCAACGTTTCCCATTCGGCGTGCCAACCGCCCAATCCGCGCTCGTGCTCTTGCACCATGGACGTCAGCATCACCGAAACCAGAGCCGGTACTCGTATTGACGCAGCCAAAACGACGGCCGAGCCCACCGGATTGCGCTTGTGAGGCATCGTGGACGAACCACCGCGCCCCGGTGCGGCAGGTTCCGCTACTTCGCCAACTTCGGTCTGCCCCATCAATGAAAGATCACGCGCAATTTTCCCGAGCGAGCCCACCAGCAGTCCCATCGTCGTGGCTACTTCTGCGAATCGATCGCGGTGCGAATGCCATGGCAGATTTGGCAGCGTCAGTTTTAGTTCTTCGGCCACGGCTGCGGCTACTGCTGGTCCTTTCGTTCCCAGCGCAGCCAAGGTCCCTACGGCTCCTCCGAATTGTAGGACCAGCACCCGCTTTCGGGTTTCGTGCATGCGTTGCTGATGTCGTTCGATAGCGGCAAGCCACCCACAGGCTTTCAGTCCCAAAGTTATGGGCGGTCCCTGCTGTAGCCAAGTGCGGCCGGGAAGCAATGTAGATTTGTGTGTGGCGCAGATTCCCGCCAGCACCTCGCACAATTTTGCCAGCCCCTGGTCGGTCCGCTCCAGAGCATCACGCAATTGCAATACTGTTCCGGTGTCGATCGCATCTTGGCTGGTGGCGCCCCAGTGGACGAATCCCCCGGCCTTTTCATCTGCCTTGGTGACCAGCGAGGTGAGCTGCTTCACCACCGGAATGGCCAGGTTGCCCGCAAGAGCGGCCTCTTGCGCCAGTGTTTCCATGGAAAAAAGTCTCGCGTTACACTTGGATTCGATCGCCGCCGCCGTCGCTTGAGAAGCAATGCCTGTATGTGCGAGCGCCCGCGCCAGGGCGGACTCAAAATCCAACATTGCTTGAATGCGGCCCTCATCGGAAAATACCGCGCGCATCTCTTCTGTGGTGAAAAGGTGGCCCAGGAGATAGGTTGGCAGTTGCGTGCTCAAAGCGTTGGTGTCCTGTACGCCGCGTCACGCAGGATAACGGTTATCAGCCGAAGAATACAGCGTCTCCTTCGCGCTGCACGGTTCCATAGAGCTTTCCTGAAATCTTCCCGCAGAACCGGAGAAACTCTCAACTAGATGTTTTTGTTTCCTGGAACCGCGACACTTCCGCCACCGCGCGGTAGGCTTGGTCCATCGCTGCATTCGTGTACGCAAACGCTTCCGCGTCTGAATTGGCTATCGAGATTCGACCGAACGGCTGCCTACCTATTACGCATGGCTTTTGGTCCTCCGGCCAATCCGGATCATAGAGCGAATTATATTCATACGCGTAGCCGTGCGGCCAGCGGTTCACAGTGATGGCCTGAATATCGTTGGCAGGATCGAAGCCGCCCGGTGACAGAATTCGCCCAAGCTGATCGCGGATGCTGCGCTCGTAGGTCTCATAGCGCGTGCGATACAGTTCCTCGCGTCCGGCAATCTGTTGGTCGCGAGCGGGCAAACCAGCTTTGCAGGGGATTCTCTCCAGGTGCAACACGCAAGGATCTTCCGGCTTGTTCGGGTAGTGATATTCACCCATGCTCACCGGAAAATCGAGCGCCACTGATTGGAAATAGCTTCCCGGGCACCTGGCGTAACTGAGCCCAAGTTTTTTGAACGACTCCCAATTTCGTATCAGCACATTCGTGTAAACCAGCGGCACTTTCACTCCATACGCCAGCGCCTCTTTTTGTTTTTGCGGCATTTCAGGGCACATGTACGGAATCACCATATTCCAACACGCCAGAATGCAGGCCGCTCCCCGAACCGAACGCGCCTCCCCGCCGCGAACGTACTTAACTTCCACTTCCTTGGAGCTCGCTGGATCTCCCAGGTTTCGCGCAGAAACCGCTGTGCTGTTGAGCCGCAAACGAATATCACTGGAAGCATCATCAAGCGCCGCATAATTCATCTTCGCCGTAACCATGTCTTCCATGGTGTGTCCCGATGCAGACGCGGGAATCAGCGACCGCACCAAAAGCCTGGCGATCGACGCGTTGCCGTCCGGGAAATGGAAAATGTAAGGATCGGCTTCGCTCTGCCGGGTGATTTCCAGGCCCAAACCCGGCCCGGGCAGCCCGGATAAATCCATCCCCCCGAATCCCGGATACCCCAGGCCCGCTAGGTCTCCAGCCGGAACCGCGTCGATGCCAACACCATACAGCCCATAGGTCTCGTTCTGCAAAAACGGAAGTACATCCGGATGCACCTTCACATACTTCAGCAAATAGTCCTTATAACTCGTCTTCGCCAGCAAAACTTTCTTGTCCCGGGTCTTCAGTTCCGGAAGGTAGTCCACTTTCTCCGTGTAGAGCCTGGCCAGTTCCTTCTGCGCGTCCTGCGACAGAGGGGTTTTCGCCAGGAATTCAGCCCACGAAGGTTGGCCCATGCCCGGGACTAACTTATCTGCTCCAAATGTTTCCTTGTCGAAGAACACTGCGCGGGAAAGCCCATTCGACCTTTCGAAGTTTCTGTCGTAGTACCTATAGAATTTCTTGACATCGATATCCAGCTCTTGAAGCAATCCCATCGCTTGCTCGCTGTAAAGACTCGGCCCGGCGATCGATTGCGTCCCGCCGTAGCCGATGATCGTGCGGTGGCCCACATGGTATTCATTTCGTCGAGCATGCCCGCCGAAATCGTCGTGGTTCTCCAGGATCAACACGCGCGATTTCGGCCCGGCCATCTTGCGGAAAAAATAGGCAGCGGAAAGCCCGCTGATCCCTCCGCCAACGACGATCAAATCGTAGGTTTCGGAGTCGGCGGCCGCGCTCGCCCAGGTCTGGCCGTCGCGCAGCGCGTGTCCAGCTTCCATCACCGCATTGGTGCTCCCGCGCATTCCGGTCAAAGCGGGAGGATAGTAATTAGGGTTTTTTTCCGGCGCGAAAGGAGACTGCGGCAAGCCAAAAGCTTTGAGCCATTCGTGATTCTCTAGAACGAAACCTCCACCGACGGCAATTCCAAATCCATTCAGGAAATCTCGCCTGGTGATGCGCCGGTCCATTCCCAATTCATGGTCCCGCTTTTCATACTTCACTTTCTCCCCCCGCAGATTTTGACCACCGGGACTACGCTTTCCATCCACCCGGTTTTAGATTTTTACCGAAAGAGCATACTCCAGCTTCCTCGATTGGATACTGCGAAACTTTCCGGGCCGCGCATGAGGAATGATCGTAGGCATCAGAATACCCTTGGCCATGCTTGGTTTTTGTTATCATAGCGCTTTCGCGAAAAGAGGAGCTCTTTTTGCCGGCGCGCATCCTTAGCGGGAGTGCTATCCGCGATCAAATCTACGCGGAACTAGGTTCCGAGATTTCCGCGCTTGCCTCCGCCGGGATTCGGCCCGGGCTGGCCGCTGTACTGGTCGGCGACCATCCCGCTTCGAAAGTTTACGTGAAGAGCAAAATTGCGGCCTGCGAAAAATTGGGGCTCGCCAGCATTCAAGTCACGCCGCCGTCAACAATCACAACTTCTCAGCTTATCGCAATCGTCGATGACCTGAACCGCCGAGATGACGTGGACGGCATTCTCGTTCAGCTTCCTCTACCTGCTCATGTGGACGCCAAAAAAGTCCTGGAAGCCGTGGACCCGGCGAAAGATGTGGATGGATTCCATCCCCTAAACGTCGGCCGCCTGGTCGCCGGTCGTCCCCTGCTCGTGCCGTGTACGCCCGCGGGCGTGATGGAACTTTTGCGCCGCAGCAGCATTCCGCTCGAGGGCGCAAACGCCGCGGTGCTGGGTCGCAGCGATATTGTCGGCAAGCCGATGGCCTTGCTGTTGATGCATGCAAACGCGACGGTCACGGTCTGCCATTCCAAGACTCGCGACTTGCCGGCAACCGTTCGCCGCGCCAACCTCGTCGTCGCCGCCATGGGGCGCCCCGCGATGATTACCCCCGACTACATTCGTCCCGGTGCCACGGTGATCGATGTAGGCATCAATCGAGTTACCGATCCCTCGCAAGCCGAAAAATTGTTCGCTGATTTTCCCGAGCGGCTCGCCGAGTTCCGCACCAAAAGCACTGCGCTTGTTGGTGACGTTCATCCCGACGTCGCCGGAACTGCTGGTGCGCTTACGCCGGTGCCCGGGGGAGTGGGCCCGCTCACCATTGCCATGCTCATGAGCAATACCGTGAAAGCCTCACGCTTGCGGCGTGGCTTGCGCGCACCGGCCGCGGTGGTCGTTCAGCGCTGATCTGCTCAACTATGCTCAGAGTCGGCCTCACAGGCGGAATTGCAACCGGCAAAACAACCGTGGCATCGATGCTCCGTGAACGCGACGTTCCGGTCCTCGACGCCGACCCGCTCGGACATGCGCTGCTTGAACCGGGCCAAGCCGCCTATCACGAAGTTGTCGCCGACTTCGGAAAAGAAGTCCTGGACAGCTATGGAAACGTGAACCGCGCAAAGCTTGGCGGCATCATATTCGCAGATGCGCAAAAGCGCGCGCGGCTAAATCAGATTCTTCATCCCAGGATTCTCGATGTTGCGCAAAAGTGGTTTGCGGCGCTGGATGGGCCGGACGGCCCTCTTCTTGCAGTCGTGGAAGCTGCGCTCATCGTGGAAGCCGGCTACTACAAGAATCTCGATCAGGTCATCGTATGCTGGTGCCGGCCTGAACAACAGCTTGAGCGTTTAAAGCAGCGCGGCCTCACCGAGAAACAAGTGCAGCAACGCGTCGCCGCGCAAATGCCCTTGGACCAAAAGCGCAAAATGGCCAGTGTTGAGATCGATTGTTCGGGCTCGATTGAAGACACCCAGATTCAGGTAGATCGTGCGATTGAAAAACTCAAACTGGCTGCCGCCGGACGAAACATTCCCTGAGGCGGCCGCGTACTCATAAGCAGAAGCACAGCACTCGGCCCGGTATTTCCGAAATTGTTGAATAAAGGATGTCGCCATGCATCGATCCGGAAGCAAAGGACGCGCAATCCGATTATTGGCCATTGGGCTAATCATCGGACTCGGAGCATATTGGGCCGGCTCACGATGGGGGCAGCAAGTGCCTTCGGTCGTGAACGCGCTACATTCACCGTCTCCCGCTCCGAGTGAAGCCGGGTTGGATGCCACGGAACTCGAGAATGTCCGAATCTACCGGCAGGCCGCGCCCGCCGTGGCCAACGTGGTCACACGCACGGTCGAGTACGACTTTTTCTATAATCCGGTCCCGGTCGAAGGCGCGGGCTCGGGCTTTTTGATGGATAACGACGGCCACATCTTGACGAACTATCACGTGGTCCAGGGCGCGCAAACCATCGAAGTTACCCTCGGCGATCAATCGCGTTATAAAGGGAAACTGGTTGGCTCCGATGCAAACAACGATATCGCGCTTATTCAAATTGATCTCGCCGGCCGCAAAATCACTCCTCTGACTCTGGGCGATTCCCGAAACCTATTGGTCGGCCAGCGCGTCCTGGCCATCGGGAATCCCTTCGGGTTCCAAAGCACGCTTACCACCGGCGTCGTTAGTTCGCTCGGTCGCACAGTCCAAACCCGCGAAAATACGTTCATCGACGAAGCCATTCAAACCGATGCCTCCATCAATCAGGGTAATTCGGGCGGACCGTTGCTCAATTCCCACGGTGAGGTGATTGGGATCAATAGCGCTATCTATGCGCCCACCGGTACCACTGCCGGCATCGGTTTCGCTATTCCCATCAACACGGCGAAGCGGGTCGCAGACGATTTGATCACGCGTGGACGTGTGCGGCACGCCACACTCGGCGCCGAAGGTCGCGCGCTGTGGCCTCGCCTCGCAGAAGCACTGAACCTTGCAGTGCAACAAGGAATCTTGATCGAACGTGTCGAACCGGGCGGCCCGGCAGCGCAAGCCGGGGTCCGCGGCGGCACCAAGTCCGTGTTGGCTGGCATGCAAGAGTTGCGGGTCGGCGGCGACGTTCTGATTGCAATTGACGGGAAACAGATCACCAACCAATCGGACTTGAGCCTTCTGTTAAACCGCTCGCAGCCCGGCGACACCGTCACCGTCACAATTGTGCGCGATGGCAAAAAAATGAACCTTCCCGTGAAACTGGCTGGCGATTAACGGCGTCGGTCCATTTCCCCGATCCCGCCCCGAAGTTTGCGGCGACGCGGAACCGGCAACTCTTTGCCCCTGGGATTCCAGGATCACCGAGCCGGGTGTACACTCTCCCCATCCAAAGACCGCGGTTAACGCTTGCGCCAAATGCCGCGGACGAAAATTCTTTAGTGCCTAATGTCTCGATATGGTCAACGATGGGTAGGCCAGTCCCATTGACCGCAGCGGTCGGGCTTCGTAAGATTTCTGATGGCTTGGCGAGCGGTATTCGCTCCCGGGAAAACGCTTAAGGAATGTCGAGGGAGCTTGTGATTGTTATGAAAAGGCAAGCCCGGATTTGCGCGTTATTAGCCGCCGGAGCGATCTTTCTGGCCGGCTGCGACGATGTAGTATCGTCTAAACAGGCCAAAGCTCATCCGCCCGCCGCGACGCCCGCCCCTCCGCCTGGCGAGGTCCATGAAAAACTTCCGTTCCTCGACAGGCCGGTTTACTTAGCTTCCTTTCAAAACGAGTCAAGACCTGCGATTGATATTCTGGTCGCCAAGGTTCAGGCAAGCTTCAGTGAAGGCCAGCAGAAGTACAAAGCCGGCCATTTCGACAAGGCCCGCGTGGATTTCGACCGCGCGATGGACTTGATCGTGCAAAGTGGCTTTCAAGCTGATTTTGACCCTCGCCTCTCCGATTTGATCGACCAACTGGGCGAGACGCTGCATTCCTACGAATTGAATGCGCAACGGAATGCCGAAGAAGACGAGGAACCGGCAGGGCCACCCGCACCGATCGACGCGATCGCGGAGATGGAGCTGCCGAAGGGTGACTCGCGCCTGGTTGCCAAGGTCGAGCAGGAATTGATCAGCGTTCCGCACGATCTTCCCCTCACGGTCAACGATTCGGTGCTGCAGTATTTGAACTTCTTCACCACCGCCAAAGGGCGTGCAATCGTCGAGCACGGCTTGGGACGTGCCGGGCGTTATAACGACATGATCCGGCGGGTTCTGCGTCAGGAAGGCGTGCCGCAAGATTTGATTTACCTGGCGCAGGCCGAATCGGCGTTTCAGCCCGCAGCGGTCTCCCGCGCCGGCGCGCGCGGGTTGTGGCAGTTCATGCCCTTCCGCGGTGAGGAATACGATCTCGACCGGAACTACTGGGTTGACGAGCGCAGCGATCCGGAGAAAGCCACGCGTGCTGCGGCGCGCCACATGCGCGATTTGTACGATATGTTCGGCGACTGGTATTTGGTGATGGCCGCATACAATTCCGGCCCCATGAACGTGGTGAAAGCCATTGAGCGCACCGGCTACGCGGATTTCTGGGATCTCCAGAGACTGCACGCGCTTCCAAAGCAAACTCAGAACTACGTGCCGATCATTATCGCCATGGCTCTGGTGGCCAAAGCCCCCGCGCTTTATGGCGTGCAAGTCGCTCCGGAGAAGCCGGCTCAAGTTGACACCATCAAACCCGGCCATCCCATCGATCTGCATTTGGTGGCCGATGCGTCGGGTGCCGATGTCGACGACTTGCGGGCGCTGAACCCTGAACTTCTCCGCGGCGTGACGCCGAACGATCCAAAGTTCGAACTGAATGTACCGGCCGGCACCGCGGAAAAATTCGAGCTGAACATCCAACAGGTCCCGGTTGAGAAATGGACCAGCTGGCGGCTTCATAGCGTGGGAGAAGGCGAATCGCTGGCTGACATCGCGCGCCGCTATCGAGTCACCATTGCAGCGATTGAAAGCGCCAACCACCTGCAACCTCATGCCACTTTGCCCGCCGGTTTCTTGGTGAATGTTCCTACCGCGCCGCCCGTGATTCATTTAGTGAGCTATAAAGTGCAGCGCGGCGACTCCCTGGAAGGCATCGCCGGACGCTTCGATGTCACCGTCGCGCAACTGAAGAAATGGAATAAGATCCGGGGATCGAGCGTACCGCGAGGTTCGCGATTGCGGATTTATGCCGGCGGGCCTCCCGATGACTCTGCCCCGCACGCAAAGCCTAAGTCGGCGCAGAGCACCAGCGCTTCGGTCCAGAAGGTCGACGCCAGGCCCTCCGAGCAACCAGACGCGGTAGAACACCGGGTGAAACGCGGCGAGACCCTCTATTCCATCGCCCGCGCCTATGGGACGACCGTGGCGTCGTTGCGCCAGTCAAACCCGTTCCTGGCCAGCCGCACACTCGCCGCCGGTGATGTCCTCAAAGTTAACCGCTAAGCCGGTAGTGGACGTGTGGTTTCGCATATCATACCTGTTTTTAGCTACTTACAGGTTAATGCGTGCGGTCTAGGCGCCCACTTCCGGTCCCGTCCAGCGTTACATACCTCGAAAATGCCCCTTCCGCGAGGCATTGCGCTTGACAAAGTTCCGAGACTGCGTTTATAAGCGCCGAAGGACTAATAATCTGTCCTAATTACGGAGGGTCGCATGTTTAACGGAAAACTTCACGACGAGGAAGATGACGAGCTGCCCCGCTACGAAGAAGAGGAAGATGAAGCGGAAGGTGCCGAACGGCCCCACGAGGGAACCATAGAGATCGAGGAAATTGCTATTGAGGGCGAAGACGGTGACGAGGATTCCGCGGAATCCCCGGCTCCCCGAAGCTCCGCTCCCAAGAGGACACCCGCTAAGAAAGCTGCTCCAAAGAAGAAGGCGAAGAGCAAGCCAAAACCAAAGAGCAAATCCAAACCCAAGAAGGGCTCCAAAGCGAAAAGCGGTAAGCGCAAGCGGCGCTAGCTGCCAGTCCCGCGCCGAAAGATCCTGCGAATGGTTGGGTGTTTTGCCTGACCGTTCGCGTGGGGTCGTTGAAACATTCCTCACGCCGCAAAGAAAAGCAGTTTGCGCCGCCACTCCCGCGAACGCTTCACTGTCGAATCGGTGCCTGTGCAGTAACAATACAGTACATCTTCTCCTTATTTTTTTAGGTGGCAATCCTTCGCTTGCCGCGAGCACTTTGCATAAGGCCTCATGCCCGTCATCGTCGAGCTGGTTCGAGTTGTCCCCAGGCCGGCAATTTGCGATGGCCATGTAAAACTTCCGCGGCCCAGCGGCCGAGGTAGGACGAAAGGGCCACGCCGTGGCCGGCGAATGCCCCGATTACAATCGCGTTTTTCCGTTTCCGGGCCTCTGGATGCCACATGAATATGGGCTTCCAGGAGTCGCGAAACATAATGGGGCCGCCCCAGCGATGTGTGAAGCGGACCGAGTGCAACACCGGATGCAGCCCGCGAACGCGTTTTTCGAGCGAATCGAAAATTTGACGAACCTCCGCAGCCAAAATATCCACTTCATTCAGATCGTCCGAGCGCGGAGCCTGCACCAAGCCCGCTCCAAAAATTATGGAATTGCGTTCGCCAACGCGGCCCCACAGATACGGCAGATCGGAGGTATAGAAGGGTT
>Ga0307477_10001923_pt1 | contig 16543 bp, 13 predicted proteins | sample atmos_gasesECM2C_FD_203316 | JGI IMG/M metagenome (GOLD analysis project Ga0307477, IMG submission 203316) | Hardwood forest soil microbial communities from Morgan-Monroe State Forest, Indiana, United States - atmos_gasesECM2C_515 | ecosystem: Environmental > Terrestrial > Soil > Temperate...
GATGCTCTTGCGGGCTAGGCCAACGCTCGTAGTCGAAGTCGTGAATCAGACCCACGATGCCCCAGAGATTCTCGTCGTCCGGCGAACCGCTGCCCCACTTGCGCGCGCACGCACGCATACAGGCTTCGACAGCTATTGCGTGCTTGCGCAAACTTTCTGACTGCGTGAACTCAGTTAGCAAACTCCATGCTGCTGATCTATCGTTGATTCCATTCATGTTATGTAAGGCACCTTTATTTTTGTGCTAGCATTGTGATACCGTTTTTTGTACACAAGGCACATTTATGGAAGCTCCGCTCATCACCATCTTTGTCCGCCACTCCGCCAAATGCAAGTACATCGGGGATGAGTTTTGCAAACGGTGCAACTGCCGCAAGCATCTCCGCTGGACCCAAAACGGCAGACAGTTCCGTAGAAAAACCGGCTGCCGGTCATGGGCCGGAGCGGAAGAGAAGAAGCGAGACCTAGAGGCCCAATTGACGGGCCGGGTCCAGGAGAACCTGCCGGAGGGCTTGCTACTCGCTCAAGCAATCGAGACCTTTGAGGCCAACAAGCAAGCACAGGGCATCAAGCCGCGTGTGCTAGCCATGTACAAACGTGAGTTGAGGCGGCTCCGTGACTTCTCCGAGAATCGCGGGCTGATGGCGGTCAAGCAAGCACTCACGATTGACAACCTCATAGCCCTCCGCACCACGTGGATGCCGGTTTATAAGTCTTCCTACAGCCGGGCCGTTGTGCAGAAGCACCTCAATCACTTCCTCCGCTTCTGCTACAACGCGGCCTGGATTGATCGGATACCCAAGCTATCACCCATCAAAATTGACGCGCCCGCAACGGAGCCGTTGACCGAGGCCGAATACGGGAAAATTATAAAGGTGGCCACCGGTAAGACTCGCACGCTGATTAAGCTGATGCGCTGGAGCGGGCTTGCTATCCGGGATGCTTCCACCCTGGAGCGCACGGATCTGCATTTTGACAAGGAAAAGGACATTTACAAAATCATCCGCGAGCGCACCAAGACCGGGGAGCCGCTGTACATCCCGATACCCAAGGACGTAGCAGAGGACGTGCTCGCTGTGGCCAATGGGAATCCGGTTTACGTCTTCTGGAATCGGCAGACGAGTGACTCGTCCGAGTACAGACAGGCCGGGTACATGGGCGAGCAAGTTGCCGAAGCATTCAAGCGCGCGCGCGTGGGCAGCGAAGGCCACATGATTAGCCACCGGCTCCGCGCTACTTTCGCCGTGGATCTTCTGCAAAAGGGCGTCCCGCTGGAGCACGTCTCAAAATTGCTCGGGCACAGGAGCGTGACCACCACGGAGCGGCACTATGCGCGATGGGTGAAGGGCCGTCAGGCCTTGCTAGACGATCTTGTCACGGCTTCATGGGCTAAGGAGCCAAAACGCTAAGCCCGGAGACAACCGGAAGAACGGCGACAGAAAAGGGGCGAGCCTGAGCCGTCACCGTTCTCCCTGTTTTACTGGTTGATTGACGCATTATGGCCCCAACTGACTGCCCCCTGCAATGGTTCCGCGAAATTACTCCCCGCCCCACAGGCTCACCCCGGCCTGAACCCTCTCGCGCCCACGTGGAAAAAATGAGTTCCCGCATCGCTGGTTTAGACTTGCAATTCGCCCGCCCCTTGCTAGACGTCTGCCCAAGGCAACACCGCCTAGCCTTGCCTTTGGCCAGGGAGAGTGAGAGGGGGCAGAGGCGTGCTTGTCACAGTCCCGCGTCCCTCGCTGTGGCAAACTATTTCTGTGGAATATCTCTGTCCTCATTGCGGCAAAGAAGCGAACGACCCCAAGGCCAGTGCTTTCGATTCGATCTTAGAGCGTCTAATAAAACCTCAAGGCTTGCTCCGAATCCGCTTAAGCAGTGAAACTTACCAGTTCCTAATCTGAAGATCGTGACACTATTTTTTGAAATTGTGTGCTTGCCCCTTATCCGAAATACCTGTTTTACTCTTGACTTACCTACCTCCCGATCACATAATTTGTCCCCGAATCGCCTCCCCGAAGAGCAGTTTCCACCGTTGGGAAACGCAGCACCCCCTGAGACGAAGCCCCGGTTCCCGGGAAGAACGAACCTAATCGGAATACGAAGTTAAGATCAACGTCCAGCAAGGATGTTCGCTTTCGCGTGATTGTTTGAAATGCGGATCTGCCCTGTGTGCGGCGCCAGGCAATCCGGGAATTCATTCTGCGCGGTGTTGCAGAGAATGGAACAGCTTAGTGCGCAATCACCGCGATTCGAGGAGGCCGATATGAAACGAAGCACCTGTATCTGGAGCATTCTTGCTTTGACAATCCTCCCACTGCCGGCAGCTCATGATGCTGGCCGGGAAGACTCCGCTGTTGCCAAGCCGCAGGCGGTCAAGGCCTATGGTCAACTGCCGTTGAGCTTCGAAGCCAATCAGGGACAAACCGACCAGCGTGTCAAGTTCCTCTCGCGCGGCAGCCGCTATTCGCTGTTTCTCACCGGGGATGAGGCCGTGCTGGCGCTGAAGAAGCCGGGGGGAAATATAGCGCGGGATCGGCAACCGAAACCTGCTGTGCCAAGCGCAGAGCCGCCAGCGGTAGTGCGAATGAAACTGGTGGGCGCAAACGCGGCAGCGAAGGTGACGGGCCTCGCGGAACTGCCGGGCAAGAGCAACTACTTCATCGGCAATGATCCCACGAAGTGGCGCACCAACGTGCCGAACTACGCCAAGGTGAAATACACCAGCGTCTATCCGGGCGTGGACCTAGTCTACTATGGCAACCAACGGCAACTGGAATACGACTTCGTGGTGCAGCCCGGAGCCGATCCTCGGCAGATCGCGCTCGATCTAGGGGCGGGCTTGGTCCAAGACCATCAAGGGGCACCTCTACGGATCGTCGGAAATGGCGACTTGGTGGTAGCCACCGATGACGGCGAGGTGCGTTTTCACAAGCCAGTAGTCTACCAACCGTCCACAGGCTACGAGCCAAGAGCGAAGAACCAAGGACTAGGAACTTGGAACAAGGAAATCATCGATGGCAAATTCGTACTCAAAGGCAACCTCTTAACCTTTGAGGTGGCCAGTTACGACAGGACCAGGCCGCTGGTGATTGACCCCACGCTGGCTTACTCGACCTATTTGGGCGGAAGTTCCGAGGACGACGCTGGTCGCATAGCAGTTGACGCCTCAGGTAATGCCTATGTGACAGGAATTACCTTTTCCTCCGATTTCCCTACCACGCCGGGCGGCGTTCAAACCAATACCCACGGCAGCGGAGATGTCTACATTAGCAAGCTCAACGCCGCGGGCTCCGGTCTAGTGTACTCGACTTACCTCGGTGGTAGTGGGACTGAGGGTGGTTCTGGCATAGCAGTCGACGCCTCCGGCAACGTGTACGTTACAGGCGGAACCGGCTCCTCAAATTTTCCCACCACACCGGGTGCCTTCCAGGCTACGGCTCGTGGGCATGGGGATGCGTTCGTCAGCAAGCTCAATGCGGCCGGCTCGGGCTTGGTCTACTCCACTTACCTCGGTGGCAGCCAAATAGACAGTGGCTTTGGCATAGCGGTCGATGCCTTGGGTAACGCGTATGTGACGGGTTTTACCCCGTCACACGACTTCCCCACGACTCTCGGTGCCTTCCAGACGACTTTCCGCGGCGGTAGCCCTGACGGCGATGCATTTGTCAGCGAGCTGGATCCCAATGGTTCAACCCTTGTTTACTCCACATACTTGGGTGGGAGTGGTGATGAGATTGGTGAAGCTGTTGCCGTCGATGCATCCGGCAACACCTACGTTACAGGCGGGACCCAGTCCTCCAATTTCCCGACGACTCCGGGTGCCTTCGAGACGATCTGCTCAGGAGGAGGGGCGTTTGTCTCCAAGCTTAACGTCGGTGGGTCGAGCTTGGTCTACTCGACGTACATTTGCGGGCTTGGTTTCGGTGAGGGCGGCAGCATAGCGGTCGACACCTCGGGTAATGCGTATGTCACCGGCGGGGCCTTCTCCTCCAATTTCCCCACCACTCCTGGTGCGTTCCAGACCACTTACGGAGGGAATGGCGATGCCGCTATTAGCAAACTGAACGCGACGGGCTCAGGCCTGATATATTCTACCTTCCTCGGAGGAAGTGGGAGCGAAGCGGCATCGTGCATAGCGGTCGACACCTCAGGCAACGCTTATGTCGCAGGCTTGACCCAATCCTCTGATTTTCCCACCACTCCCGGTGCCTTCCAGACCACTCTCGGCGGGTTGACAAATGCGTTCGTAAGCAAGCTCAACGCGTCCGGGTCGGTTTTGCTCCAGTCCACCTACTTGGGAGGCAGTAATGACGACCGTGCTACATGCATAGCGGTTGACCCCTCGGGTAACGCGTATGTCACAGGCCGGGCAACATCCACCAATTTCCCCACAACATCGGGTGCGTTCCAAACCGCTTTCGGGGGTGGAAACGGGGATGCTTTTGTCAGCAAGTTCAGCTTCGGCACGAATACGGTTACTCTCTTCCCCTCCAGCCTCGATTTTGGGGCCCAGCTGATTAACACAACAAGCGGTCCCAAAACGGTGACCTTGACCAACACCGGGGACGCGATGCTTGACATCTCCAGCATCGGCATCACCGGCCCCAGCGCCAGTTTCTCTGAGACAAACAACTGTGGCTCCAGCCTGCTGGCAGGCGCGAGTTGTAGCATCGCCGTGACTTTCAAGCCGACGAGCACGCACACCTGTGCCGAAACCGGTTACCTGACCGTTACCGACTCCGGCGGCGTGCAGACGGTGAAACTGAGTGGCGCCGGCACCGTGGTGATTCTATCGGTGAAGAGTCTGAATTTCGGCAACCAGCCGGTGTTCACCACCAGCGCTGCCAAGACGATTACCTTGACCAACCACGCCACCAGTCGCGTCGTGTCCATTGAGGCCATCGGCATCTCGGGACTTAACTCGCCAGCATTTGTCCAGACCAACACCTGCGGGACGAGTGTGGCGGCGGGGGCCAGCTGCACCGTGAGCGTCACCTTCACGCCCCACGGCAAAGGCGGCAAGACAGCAACGCTTAATGTATGGAATAACGGCGGCGCCGCCGCGCTAAAAGTGACGCTCACTGGCAACGGTACGTAGAAAACGAGCGCGAGGTGCGGAAGACGAAATAAGATCGACGTCAGAAAGCACCGGATAGGCTCTTCCGTGTTGAAGAAAACAGAATAGCGCGGGCGCCCTCCAGACCACTTAGAGTGGGGCAGCAGATCGATGAGTTGGGTTTTGTTAGGCGCTCTGACTAAGGGCCTTCGGAATGACCGCACGTGAAGCTTGGGGCCGCTGACGTCCACCGGGTGAGGTCCTGTTCAACGGTTACTGATTGACATTCAACGGTACTGGCAGCCACCTTTGGCCTTGTAAGGAACTCTCAGGAACTGGTATTGGACCCCAATCGGACCCAGATTCACGCCGAGATGATGACGTTTGCCCCCCGGTTCTGAAGATCACGTAGTGTGTTCTGACGGGTTATGAAAGTCTTCTACTCTATCTGATTCTTCAACTGCTTACCAGAACTGAGTTGTGATGGGTGTTGATCGACTCCGACCCGTTCTGAACATGGAACTATCACGTTTTTATCACAGCAGTTTCCGGGTCCAAAAAAGACCGTCTAGCAAAGTAGTAGCTCCGCAGGGGAGCCGGGATCGCGACCGATGGGCACTGTAGGGCCGACTGGTTTTGGTTGCAGGTCCGGGTTCACCTCGGCACGATTGGTGGCAGCATAAGTAACGAGTGATTCTTAGATGCTTCGCGGGAAATTTTGCTCAAATAGCTATACGGGCTGGACGTTTTCTTCTTATAGCCGTGCCAGATCTTAAATCCCGCATATGAGACCACCGCAATTCCAAGTCCCACCCCGCCACCTATTTTCCACACAACTCCTCCCTGCAGCAGCGTATTAGCAAGCTCGGGCCACTTCACCTCACTAGTATCGAGTAACGCTTCTAGCAGGCTGCTGAAAAATTAGCGGCGGGCGTAATTCTCTTCTACATCTTTCATTGTTTTCATCATTATCCATGTCGGAAAAGTCGATGCTATGTAGTCTTCTAACCCCCAGCGCTATCTTTTTGCGCTGCGGGACACACTTCGGCCTCGACTTAAACCGCAGGAACTGCGGCCGCGAGGTTTCGCATGCGCACTAGATTGTAGGCCGCGCAGGCGAAGGTGAAGATCCAATCCACCTTGCAAACTCCACGGTGCCGCAGCTTGCGCATCAGTGCAATCGTTTTCAGCCAGCCGAAGCATTCTTCGATTCTCTTCCTCTTTCTTTGGCTGATGGCATAGCCGATGTGCCGCGTCGTGCGTCCGTCGATCGCGCTCCCTCCAGGCCGTTTGTGGTGCTGTGCCACATGCGGCGTCACCCGAATATTCCGGCACTCGGCCACGAATCCCCGCGTGTCGAATCCTTTATCTCCGCCTACCGTCACCGGCTGCCTTCCCCCCAGCTTCTCCAACATGACCAGGGCCGCGTCGCGTTCTGCCGTCCCATTGGCCTGGAAAACTTCTGCAGCTACGATCAGACCGTTGCGGTTCTCCACCAACAAATTCCCGCAGTAACTCAACTTCGATTCCTTGCCCGGCCCTTTGCGAGCCAACTGCGCTTCCGGATCAGTCTTCGACTCATGCGTCTCATTGGACCGCCGCTCGCCGTGAAAGTCCACCGTCGGGTTGCCGGGATCATCCGTCGGAGGGTCCGACTTCCCCTCTTTTGCTTGAAAACTCTTGGCTCCGGCCCAAGCTTCCAGCAGCGTCCCGTCTACCGTGAAATGCTCATCCGAGGTCAGGCCTTGGGCGCTCGCTTGCGCCACCACCTGCGCCAACAGTTCTTTGGCTACGTCAGCTTGCAGCAACCGATCGCGATTCTTCGTAAAGCTGGTTGCATCCCATACCTCGTCATCCGCGTTCAGACCTACGAACCAGCGAAACAGCAAGTTGTAGTCCATCTCTTCCATCAGCAAACGCTCACTGCGAATGCTGTACAGCATCTGCAGCAACTGCGCCCGCAACAGCTTCTCCGGCGCAATCGACGGCCGCCCCACAGTGGCATACATGCGGTCAAACCGTCGCGACAATTGGGCGAGCACTTGGTCAACCATGGCCCGGATGGCCCGCAGCGGATGATCCTTGCGGACACGGGTTTCGGGTGACAGGTAACTGAACATATGATTCTGCTGCTGATCTGTTCCGCGCATGCTTTCTCGTAACATACTCGGCTGTGGATTAGCAGTACTTTTTCAGCAGCCTGCTAAGAGTCATCCGTCTGTCTTGAACGACTACTATCGTATTGCGTTCGCCGTCCGTGTCCTACTTTGTCCATCGAACCTTCTGCATGAGACCGGAGAATCCCGTCTTCTGCAACTGTACGCCGAGCTTTTTGCTGAGTGACACCCCGGCCTCTTCTATCGATGAATATGGGATGCCCGTCACCGCAGTCAGATTCTCGGGGTGAAAAACTTCAGCGACCCTCTGTTTAGCCGTCTTTTCGATGTCCGAAGTGATGAACTTCCGAACCAGCGGATAAACCTTGCTGAGAGGCTTGTTCGCATCAATGAGCGAGGCGAAATTCCGTGCCACTGCCACCTGCCTAGCTGATCCATGGATAACGCTTAAAACGGCAAACTCTGTCGGTGTCAAATCCGCCCGAGACAATGCCGAGGATAGCTCTTCGGATTCGGCGACTGCAAAGAGTTGCTGCCAATCGAATGTTGTCCCTTCAGTCGCCAACTCTTCGACAGGCTCGGGAGGAGTTCGCCAAACGAGCCAGGCACCTGATCCCCAAAGGCCGCTTGCAACACGAGCCGAGTAGGAGCCCGGGGGACGAGGATCACGCTGCGGCGTGCTGCTCTTGAGGATTAAGGCCCAACTGGAACGTAGCATGGGCGGTTCCGAGTACTGCAAGTTTCCTGAGTTCGCATCGGCCAAGCGAAAAAGGAGTGTAGTTACATCCGGATGGTCGCCAATCAGGCGCTGCAGATTTGATACGACCTCTGCAAGAAGACTCGTCTTGGCGCTTGGAGCCGGCTCTGCGGGGCTTACTGTGGTTGCCTCAGATCCAGTCGGAGGATCCGGTTGCGCGGCCAGCAGGTGTCCCGCAAAGATCCCGAGTATCGGGTCATCAAACTTTCCGTTGAACAAAGCACGCATCATTTGGTCATTCGGCGTCACCGCTCGACCAGAAGCGAGCGCTTGGCGCGCGGCCTCGGCCCAGCGAAAATCAGGGACGCTGGGCTCGAATCCAACCTCCAGACGTGGCATCAGTAACGCCGATTCGGAAAGATCGGCATACCACGTTCCTTTCTGCTCCTGTTCTGCTACAGGTATGAATAGCTGCGTTTGCCAGCCGCCGGAGGCCACCACAGTCCGCTCCACCGAAACCCCGTCTCCATCACGCGCCCGCAACAGATAAATGCCCGGGTTCAACTCGATGGTGCATCCGCTGCAGCTTTCAGTCTTACGAAACAACGCCAGGGTTGCGAGTTGCTCTCCCTTGAATGTCCGCAGCTCAATGTCCAGACCGGGCGAGTTCTGGGGAGTACTTACGAAGATAAAAACTTTGCTGCCAGTTCCGTGTCTTACATGGACTTCATGGTTCCAATCGCGGGCGAAGCTCGCGTTCGCGGGAGAGACGCCACTCGATGACATCAATGGCGCAGGTGAATCCAATGGCAATTCAGGAGCAGAAACCCGCCACGCTCCGTCTCCGAAAGGCAGTTCCTCGAGCTTATCGACAACCCGATTTCCGATGCGATACCGGATCTTGTAAATGCCTGGCGTCAACTCTGCTTCCAAACGGCCAATGCCGCGGGCTTGCACATTCCCTGTCGCGTCAATCGCGACTATCTCAGCCGTAGGCGTGCCAGTGTCGGCGATCAACTTCCGCTTGGGGCTAAGGGACGTGGACACTGATCACCTCCTTGGCGGCGTTACTTTCAAAAAGCACCGAGGACTCGGTCCCTTCCACTGCAACCTTATAGAGACAATTCGGAGTCACGGGAAAGTCCCACGAATTGCCGTCAACCGGGTGTTCCTGGAGCGCAGACTTGGTATCAGTACCAAGATAGATTTTGGCGATGAGACCAGCGTATTTGGCATCGAATGTGATCCTCGCTTTAAGTTGTTTCGGCGCGGCTCGTTTTGCGAATACGATCTCGGGTATTGTTGGATCGTGCGGGTAATCGATAGCCGGGCTCTGCTTGTCATTGAGGCTAGGAATACTGGTGTACAAGTGCTTCTCAAGAACTGAGCCGGTCAAACAGCCGCTCGTTGGATCGTAGAGTGTGGGATTGTTCAGAGCTTCAATGAGAGCGTAACTGAACACGCCGCGAACCTCAGCAGGCGAGCCAAGTGGTTGTTCCCACGATTTCGACCCGAACTGAGTGGGTGCAGCATAGAACTGGCGCCCCTCTTGGCTGGTCTGTCTCTTCCAGCCCGGCAAGACTGGAATGGTGGGTGGAACATTGCTTTTCTCGTCCCGGCAACAGTCCTGAAACAAGATCACTTCATCAAAGATGCCAAGGCCGCGAAACCATTCCGCATATGCCCGCCCACGGATATGCCGGCCTAATGAATAGGGATCCGCATTCGCTGTCAGGAGGGCCGCATCACGATAGTCCGGTTCGGCAGAGAGCGTCGGCACAATTCCGTGTCCGGAAAGAAACAGGTAGAGTCGCCGTCCTAGATGGTGGAAATCCTTCTGGTCGGCCCGGACGGCTAGTTTCTTGAAAGCTTCCGTGACTCTATCGAACCCTGGCCCCGCGTCGGCCAAGCTGGTTGGGAGAATTGGCGATGACTGTACGAGTTCCACCTGATCGTCCGGCACGTATGCACTATGTTTGACCCATTGTGCGAACAGTTCCGCGTCGCGGGCAGGACCTTGGAGAGCTCTTAGGCCCGGATGATTGTACAGATTGATACCAACCACGATTGCCCAATCGGCGGCTGCAAGTCGCACAACGACGCTCCCAGTTGGAGTGATGTGGGCGATGTCCGCAAAGGTTTTCAGGCCGGGGTCGGAATAGGCGGCAAACTCATTCGTCGAGTTAGCGGCTGATTTTACATAACATAAGGCGAACGCATCATCGCTCCCCAATCGCACCCGCTCTCCGTCTGCGAGCCCGTGGCTTGCGCGGGTTTGGACAATTGGCGGTTTTGTCCCGCTAATTCCCAAAACGCCGCTACCAATCGGTCCTGGATCAGGAGTAGCCATATCCGTTCTTTATGATGTAAAGCACGCTTTCACGGGTCTGATCCGCGCGTATCCACCCGCCGTGAGACTGCATATCGCAATTCGCGCCGTAAGCGCCGCTCGCCAAGGCCCAGGCAAATGCATGGTCTCGTTCGAGATAATTGAACGTCCGCACGGAAGCAATATCATCAAAGCCGGCGTCCGCGTAAGGAACGCCGTAGTAGCGTTGCATGCCTACAATAGGTTCGTCGCGATCATCTTCGAGAACGCCAGATACAAAATAGAGCAACGAAGCTGGGTAGACGAGCGGCACGATTGCGTCCTTACGTTCGACGGGGTCCCCCATACCAAAGATGCGCAATCCGGCGACCCGCTTTCCCGCCCCTTCCAGCGAATCGGCGAGGACCTTGAATGTGCAAGCTGGCGCGATCAAAATAACACTAACTTTGAAATCGCCCGGAAGTTTATCGTCCAACTCTTTGAGCAACCGGGCTATATAAATAGATCCAGCACTATGCCCGACCAGCGTCACCTGGGGCTTTATGCCCGCCATCCACATCTCCTCCAAGTTCATAACCAGCGCTGTTCCACCGCAGTTTGCCCCGGGCTGGAAGGCTCCGTCTACCTCGTCTTTCATGCCCTGCCACAAAAAGCGTCCAGCTGCGCGTACGTAAAATTCGCGCATGATTTCTTCAACTATCGTGAGGTAGGGCCCATGATCGCGCTTCTTCGCAAAACGCCAAATTACCGCGCCGACGATGACAGCGATACTCTTGCCCAGCTTGATCGTGGAAAGAATCGCTTTTGGTGCAGGCGCGCCAGGCGGCGTCTGAAGCGGTGCGATGTCGTTCAGCTTTTCTTCATCGATCAGCGACGTTACTGGCGTTAGCTCCTCTCCCTTGCCCGTAGCCTCGGTTGCAGGCTCGCGGGACTGGGCGATCGACAAAACTTGCTCTTGCAGTTGAGTGTCGTTCTCTATCTCAGCTTGAATCTGTTGGCGCTCCACCGCGGACAGCGAACTCTCGTCTGGCCCTGACACAACCTCTGAAGAGAAATGATCCACGGGCAGGTCGCTGAACATCTGGCCTCCGGCTTTGCCTTTGTCGATTTCCTCCTGAACCTCCTGCTCAAAAGGAAGTGGCAACTCGTCATCGATGCCCTTCGCGCCTTCAGGGCCCAACTCCTTTTCGAGCTTACCTTGCACAAATTGAGTAACACGTCGCAGGATGCGCTTGAAAATGTCCTCTTGGAAAATTCTTGGGAGTTTCTGCGATACCACTTCCGTCCAGCCAGTTTCCCAGATCACAAATAACGCCTTTGCTCCTGCGAGCGCATATTGCGGCGATAGTTCAGAGGCATCCCTCTCGCCTGCTTCCCGAGAAACAAGCCCACCGTGAAAATGAATCACCAGGCGTTGTGGTCGTTCACTGCCAATCTGAGCGAATAAGGTCTTCAGCCCGGCGAGCCCGCCTCCGTCTGGGTCAAACTTGCCAGCACTCAGAACGATGTTGTTAGCGTGGTCTGAGGACATTGCGCCCATAAGAATGCACCAAACCAGATAGAGAGATTTGTGGGAAGTCGGCAGTAGAAGCCCCCTCGGACGTGAAACTCAGGTCGAGCCTCACTCTTCCGTTTGCCGAATCGAAGCCAAGATAGGCTCAGAATCACGGAATGTCAACACCGAATTCGACACACCGAATTCGAACGAGTTGGGGACCTCGCCAACCGGTCCGAGACTATTGCGTCGATCGAGCACTCATTCTGTCAGCAACCTGGCGATTGGCGGATCTCGATTGTCGGTTCTCCGCGGCAGCGAAGAGTGGGAGATGAAAGTGGAGGGACCTCGCGGATTCGAGCGGAGGTACACCTTGAGCGCCAGCTTAGGAGAACACCAACTCGAGGGAATCCGCGCTGCTGATAAAGCTTCTCTCCGCTAGACCTAAGAGCACCTGAGTTCTCGCTCTTGTCATGCAGGCGTCTATTAGCCGATTCGACGACCGAGGAACCGCGCGAGATCGACAATCATTTAGGGATGTCGTACGCGAAATGGTGTCGGGGTCAGTGCGCTCCCCCGTCCGCGGCAGCGTGCGCTCTATTGGAGCTGAATGCTAGGATGCCGAAGGCGATCACGCCATCGACAGCATCAAAGTGTCCCGGCTATCAGACCACCCAAAAAGAGAGCGTGGAGCGTCGTAAGAGTCTGTTTGGGATAGAGAATGTCAGTGCTCTTCATTATTTCTTCCTTCCGTCTACGCCGTCGAGCTTGCGTCCGAGGAAGTCGCGAATGGCAGTCGCAATTTCATGAGTATGCGTTTCTAAGGCGAAGTGGCCCGTTTCGAAAAAATGCACTTCTGCGTTCGGGTTGTCACGCTTGAACGCTTCTGCGCCAGGAGGCAGAAAGAACGGATCGCTCTTGCCCCATACCGCCAGCAGCGGCGGCCGTTTTGTGCGGAAATATTCCTGGAACTTGGGATAGAGCGCGACATTTCTGGCGTAGTCCAGAAACAGGTCGAGCTGGATCTCGTCATTTCCGGGTCTGGCCAGAAGTGCGGAATCGAGCTGGTATGCTTCCGGCGCCACCAGGGTCTCGTCCTTGGCACCATAGAGGTATTGGGACTTGGTTGCCTCTGGGGTGAGGAAGTCGCGCAGGGCAGTGCGATTCTCCGTGGTTGGCTCCTTCCAGTATTTCTGGATCGGGTTCCAGCCCTGGCTTAGACCTTCTTCATAGGCATTACCGTTCTGCGAGATGATGGCGGTGATCCGCTCGGGATGTGCCAACGCAAGCCGGAGTCCCACGGGTGCGCCGTAATCGAAGACGTAAATCGCGTAGCGCTCCAGACCGATGGTCTGGGTGAAGCGGTCGATTACCTTGGCGAGGTTCTCAAACGTGTAACGGAAGCGTTTGCGGTCCGGTGCATCGGAGAAGCCGAAGCCTGGCAGATCGGGTGCGACCACATGGTAGCGGTCCGCCAGAGCCGGAATGAGGTCGCGGAACATGTGCGACGACGTGGGGAAGCCATGCAGTAAGAGAATCGCTGGTGCAGTTTTCGGACCGGCTTCACGATAAAAAATCTTGGAGCCGTCGACGATGGCATAGTGATACGTATTCATAGGGTCTCTCCTCAGAAGATTTGGTGGGGCGACCCTTGATGAGGGCGCCGTTTCAGCAACGTTTTGCGCGTTCACATCATCAGATTAGCTAACCGATATAAAGATTCATTATCGGTGTTACAATTATTCAGGTCGAAATATGAGCGGGGTTAAGACAATTCACAATTCCGATTGGAGAGACGGATTCCTCTTCCTCGGCAACCAGTTGGCTCTGGATTTCCTGAACACGCGTCCTGTCCAGAACGGCAAACCCCTGGAGTTGCTCCCTGATTTCAGCGCACTTTTGCGCTGGTTTCAGGCAGCTGAGCTACTCAGTGCTCGTGATGTGGGGAATCTTCAGCAAGAATGGGGAAAATCGGCACGAGCTCAGCGCACCGTGGAAGCCTTTCGTGAGCTGCGAGAGAAGCTGAGGAAGGAGATCCTTGCCTGGGAGGGTGGTGGTGCAGTTCATCACTCCACCGTGGACGAACTGAATAGACTCATGGCGGACCATCCGATGCGGACTAAGCTGAAGACGAGTGGAAATGCGTCCACGACGGAGCTGTGGTTCGAACCGCGTCAACCCGAAGATTTACTTGCCCCACTGGGATACAGCGCGGCGACGTTGTTCGCCAGTGCGGATCGCAACCGGGTGCGCAAGTGTGGACAGTGCGTGCTGCATTTCTATGACACAAGCAAGAAAGGGACCCGGCGCTGGTGCAGCATGCAACTGTGTGGAAACCGACTCAAGGTCGCAGCCTACGCCGCTCGCCAACGCTCGCGTGCTCACAAATGACGCACTGATCCCACTACCAGCCTTTGATACTTGGTGGATGACGGGCGACTCGGAAGTTGAGATGCCGCAAGCGTGCAAACGTAAGGCTCGGGCCTAAGAATCGCCCGCATGTCCGGCTGACATTCCATTAGTCGAAAGCGTGGTCTCTGCTGAGCTCTCAGCCAACCCGTATGTCAGTTGTTTGCCAGACTCGGGGCTCCGGAATTCTTGTGATGAGCTCGTGCCGATCGACCGTCAGCCGGCAAAACCTGCCTGACGAAGCTCGCGGCGCACCGCGCGAAAGACTGCGTCGAACCCAGGAAGCGCCTCGATCTGATGACCGAGGCGGACGGTCCAAAGCGCCTTCAGTCGCTGCTCTTTATTGAGAATGCGATCTTCAATGCCGGCGATGTCCTTCTGTCGGAAACGAAGCTTTTCTGCAATCGCCCCAACCAGTCGCGAAAGGTCCACTTCGGCCTCGACGGTGAGAAACCAGAGATCATAGAGATCCCGCGGTTCGTTCCTCGCCGGATCGGAAAGAGCGACGACCTTCTCGGTCGCGATTTCGTTCAGACTGTAGACTGCGACCGGACAATCTTCGGGCAGGTCTTCGAATTCCGGATAGGCGCGTAGGAGCGAACGCTGTTCGACCGGAAACAAAAGAACCTCAGAAATGGTGATGTCCACTTTGACGGTGTTTGGATTCGGAAGAGGGCCCTGGTAGCTGAGATAGAAAGTGTGGCTGTTGACATGACTCTGCCGGTCTTCTCGCTCGAAGGCGAAACGGATTCCGGAGGCTTGGGCAACGCGTTCAAAGACCTCTTCCAGTCCTTCCCGAATCTCAGCGAACTCGGCCGGGCGCGCCAGCGTGAAATCGAGGTCTTCGGAAAAACGATAGTCGCCAAAATGACAGCGCTTGAGTGCCGTCCCACCCTTGAAGATGAGGATCTGGCCGAGCCGGCTCTGGCCCAGGCCAACCAGAAACCAAGCGAGGCAGTAATCTCGTTCGAGCACGGCCTCGGGAATGCGGCGTCCTCCGTGCTCCTTATGCAGACGGTTTGCGAGCAGCGAGAGATTTCGTTGCGGGATCATGTGTGTGGAATGGCCTCAAGCTCGGACTTGTCGATGTTCAATTGCAGCCGCCACCGCGCCTCGAAGCGGCCGGATTTCGGCAAAGTAGGATCGAGCCGGTGGTAGGTTGGAGTCAGTTCTCGGCGCAGACGCTCGAGCTTCGCCGACGGAGCCACTTTGTAGAGCTCAAGCAGGAATCCGATCCGGCGTGTGAGGGCGCCACTGCGCAAACGGTACGCATAGTCGAGAAGACGGTCAAGCTTGAGTTCACTTCTGCTCATCCAAAGCGCCTTGGCAACCTCGGGGATGCCGCCGGCATATTCAGGCTGCCGCAGTCCATCGAGGATGGTTCGCTCCCGGTCGCTCACCTTGATTGCTTGCTGCTTTGTGATCCAGACCTCGGTCAGGCCGAAGAAGTGGCCAGGCTTTACGGTGACGAAGCGATATTCATAGCCATGGATCGTACGTGGTGGTTTGCGGACCGACGTGCTGACATAGATTGTGAGTTGTGGTTGGGTGACCATGCGCAGTAGCTCCATGGCCGAAGCATGGGAAAGAAAGTAGCCATGGCCGCCGCACAATTCCTTTGCGATGAGGTAGGGGTCGCCAATATATTCGGTGGCGCGTCCGAGCTCAAACGGCACTAGGGTGTAGAGCCCGGGGCGCAGACGGGTGATGAGCCCCCGCTTCTCGGCTTTGAGGATGAGCGAACGAGCGGAAGACCCTCGGAGCTTTGTGATCTGTTCCACGTCGCGGAGGCTGAACGTCGTTTTTCCTCGTTCGTTGAGCTCCACAAAGAGCCGCGAAGTCTGCCGGCCGAGTGTTTTGCTGGACTGATAGTTCTTGATCATTTCGTTCCCTTAGGAGAAACATTTCAAGCACAAAATATCATGATACCAGATGCCATTATTGTTGCCTCTCAGGGAACTATTTAAACACAGGATATAACGACGTTCAAAGGGTCTAAACCATACCCCATTGTTTTCAAGTGGTTACAAAGCCATGAGTTCCTCTGGAGAATGATGCCTGGCACGCGGCCCCTTTGACAAGCAAGACGCCTACGGTTAGTGGGTGCGCTCGGACCCGTGCCAGCTAGCGCTCCGTGGAGTCTGATTTCCTACTCGAGAACGTCCCGTTTATACCGCTCGACCATCTCTCGCACGCCGCCGCCACCACTACCACGGCCGCCGCACCAACATCGATATCGACATTAGCTTCTCACTTCCTTCTGTTCCTGCTACCGCTCCTCCTCCTCCTCCTCCTCCTCCTCCTCCTCTTCCTCTTCCTCTTCCTCTTCCTCCTCCTCTTCCTCTTCCTCCTCCTCTTCCTCTTCCTCTTCCTCTTCCTCTTCCTCTTCCTCTTCCTCTTCCTCTTCCTCTTCCTCTTCCTCTTCCTCTTCCTCTTC
>Ga0307477_10001925_pt1 | contig 16513 bp, 6 predicted proteins | sample atmos_gasesECM2C_FD_203316 | JGI IMG/M metagenome (GOLD analysis project Ga0307477, IMG submission 203316) | Hardwood forest soil microbial communities from Morgan-Monroe State Forest, Indiana, United States - atmos_gasesECM2C_515 | ecosystem: Environmental > Terrestrial > Soil > Temperate...
AAATTTATCGATGGCGACGGAAAGCTCGATGCCGTTATCGAAGACTTCGTGGGCGAGCGCTTCAGGCAACTCGATGCCTCCCGACCGTCCGAAATGGCCTTGCGCGCCGTCCGTGACGTAAGCCCAACTCTCGAGGAAAACACGGCGAGGGACATTTTGGCTCAAAACCGAATGCCGCAGCAATTCTTCCGGCGATCCACCCTCGTAGATGACGTCCAGTCCACCCTCAAGGCCGACGAAGTAGTTCCACGAAGCGCCACTTGCTTTTGCCTTTTGGACCAGCGCCTCGGCACGCTGGCGAGCGCCACGCATCAATTCTTCACGCGAGGAAGGCGTGTGACTGACGCCGCTTTCTACTTCCACACCTACGACTTCGAATGCTGCTTTGGGAGCGAGCGCTGATGAAAACGCAGCGAGTGCGGAGGTTACGGCGTTGAGCTTGGGGCCGCGCTTGCTGCCGACGGCGATGACGATTTTTTCCATCAATGCGAAAACCGATACCCCGATTCTAACGGGTGCGCGGGGGAAAATTCACTGGGAAATCGCGGGGCTGAGGAAAACTGAAGAGGGACGTCTCGAAGGAGCTCATCACTCTCCGGATGAGCAACGGGCCGGATGAACAAATGGAGCGGTCTATCGGAATCGAACCGACACCTGAACTTTTTGCAAGATTCGAGTAAACACGTCTAAGATGCTGCATTGACAACACTTAGCATTCTCTGGACAGGCCTCAATTGGGAAATGGTGGAAAATGAGAATAGAAAAGAGATCCTCGCAGTCTCATTGTGGCTTAGACAAATGTGTCTAACATCATTCACTGGCAACAAAAATTACCCCCCTGGAAAATATGGAGATGAGGGAGCAACTTAAGTACTTAACTGTGTACTTTCTACAAGTGGCGTGCTCGCCAGAAGTCCTGTGGACTTAGCCTCTGGGCTGCGGCTGAGGCTTCGTGAAGAGAGCATCGTCCAACTTCGGGTTCACAACCACACTCTCAATGGTCATCTTGTGCGATTGCCGGGCTCCTTGCACTTTCGTTTCGAGAACATAGGGCACCATCAGCCCATTCACCGGCTTGTAATCGCGGTAATAAATCTCCACAGGGCGTATCTTGCCATCCATGCGGCGCGGAACCCCTTCGATCTTGACCTCCAAGAATGTCTGGGTATCGATCCACAGCCGACGCACCTGCCCATCTTTCATCGTGAGCTTTAGCTTGTAGGCGTCCTGCCCTTCCACCTTCTCTACGCCCTCAACATCCACTCGAGTGCCCTTGGTCGCATAGTCGACCAGCGGGCCATCCAAGCCTGACTCCAGGGAAGCCGCTTTCATCTCATCGGGAGTGAATGGTTCCACGTTCCTGCGCCCCAGAAATGGCCGCAGCTTCCAGCCGTTGGCACCATCATAGACCTGCACTGCCTTGTCCTTGGCGAACTCGATCTCAACCCGCGTCTTACGCGGCCGCTTCATCTCCATCACAAATGGCAGTTGCGCGTTTTGCTTTCCTCCCGCGTCCATTTTGCCGGAGTAGGACATGGTCTGGACCGCCCGCCATGCCTGTAGACCCCCTCTCGCCGCAATGTTCTTGTCGACGATCTGGTCGGCAGTGAGCCGGGCGGACGCCGCGGGAGTATCGGCTCCTATTGCCGCCAGCGGCACGAGCACGAGAATCGCAATGTAGTACAGGAATAACTTCCTCATCATCTGTGGGTCTCTCCTAACGATCGCTGAGCCTATTCTCGGGCTAACGTACAATTAGTCCCTTCGCACGAAAGTTGCCAATTACAATGTCCACCCGGCTTCCCGGCTTTACCACTTCCCCTTTGTTGGAAAAAACCATCCAGTATTCGTGGCCATTCTCCGGCGGAGGAGATTGACGTAGCTGCCCGACCTTTTCCAGGGTCGGAACTTCCAGCTCGGCTCCGCTTTTCTGATCGATTAAGAGAGGAGTGGCTTTCTTGTCGTTCAGCACCTTGGCCTTATTAGCATCGAGCACGCGGTAGCTAAAACGAAGCATCAAGCCAGAGGAGACTAGCTTCACTCCCAGAATCTCAACGCCCCAGATAAGTCCGTAGTATCGTTTTTGGGTAGAGGTTAGTTCAGCCTTAACATAGGCATGGTGAACTTTGGAAGTCCGAGTCGAAGACGAGGTCTGCGTCTGCGTTTTCCCAGCTGATGCTCCCTTTCCCGCCGTGGCCGCTTCTTGATTACTTTGCGCGGCTGTCGCGAAAACCAGAATACTGCACGCAAGAAGCCCTGCACCCAAAGCTGCCTTCCTGGCCCATATTGATTGGTCGCGCATGGTTCTCCGTTCCTTCACTTTCTCTTCCTGTCAGAGTTCAGGGCCGTATGGCCTTGGCGTCGTGAAAAGCAACGCTGCTCGCGGTAACTCCGCGAGCAGCGTTGCAGTGGAACCTGAGACATCGCATCAATGTTGGCACGCCACTCTAATTACCCAACAGACTAACTATCTGCGGACTTCCGGCGCCGTTGTCGTTCACAGCCAGTGCGCCGAACCGCGTCGTAGTATTGTTGGGAGTGAACGTCACGGTAATCGTGCAAGCGCCGCCCACTGCGAATGTGTTCCCTGTGCAGGTGTCGGCGCCCTTTGCATACCGCGGGCCTCCCAAAAGCAAGTTTGTCACCGTGTCGGCCCCGAAGGTGATCGGAGCAGTACCCGAGTTTGTCAAGATCAACGTGGCGCTGGTGGTTGTGTTCACGGGCCGCGTGCCAAAGCTCAGGATCGGAGCACCAAGCACGAAGCTTAGCGACACACCCGCCGGGGCCCCAGGCTGCAGCGTAAAGGTTACCGCCCCCTGAAGCGCCGTTCCGGTTATCGCCAGCGGTGAATTGGTTACCGCGGCTGCGGTGCCTCCGGTGTCGGTGCCCGTTACGGTCACCGCACCGTTAAACACGCCACCCGTCGTCGGCTGGAACCTTGCCCGGATGGTGCAGCTTGCACCTCCAGCTAGGGTCGTGCCGCAGTTGGGTGCGCCGGCGGGGAATGTACCGGTTGTGATGCGCGAGAACGGTGTCGCGCCGACCGTTATGACGGCGTTGTTGAATGCGCCTGCACCGGCCGCGTTGCTCAGGGTGAAGTCCAGAGTCGGGCCGCTGTTAGCTGCGATCGGCAGCGTCACCGTCGGGAAGGTGGTAGTGGTTGCCGCAGTTAGAGTCACGTTTGGCCGAATGACGGTCGCCACGAACTCCACCGCTCCGATATCGAACGCACCGCCTTGTGGCCGTGTGGTGCCGAAGAAGTCATGATTCGGCGCACCCGATCCGCTCGCTGCGTTAATTGCCGACGAACCCGCTGCGATCGAGTAATTCCCGAGCGTGGTCGTGCCTGTTGGATTCGCGAGCGACAACGGACCGTAGGTCATGTTGACCCAGTTATTGCCTTCATCCACCGTAGCCGCGGGGGTCAGGTTGAACACCGGGTTGGGTAGCGTTGCGTCCGAGATACCCGGAGGTACGCCGTAGCCTACCGGGTTTGTTGAGCCTTCCGGCGGCACTCGCGAACCGTTGCAGTACTGGCTTATTAAGCCCGTAGCAGCGAACCCGGTGACGCCGGGCCCAAGGTTGCTAGCTGCCGGATAATCGCCAGCGTCCGTCAAGATCGAAAACGTAGGGTTGAGCTTGGGATTGGTGGCCGGTCTCGCGTTCGGCCCCGTGTCGCCACGCACTCCGATTTCCCAATAGCTTGCCCCGCTGACGCATTGGCCTGTGGAAGCCTGACTCAGCGTTGGAAGCAGTGTAACCAGATTCTGTTGGCTCAAAGGCCCTGTTCCGAGGCCGCCCACTTGGATGTGGAACGGACGGTTCTGCCAGAGCACGTTGTTTTCCAGGACCGGGTAAGAGAACTGCCTGCATGTCCCATCCGTCGCGCTGGTACCCGGCGCGAAGTTGCCTGCCGGGCACGTCACGGTCACACCCGCCAGCGACGAGACCAGGTTCGAAGTGTTTTGCATCGAAACCAATCCTGCCGGTAGATTGGACGAGGTAAGGACCGGGTTGACACAGCTCGGGTTTTGAGGTTGGTTCGGGTCCGGCTGCGGAGTGCACCCTGGTGGCGGATTGTTGGTGTTGGCAGCTCCGAGGGTGTTGAAGAGCACTCCCGACGAAGCCGTCGAATCGTTGGCCACCACCGTGTTATTGATGAACCTGACCCTCAAAGCATCCTGCATCGAGACTCCGCCTCCATCCCAGCCGGCGACGTTGTCCGCGATGATATTGTTGGTCACAGTGACCTGATACCAATTGCCCGGATTGCCGGGGTTTAGGCCAACTTCGGTCCCGTTGATGTTCTGCAGCCGCAGTCCGCCGCCGCTGCCGCTCTCGGCGGTGTTGCCCATGATCAGGTTGCTGTCAATCACCAGGCCGGGCCCGGCGCCGTCGGTAAGAGTCGGCGGGCAATCCTGGTCGACTGTCAGGTTCTCGCAAACCGGCCCGTCTGGTGGCGCACCCATGATCAACACACCGCCGCCGTTGGTCGGAATGGTCGGGTTGGTACTCTGGTTAAAGAGGAACGAGTTGTTCGAGATGGTGCCGTTGTAGCTCAACCCGAAGTGAGCGAAGCCACCGCCGTCACCTGAGCTCAGGTTGCCGCAAACCCAGTTGTTGTTGAATTTGTAGCTGTCGGATCCCGTGCAGATGGTTACGCCGCCTGCTCCCATCGGCGTAGTGGAGTTCAATTCGTCGCCGTAGGCAGCATTCTGTGTGACGGAGTTGTTATGCACGTTCACATTCGTGTTGAACCCGAGCGCTTGCGCGATGGTGCCAACGACGGTCGGGTCTGGATTCTCCGCCTGGCCGATAGTGATGCCACCGGTCAGAGTTCCGGAATTGGCGAGCACCCTGTTGTTGGACACTTCCATGAAATGGTTCCAGCCGTGGAGGAAGATACCTCCGCCGCCCTGGGAACTGTTCTTGAACGTTATGCCATCGACGCGCGACGGGTTGCAGCGGAAGTTGCTTGGATAAGCCGTGCAATCGGCAGTGCTGTTCGTGAGCGGAGTGCAGATGCCATTCGCGGTGCAATTGGGATCGGGTTGAAGGACGCCCCCTACGCTGACGTCGCGAACGCCCTTAGCAAGGACCGTGATTCCCGCGCCCTCATACGCTCCCAAGAGCGTGGGCTCTTGCAAGAGTTCCGCAATGTTTCCATTGAGAGTGGGGTCCCAGCCGACAACGGGCTCCAGTGGAATCGGATCGACCTTACGCTGCATCGTCGACGAACATGTGAAAGTCTGGTTCGGATCGAACGGGTTGGTCGCACTGATGAAGCCGCCGTTTAAGGACAAGCCGAAGAGGCACTCAACCTCCCTCCGCCACGAATCCATTTTGCCCGAAGGGTGTGTGTTCGCGTTGACGGTGACGGAGGCCGCGCCTACGCCTTGCAGCCGGACCGGCTTCCACATCACCAGCATTTCGTTGTAAATGCCTGGGCCGACGATGATCAGGTCACCGGGCTGGGTGGTTGTGGCATCAAGGAGACTCTGGATCGCGTTGTTCGCGGCATTCTCCCCATTGATGTATTTAGGAGCTTTGCCGCCAACCGTGACGGTTACCGTGTCGATGGATTTCTTGCCGTTAGCGGCCGTGATGAGCAGCTCGCCGCACAGTGCGCCACCGTTACCGGATCCGCGTTGCTGGATCGTACACGCCGGCACGTTACCTTGCACACTACCCGTGATCGTCGTGTTGTTCCAAGTCACACCATGGAGGGGTATGCCACCTACCGTCACGCTGGGGCAGGCGGCAGGGGAGCTGCTTCCGAAATTGCAATTCGGGGTGGGTGGGTTGCCGAAGCCATAGTGGCGCGTGATGAATTTCTGGTTGTATGGCGCGGTCGTGGCGGAAGGTCCAGAGTAGGCATTGTTGTACACGACTTGGTCGCCCAAAGCGGTTATGGTCAACCTGTGGCCAGCTGCGCTGACCCACGGTCCGGCGCCGCCGCCCGTGATCGCGTCACCGAGCACGGTGGCGATCGCTGGAGTCGCATCTGGATAGGAGCAGTCCGCCAGGTTGTAGCCCTCCGCGAAAGCCGCGGTGGGCACTACCGGGGTGTCCATGTACTGAGTCTGTCCCGGCATGAACGGGATTTCATAACAGAACTGACTGTAAGCCGGGTTGTACAGAGGATCCGTGATCGTCTGGCCAGCGTGCGCCGGATCGGGAATCGGTCCCGGGTCGTTCATGCACGTAACCATCATTGTAGGGGCGTACCCGGTCGGATTGGGCGGGTTGACTTCCCAAGTGGAGTACTGCAAACCATTGAACAGGCCCCATTGGTCGCTATAGGTGCGGGCAATCTCAACTCCGTAGTGGTCCTTGAAAGATATCGGCACGTTGGCAACGGCAAACTTCTCTCCGTACTGCGGAGAGAACGGGTCAAACTCCGAGGAGAAGTCGTCCAAGACGATGCCGGTATAGTGCGCGGCCACGTGTGCCGAGGTGAAGACCCAGAACTTCGCAAGCGCGGACATCTGGTCCTCGAGCGTTACTTCTTTGCGGTCGCAGAGGTGGCGAGAGGCTCCTGCGAACGGAGAGACTTCCGCAGACTGTGGGAACAGGCTGATGTAATCGGGCACGATGCGCAGTGCGCCGACGCAAGGCCAGAAGGTCTCGACGCTTCCGGTGTCTCCCTCATGTCGTGGCTGGCTTCCCAGATTCTGCGTGGGATTCTGGGCGTTATTGGCGTTGTACTGGCTGTTGACCTCAGCTTGGTCCGGCATAATGAAAATGCTTGCCAAGCCGCCGAACTGCTGCGCCACCGGCGCGATGTAGTTGTCGCCGATGAGAATGTTTTTGTCTTCTTCTTTGACCAGTTCGTAGCCCGGCGGCGTGATCATTTCGACCACGTACTTGCCGGCTGGCAGCATGGGAAGGCCATCAACAGGGTTGGCCGTGCAGATCGAGCAGTTCGTGCCAGTCGGCCTGCCAGTCGTGGGATTTGAGGCAGTCACGCTGGGGAATTTGTACGCGCCATCGAAAGGCGCCGGCTGCATCTGGTTGAACATGGCAAAGCCGTCATAGCACTTAAACTGGGAGTTATTCGGCAAGGCGCGGCGTGATGGATCCAGCCACTCCGTGCTGTTCTGCAGCGTAAAGTAGAACAGACTGCTGGGGTCCTGGCCGGGGCAGTTCATGTTGGGTGTGACACCATCGGCTCGGAATCCCTGGGCCCAATCGTCCCAGCTGGTGGTCTTGGTCGTGTCAACCAGCTTGAGGCTCGTAGTTCCATCGACGGCCGTTGACTCCTGGTAAAGATTGATGGTCACACCCGGGACGTCCGGCGTCCAACTCGTGTGGATGAGCAGGGTCGGGTCATCAAAAGGCCGCGTCGAGGCGTAAATCACCTCACCCTTGATGCCGCCATTTTCACCAGTGGCGAAGGGCGCCTTGCCGAATTCGACGAACTCGTTTTGGCCAATATAGCCTTGCCAAGCCTCGGTGGTAACCCAAGGGGGATCAATGCGGCCGGTTGAACCGCCCGGACCACCACCAGTCGGATTAGTTAGAAGGTTGGCAGTCAGGCAATCCGCATCTCCGGCGCCGCAGTACACCGCGCCCGGTACCCGCAGATTGCTAGGAACAGAGATCGTTTCTGTGGTATTGGCGAAGAAGTTCTCGTTGGTGTTATTCCCGTTCCCCGGTGTGCTGTCCGCGGGGCCGCCGGCGTCATAGACCACGTGGACGCCCGTCTGCCTATACCGCGTGGTATCCGCTTCGACGACATACCAGTTGAATAATGGAAAGATTTCGTTAAACCCAGCATTACCGCCCAGGTCCGTGTTGTTGAAATTGGAATAGCTGCCATCCCGGAACCGGATATTCGTCGGAAGTAGCGTGAGCCCCGGTTCATTGGCGTCGCGAATACCATTTCCGTTCTGGTCAAAATAGCTCTGCGTGTAGATATTCGTGTGCCACTGCTGGACCGGGATGTCTCCAAGTGGCGTGGTTTTGCCACCCCCCAGCGCTACCGGCGTCGAAAGGCCGTCCACGATCTGGTCGTTCCACTGGTCAAAGATCGTGATTCTCCAGTTGCCAGGGGGCAGACCTGAAAGGGTGAAGGTCCCATCGGCGTTGCACTTGGTGAACGCGAAATCGTCGTCGTCCGGATCGCCCAGGCTCACGTAGCACTGCGTAAAACCAAGGGCATCACGCGATCCGCTGGTGTAGAGCCTCTGGTCCGGAGTACGGCTCATGCGCGCGGTCGTGACTGTGCCCGTGACCGAGTTGTTACACAATTGGCCAGCTGGCAAGCCTGCGCAGACGCCAGCCTTGCGGTCATTGATGACCTTCGGGTTGGCGAATCCGATGATGTCATGGTATCCCGCCGGTCCAAACTCCTGGAAAAAGGACGGCCCGCCAATCTTGATGAACGCGTCGTGGGCCTTCTGTCCGTCCAGCGTATTGGTCTGCAGCCACTCCTCGCCTCGGGCGATGCGATCCGCGCCGGGCGTGGCCACCACGCCGTAGCGGCCGGGCATCATGTTTGCGATGACGGCCTGACCTACGAGGGGCGACACAGTTACGCCGTCCGCCTCAAAATACGGACACGTAACGATCATACCGATGAGCCCGTCCGGATTTTTCGAAATTGGGCACGCGTCTTGTCCACTGAGCTGATCGATGGTGCCTGCCAAACTGTTCGACAAGGGCATGTTGAACATGTCGTAGGTCATCTGCCCGGTCGCGTCACCTGTGCCGCCGGCGTCGTCGAAGAGGGTGATCTCAAAACCACCTAGTCCTGGCTCCTTGGCGGTGCCCATGGTGTCAGTGCCCCCATGGACGTCGTTTTCGCCGTTCAGCGGGCTGTCATCCTCGAACACGAAGACCGCGATGCTAGCCGTCGGAAACGGCGTCTCTTCCAAGGTCACAGTGACGGGCCCATGAGCGACGATTTGCGCGGGGGAAATCGGAGCCCCGCCCATACCGTGCCCACAAGCGCCGGTTCCGGGAGCGAAATCCGCGCCTCCGGGACCGGACGGACAGTCTTTAGCGATGTCGAATTTCCTCTGAGGCCCGTTGGGGTTGCTTGGATTAACCGGTTGCGGTGCGCCGCCGCCGTTCGTAAAGTCATTCCCCGCATCCCCTGGGAAGATCGTGATGTAGTAATGCTTGGTCGGGTCCAAATGAACCTGACTGGGATCCACGTGGGCCTGCTCAGTAGCATCTGTCCGGCAAACGCCGTTGCCGATGTCGCAGACAGCCGGAGTTCCCAAGAGGGACTGCCCGGATTCGCAAGCAACAGCACCCGCTGGTCCTACGCAGCCCGCCGCAACCAACGGCATGTAGCTGGTATGGAAATTGGTCCCGAGGCTCGGAACCGGAAGAGCAGGACAGCCGACCGGCCGCGGGGTTGAGTTCACCTGGCAAGCGGGATCAATCTGGAACGTGCGGTCTTCTTCGATGATCCAACGGTAGTCCGTAATCGCCACGGGGGTGTGCCCCGGCAGAGTGCTCGGAGCATCGTAGACATGCACAACCAAGCCGCTGGCGCCACTGAACGTCACGGTAACTGTTGTCGGGGCGCTGGACGTGTTTTGTGAGTTAACGGCGCTGTACTGGAAGGTAACAGTTGCCGTCGCAGCTCCGCTCGGGGGTGTAGTCGGTGCAGCCGTAAATGAACCATCCGCATTCAACGTGACGGTGCCCCCTGCTATATTCGTGGGAGCAGAAGCCGTTAGCGCGTGCCCTTGTGGATCCGTATCGTTCGCCAACACGCCCGGCGGGGCGATCTGCAACCTCGATGCAATCGTGCTGCTGTAGCTGTCCGCATTCGCCGTCGGTGCCCCTCCAAGACAGCCGCTCCCGGTGTTACATGCAGCCAACGTCACCGTAGCGGTCAAGCCGGTGGAACATGTCGCCGGCGTCGTCGTAGTAACGATAGTTCCATTTCCACAATAGGTAAACGAGTCTGAGGCAATCCCCGCGCCGGGAACGTATGTGAACGTACCGTCGGGATTTAAGGTCAGCGTGCTGCCTGCGCCGGTGGGTGCCGCCAGAACCTGGACGCCATAGACGCCAACATCGTTGGCCACCACGCCTTTGGCCGGGTCAGACACGCTTAGTGTTTTGCCAGCAACCAGGAAGTACGAATCAGGATTGGCGACTGCCGTCAGGCCGACGGAGGCCGCCGGAGCAGCCGGAGCATTCACGCCGATGTAAGCCTGCATGCCGCCATCGCGCTGATTGTTGGTGGAAAGGCTCAACTGCCTGTCAAACACCGGAAGAGCTGGGGCGCCCGTGGCTGGTGCATTGATCATTACGTCGTACACCTTGCCTGCGGGCAGAAATACCTCGCTCTGAACCCTGGGGATTCCGGGCAATACGTTGCCATCTTCCGCGATCAGCGAAAAACCAGGAACTGCGGGCGTCCCGGTTTGCGCTCCGACGATCGAAGGAACGTGCATGCGCAGGCCCGCGTTTACGAAGCGCACGAGCACCGTGCCCGTGGCGGTAGCTGGTGTGGTAGAGAACAGGGATTTGCTTAATTGACTGCGGTCGAAGGCCACGCCATTAATGAGGTAGTATCGCGGGTCGTAATTTACCGCTGGCGGATAGCAGGTGTGATAGTTTGCCGAGCTGGGATTACCGCACTGATTTGGCTGGCCGGACCACACTGCGGTCTCGGTGAAACCAGCCGTCGCCACTGCCGCAGCCACCGAGGCGTTTTGCACGGCATCAATTTCACTGAGCAGAACCGGCACATCCGCGTTGTAGGTCACGGCTGCAGTTGCGCCGACAGCCGGATAAGCCACTGCAGGAGTCACGCTAGTATCGGTCACTACGAGGATGCCGTACAGACCCATCGGCCCTTGAATGGAGGGGTGTGTTCCCGACTCAATGAGATAGGTGCCAGGCTTGAGTCCGTTCCAGGTCAGCGCCGTTGCCGCAGCACCGGCCGCTACTTCCGTTCCGAACGATTGCACTCGATCTTGCTGCGTCGGCGGAATACCCACCCCCATGGGCGGCGTAAGTGGCCCGGTACCTGCGATGGGCCACGTGACGGGCTGTGAGCTGGTGTGGTCCGGACTCGCAGTTCTCGTCGGGGCACCTCCCAGCCCGCCACCAAGTTGGCCCACGATCATCAAAGAAGTCGGCACGCTATTCGTACCAGTTCCGGTCGCAAACAACAGGCTGTTTGTCAGGTTGATCGTCAGCGACGTGCCTGTGGACACAAATGGGACGGTAATCACGACAGGTGACCACCCCGTCCCTGGGTTCGAGGCCACACAAGTGGCGGGAGCAACCACAGCAGTACAAGTGTAGCCCCACATCGGCACCACTTGCCCATCGGGCAAGGTCACGCTCGTGGGTGCCGCCGCCAGATCCACGGACTGGGCAAAGGACGCACCCGCAGTCAAGAGAAGTCCGGCTGCCCCGAGGACTGCCGCCTTCAGGATCGTTTTGAGTGTTCTGGATTGCATTTTTCTTTCTCCTCTGCCTTAGAGCGTTTCGTCGATCGTAAAGGCCTGGGGATCAACCAGCATCATCATCATCATGCCGCCAGGGAAAATGTTGTTCGTGGTGATCTCGCGCTCGTTGTGCGAGTGCCACATGAAGGCAAACCCGGCTTCGGTGGTGGGTGGGTTCGCAATCGTGCCGGAGGGCGGAGTACTCCCTGTAGGCGCAGTAGCGCGGACTGTCGCATCCGGACCCAGATACGGGCTGCCACCGTACCACGCACCGTTTGTCAGGATGTTCGCATCGGGCAGTGTTACAGGACCGCCGCTCCCCACCTGACCGAAAGGAGCTTTCTCGAGGGCCTTGTTGTGGTCCGCACACCATTCGTAGTAGTTGGGCGCAAGCGGATCCGTTGTGTAGTAACCGTTGGCGTCCGCCTCGCATACGACTTGCCGGCCCAGATATGTGGGGAATGCTGTGTCGGTGTATACCCCGCCGGCCGAGTGACCGTAGACGTCCCAGTTGAGACCGCGTCCTGTCCAATAAAAGATTCCATCCATTGCCAACCCCGGAGTCGTGGTCGTCGTGAATAGCAGGGGCCCGGCCAAGTGCGCTGGGGTAGCCGTCTCATTGGCCAGGATCAAATTTCCGTCCCGCGCCAGAATGCGCACGTGGTTTCCGTGCTCGTGGAAGGGATGCTGCCAGCGGCCCTGGCCGATAATCCGCAACAGCACCAACTCGCCTGGATGCATGTGGGGATTGCCGTTGTAAGGCTGGTGTGGATACTCGACAGCATAGTTCGGGTCCATGTCGTCCGGCATGGAGCGCCCGTTAATCATGTAGTAAGCAGGATGATAATTCTCTGTAACGACGTTCATGCATCCCGCGGTATTGGCGCAGGCCTTGCCTGCTTGCTCTTCCGCCTGCCGGTGAATCTTGGGATCCATCTCTGAAAACTGGAAGAGATATTCCCGGTCGTAGCATGTCGCTGGATGGTCATACGCCGAAGCCGCCAGCCGGTAATCGGTTTGACCGTCTGCCAAACTGCCTGTCACTGGTGTGCAACCGGTAGGCACGCTGGCAGGGAGCACAATGATCGCACCGTAGAGACCCATCTCAACCTGCAGGTCACCTTGCGTTCCGCTGTAGTAGGCGCGGGTTCCAGGCGTGGTCGCCGTAAAGGTGTAGGTGACCGGGGTACCGTGAGTAGCTTCTTGCGTCAGCAAGCCTGCCGCACCGCCACTCGTCGCCACAGTAAAACCGGGGAACAAGATCGAAGTATTGCCTGCGGCCGCCGGCAAATTGTTTGTGAGCGTCACGCTGACCGCGTCCCCTTCGTGAACGATAATTGTGGGACCGGGAATCTGCATCGTGGGGCAATTGGCTCCAGAAAGCCCTGTCACCCCGGGGGCCGGGAGAAAGCCGGTCGGCGCGCTCAGGCAACCGTAACCCCACGAATACACCATCGATCCATCGGGCTGGCTGATGAAATTGGCTTCCGCGCTGAAGCTGAAGCTGGGATTGGAGCTGGCCCCGGTTATTCCGGGCGTCGTGGCATATGCCGTGGCCGTGAACAGCAAAGCCACCGCTGCCATCAGCACAGGAATCAGTCGCACTACCGCGATCCGTGTTTTCGTATTCATTTGGCTCATCGCTGCTCTCCTACAGGATATTGACTTCGGTCATCAGCCCGCCGAAGTTCTCGGCATCGTTCGACAAGTGGTCAAGGTTGGGGGTGAAAAGGTAGAACTTGCTGCCAGACGGGTACTTAGTCGTGTCGCTTGCATCCAGAATTACATCAACGGATTCGCCGCCAGCCAAAGTAATCGAGTTTGAGAAATACGTTAGGTCGTTCCCAGCCAAATCACGCAGCAGGCGGGCGTTGATCCCGATGACGTGCATGGGAATTCCCAATGAGGCCAGAGTTTGATATTCCGTAACGTCCAGGTCCGAAATGCGCAGAAGCGCCTTCCCGCCAAAGGGAATGTTTATTACTGTCGGGAGCGGCTGAGAGGGCCGCGCTACGCCGTCCACGTCCTGCGTGTAAATCGCGGACGACGAGAGGGGCTGGCCCACGAAATTGGAGTTGCCGCCGGCTAGGGTGTTATCTTTGAAACCGGTATCGTTGATCGTATCCGGGTAGCTGCGCCCATTCAGCAGGAAATACTTGTCCTTCATGTCCACGAACTGTTCCGGGTTGAAGGTCATTCCGACAAAGTGGAAGCTGGGGTCGAATCCGTGGATTTGAATCGGATATTCAACATCGTAGGCGGTTGAGCCATCGCCGTCGTTGTAAGCATATTTGGTGGGATTCCCGCTCTTATCAAGGGCATGCATGACGCCGTTCGAAGGCGGAAGCGGACTCGAGCAGAGAATGTCTGTGCCGCATTTGGTCCGCAGGTCGTTCTGTTGAGCCACCAGCCCGGCGTAAAGCGTGCCGGACGATACTCGGTTCTGCCGCGGCCGGACGTAGAGCTGTCCCACCATGCCCATCTGCAAGTGCTCGGGAGGCGTGATGTGGCAGTGCCAGAAGTACGTCCCTGCGTCCGGCGCCAGGTAGTAATAAGTAAAGCTCCCGCCGATGTTGATGGCTACCGAAGCGTCCGGCACACCGTCATAGAAGGAGGAAGCATTCGGGTAGCCGTGGAAGTGCACGGTATGCTGCTCGAAGAGGTCCGGGCGCATGATCATGCCCACGTTCGTGAGCGTCAGGAAGAATTCGTCGTCTTCATCGATCGCCATCATTGGCGCGGGAATGTTTCCATTCATGACTCCGACGTCCATGATCGCCCGAGGGTCCACATGCCCGGTGTACGCACCGCTTGCATCCGGGTCTGGAACGAGACCCACGGCGCCGTTTGTTGCGAAACCAGATGAAGCGTTCGGGTCGTAGGGCGTATTGAAGACATATGCCGGCTCTGTTCCCGGTTGTCCGCTCGCGATGTCATTCAAGCCGGAGAGAGGACCAAAAGAAAAGAGATAGGTTTGGGTGCCGTCACCCATCGTGGCAAGGCCATCGCCACCCGAAATCTGTTGGCACTTGATCGAACCGCCGACCGGATTGGGGTTTCCGGCGGGCGTTACTGGCGTGCCATGCAGGGGCGTCGTCGTCGGGCACTGTACCCGGAACGACTGAGCGTTTGCGGGGAGAGTTGCGAATCCCAAAAGAAGCGTGGGCAACCAGAACCGGTAAAACATTTTTTCTACGACCATGCCGCCTCCTTGCCTAACCTGCTAACCTGCAAAACTCTGCGTCCATCGCCGAACGCAGTCTTTACTGCTACCGCCAGGAACCACCGGCGTGTAACGGTCACGAGATTAAGGGCTTTGCTAACCCAAGATATTGCTACAGAGCAATCTAACCAGACCGTAAACGGTAATTCACAGGCAAATTACATGTAACGAGGGAGAGGATGGCAGCTCACGAATAACCAGCAGCCGTTACATCTCCACGGTCATCTAATTGTTTGTAAATATAAATTACAAATCTGTGGAAACTTTTGCATCTGACACACTCAACTGAGAGCGCCCGACCAAGGCACCTGTTCGGGCTGTGGAGTGTGCGCTGCAGTTAAGGATGACCGGAGAACAGCGAGTATGGGAATTGCCGAGGCGGCGCCGACGATTGTAGGTCGAGACTGGGCTTGGTTAATTTATTTGGGCTTAGTTAGAGATCGGCGGACGGTTTGGGCCGAATTCCAATACAGCTGCGCTCGGAGCCTGGAGATTATGCAACTTTACAGAGACTCAAGAGCGGCAGAAAACTGTGAATTTCGATAGCTTTCCTTCGAACTTTCAAGAGTCCCTGTTTTTCCCAGTCGGTGAGTAGCCGGTTCACGGTAAACGAGGTCATCGCTGTCATCTGCGCGAGCGCCTCCTGCGAGACATTGATTTCGACATGGCCGTTCACCTTTTGACCAATTTGGTCGATTAAACGAACCAGTGCATGAGCCAGACGTGGGGAGGCCATCTGAGTAGATACTTCACTTAAGCGACTTTCTAGCTCATCTAGTCGCTGCCGAAGGATGCGGTTGGCATTCCGCCGAAGGATAGGAAAGCGTTCTAAAACGGTCTCGAAGGTTTCAGTGCTCCACACCAGTACCTTGCATGCCTGGAGCGCTTGTGCAGTCGAAGCGTGCCTACTCCCAGGCCCCATACCAAGTTCGCCAATCACTTCACCAGGAGCGGTCAGTCGAAGGATAACTTCCGTGCCATTCTCACTATGCTGCGTTATCTTCGCGCAACCCTCAGTAAGCAAGAGTGTTTCCTTTATCGTTGCCCCCATGAAAAATATCACTTGTCGACACATGTAGTATCTAGGGCGAGCCATGGATATAATATCCGTACAAACGGAAATAGGAAGATCCGCAAATACCCCCGACATTTCCAACAACGGACTCTGCTGCGTCGTCTCGGTCATAACAGGTCTCCAAGCATTGGCCGGAATATCTAGCGTGGACCTTCACCCGGATGCTTATCTAATCTTCGGCTCCGCGAAGAGAGAATCATCCGGTTTGGGATCACTCCCGCCTCGCTCATGGTCATTCTGTGAGATTGCTTCGCTCCCTGCACGGTAGTTTCGAAAACATACGGAACCATCAAGTCATTCACGGCCTTCTAGTCACGGCAGTAAATCTCGACAGGGCGTCATCTTGCATCCATACGTCGTCACGAGATTAGGGCTTTGCTCAATCGGCGTATTGCTACAGAGCAAACTTAGCAGCGAGAGAGTGGTGACTCGCAAGGAATTCACATGTGACCGGCTCGCGGACAGTAATTTACAAGGAACTCGACTACCATGCGCTTGGCGAAGTCCTGGGAACTGTTGTCAGGTGTTTTTACAGAGCTACGAACGAATTTGCATCTGGCCCGGCCCGACTCGTGAGCGCCCGACCAGGCCACCCTATTTCGAGGAGTTGAGTGCGTACTGAAGTTAAGAGACGAACGGAGCGTGGGGAGTATGGGAATCGCCTAGGCTGCCTCGCGAGGGAAGATCGAGGCGGAGCTTGCTTGGGTTATTTCGTTATTTCTGACTTAACCCCATAAATTTGTAGCCGACACCAGGGACCGTAAGAATAAGCTCGGGCCGTCCGGGATT
>Ga0307477_10001926_pt1 | contig 16511 bp, 14 predicted proteins | sample atmos_gasesECM2C_FD_203316 | JGI IMG/M metagenome (GOLD analysis project Ga0307477, IMG submission 203316) | Hardwood forest soil microbial communities from Morgan-Monroe State Forest, Indiana, United States - atmos_gasesECM2C_515 | ecosystem: Environmental > Terrestrial > Soil > Temperate...
AGATGCCTTCCTCGCCTGCGCGCGCAACGAGCCGGCCAAAAGCGTCAGCGTTCATGGCTGAGATCTTCGGCACTTCTTTGCTGATGAAAGCGGGCAATTCTGACGTACCAGCACTGGCTGCCACGACCTGACACATGATGTTGTGTTTCCCCGGAGTGAACGCATGACCATCGCACAGGGCCACCCATGGCACGGCGAAGCCGTGCAGGTAGCTGAGAAACACCTCGAAGTGAGACTCGCCACCGACCGAGTAGAACTCCAGGTGATGATAATCTGGACCGTATCGCGTGCGCGCTACGTTGCTTCTCGCACACCAAATCGGCAATGCTCCCTCTTCGGTCTCTCCCTCAACAAGGATGACGCCCATAGCGAATAGCAGGGAGCGCGCTTCCATGGACGCCAACTCTTTGACTAAACGAGCTGTTTCGCGCGCAGATGGGTCATGGCCCAAACGAAACGCTAGAGTGCCGCTCTGGGACGTCCGCGTGAGCCGCGCAATTCGCATCAAGTCGTCGGCCGAACCTGCGGGTACCAGCTGCGGCGAATGCGTGATCGTGATGAACTGCCCTGTAGCGGTCGACAGCAGATTGCGGATAAGTGCTTGCCATCCTGGTTGCAGGTTCAATGCTGGTTCATCGAGGATGACTACGCTACCCGCCGCGTCTGCAAGAGCCTCTGCCAACACTAGCGCCTCTTGCGTCCCAGCGCCTGTGAGCTGGATCGGCAATTCGACGCCTGCGTCGTCATGTTCAACAAGTACGGTGACACCGATCGGTCGTGGGTTTTCCGCCTGCGGCGATGTCGGCGCGTTCGTCATAAGCGAGGGCTGAGCAGCTGGCGGCGGTGTAACGTCGAACGTAAGGTCCAGATGGCGACCCGGCCCCAGTCGTGAGAACAACTCCTGCACCGCGGCGTATCGAGTTCGTTCAGTTGCGGAGCCGTTCTTCAAGCGGAACAACCGCAGCGGCAGTAAGCCCGGATCACGCGCTGGAAGTACGGCATACATGTCGTCCCACGCGTAGCGTCCAGGGATCGCATGCGGTATCTGACCGCCGTCCAGCGCTGTCGGCACCGACACGACGCGCAGCGATGTTTCCAAACTGCGCCGCAACACGCGGGCGAAGGAGTATTGGCGCCCGCCGGGAACCGGCTCAGTGATCCCTGCAATCTCGGCAAATCGACGAAACAATCGTGGGCCGGGCCACTGCTGCGGGCCCTCTACTTTAAGGACCAGTTGCTCGTCCTCCCCTGGGAGAAGCTGCTCCAGCCGGAAAGAGTCGACGGGCGGTCCGGGTTTCTCTTGCGGACTCTGTGGCGCAGACCAAAGGCGCTCTGCCACTGACTTGCGGCTGGTTGGCACCGCGCCCTTGCGCACTATCCCCTCGGCGGCACCAAACGGCCCCACGGTCCACACGAACGTCGTCGCCTGGTGCGTGAACTCGTATTCGTACCACCACTGACCACCTTGGTAGCCGGGGTGTCGCATCACGATGGCTCCATCGCCGAAAGCTGCGATCCGCTCCCATGTCAGGTGTGTGTCCGCCCACCGTTCGAGGTATCCGATGTCCCAGCCTTGAGTCGCATTCGCCAGCGACGTGTAAACGGCTGCCTGCACGTAAGCAACGAGGAGCTCACGTTCGCGACCCTCCGAGAGATCGACGCTGACGCGCACCTCGGTCTCTTCGTCCGGCCGTGCGCCGCGAAACCGCGCCGTGGCGTACCCCTCGAGTAGCTCGTGGAGACCCGGGACCTGCGTCTGAACGTCGGCCCAGAGCATGCCGGCGGTCACGAGATCGACGAGTTTGATGAGATTGCTCTTGCCAGCTCCGTTAGGCCCGACGATCACCGTCGAGTGCGAGTCGAGGTTGAGCTCGAACCTCGCGAAGGAAAGGATATTGCTGGCCTCGATGCGTGTGATGCGCATGGTGGGTTCCTACTCCAAGTTCCTGTCGAACTCTAGCGACGTCAGCGAGCCCGCAGCTCCTGAGAGGTCGGGGACGAACCCTCGATCTCCTTGGTCTCGCACCGGAACTGCTTGGCTTCTGCGTCGGCGGATCGCCGCCCTCCTAGATCGTGAGCTTGCGACCACATTTTGCCGCCAGGGCGCCATATATGCTAAGCTGCCGCCAGTGCAGCAGCGCATCACCGTTCGAGTCCCGCAGGAGTTGGCTCAGGCCATGGAGTTGCGTGCCCGCGCGACGGGCGCGACCGCCAATGCGGAATACATGAAGGCGATCCGCGAGCACCTCCGGGGTGACGGCGAAACCGTGACCGTCGACTGCGGCGGTGACGCTATCCAGCCGTGGGTAACTCGCGATGACATCGCCGCTGCACAGATGAGCCCAGCCATGATCGCGATGCGGTCAACACATCCGGGCGGGTTCGTATTGCGCGGGCGCGTCGTCACCCTTGATCGCCAGTGGTTCGTCGACGACGACGCCTTCGCGCTCGTGCGGAGCAGCGTCGAGAGCAGCGCAGCACCGCTCATTGCTGAGAGCCAGGCCTGGTGGAGCGAGGCGCCGGCAGCCTATCCCATCGTCACCTACGGTTGGCCGGGCCCCCCGCCGCGCCTGGTGAGCACCCGTGAAGTGCGGTTGGGTCGGGACGCGGTGCTCGACTACCAGATACACGTTGATCTCGGTGAAACGGCGCACGCCGTGCGGGCATCCGTGAGCCCTGAGGCCTGGTTCCACATCCTGGCCGAGATCGCGCCAGGGAGCATGGCGTCCTGGCCGGACACCACTTCTCTCCGCGGAGCGGATCTATTAGCAGCTCGCGCCTTCCGGGATGTAGCCATTGAGGCAGCCCATGCCGGCGCCAAGGAAGTGCTGGTTCGTTCCTTCGATACCGACCTGATCCAACGGATCTGCACGCGTGCAGAGGAACTTCGTAATGGCGCCGCTGCTCGTTGATGTGTAAGCCGTCCGTGCGTACTGGCACCATCTACCTGCACCTCGGCGGACTCCGTATCGACGCGCCGGCCACTCCCTTGGGCGCCAGCATCGTGCTTGTCATCACAGTGGCGGTCATCGTCGCAGCCGTCGTCATCTCCGTGCTCGCGTCGTCCGTTGTCCACACCCTTCCCTCGCTGGTCACGCGCTTCAGCGTCTGACGGATTCGCCTCGGCACCAGTCGTATTAGCTGCGGTCTTCTTTGTCGCTGCGACTGAGGCACAGAGCCCAAGGTGGGGATTGAACCCACGGCCTACGCCTTACCAAGGCGTTGCTCTACCACTGAGCTACTTGGGCGGGGCCGTCCGATGGTAACAAGACCCCCGGCGATGCTCAGACAGGCAGTGCCGCCAGCCAGGTGATCGCGAGCACCGCGGTGGCGACGGCTAGGGGGGGGAAAGGACGCGCCGGCCGGAGCACAGCCAGGACGACCAGCACCGCTGCGACCAGCCCCGCTGCACCGCCCACCGCGCCCAGGTTCTGGCCGAGCGGCACCGCGAGGACGACCGCAGCCGCGGTGACCGCGGCCAGCCCAGCGATCGCCAATCGGCGGCTCCAGACGGAACCAAGCACCACCGGCAACGTCCTCCGGCCGCCGGCGCGATCCGCGGCGATGTCAGGCGCGGCGTTGGCGAGGTGCAGCGCGATCGCGATCAGACCAGCGAGCGGAATCACCACCCCCAGCCGCCCACCGAACCTTCCCACCGAAGCGAATGCCGCCAGCGGCAGCAGCGAGATCCCCGCCCACCAGGGCACCCACGACAGCGGCGTCCGGCGCAGCCCGGCGTCGTAGGCCAGCCCGGCGGCGAGCCCGCCGGCGGACAGCCCGAACGTGAGCGCATTGACCGTCGAAGCCACGGCCAGCCCCGTGAGCGCCAGGATCACCGCCGCCTCTGTGGCTACCCTCCGCGACACCACCCCGCGGACCAGTGGTTTGTACGGCTTGCCGGCGGCGTCGTCGCGCCGGTCGAAAACGTCGTTCGTGATGCCGATTGCGAACTGGATCGGCAGCATCACGAACACCAGTTGCGCGACCCTCGCGGGGCTCGGTGCACTGCGTCCAGCCAGCGCAGCAACAGCGACGAAGGTCCCCGTTACCAGCAGCGACGGCCCCGGATGCGTGAGAAAGAGGAGCGACCGCAGCCGGCCCCCCGGATGGCGCTCGTCCCACCATCTGCCGCTACGGCTTGGAGCTCGAACTCTCCTCAGCCGGTTTGTCTGCGTCGTCATCCCGTCGGTGGTGGCGGTGGGCCCCGGCCTCGTGCTCGGGATCGGCCGCCGCCTCGACCGCCTCCACCGCCTCGGTAAGCGCTCCGTACGTCGCGGCCTCCTCGGCCGCCACCTCGGCGGCGAGTACGCGCTCGTGGATCTTCTCACCCAGGGTCTGATGCGGCTTGCGGTCTTGCTTTGGCTTCTTGGCCATGGCGAATATGATGACCGCCGACACGCACGACTGGCTTGCCTCAGGGAGTCACATGCCGGATCGATTGACGACAAACCAGGGCGCGGCTGTCCCTGACAACCAGCACTCGCTCACGGCCGGACGGCGTGGGCCGACGCTGGTCACCGATCACCACCTCATCGAGAAGCTCGCGCACTTCGATCGCGAACGCATCCCCGAGCGCGTCGTCAACGCGCGCGGCGCGGCCGCGTTCGGCACCTTCCGTTTGACCAATCCGCTCCCGCAGTTCACCAAGGCCGCGGTCTTTGCGCGCGACGCGACCACACCGGTCGGAGCGCGGTTTTCCACGTTCATCCACTCCAAAGGATCCCCGGAGACACTCCGCGATCCACGCGGTTTCGCGGTGAAGTTCTACACCTCACAGGGCAACTACGACCTCGTCGGCAGCAGCCTTCCGGTGTCGTTCATCCGCGACGCGATGAAGTTCCCGGATCTGGTTCACGCGATGAAGCCCGATCCTGCCACCGGCGTGCAGGACCCCAACCGCATCTTCGACTTCCTGAACTTCGTGCCCGAAGCCACACACATGCTGGTCTGGCTGTACAGCGACCTCGGCATTCCCAAGGGCTACCGGCACATGCTCGGCTTCGGGGTGCACGCATTCGTGTGGATCAACGAGCGCGACGAAGCCCGTTACGTCAAGTACCACTGGAAGCCCGTCGCGGGGATCGAATCATTCACGGCGCCCGAGGCCGCAGCAATGCAGGCCAAGGACTTCAGCCACGCGACGCGCGATCTCTGGAGCACCCTGCGCACCGGCGCCGTGGTCGAGTACGACCTCTACGTGCAGGTCATGGAGACCAGCGATGAGCTCGAGCTCACGTGGGATCCGGTCGACGCCACCAAGACGTGGCCTGAGGAACGCTGGCCGCTCGCGCTCGTGGGTCGAATGACGCTCAACCGCGCGCCACTCAACGAGTTCGCGGAGAGCGAGCAGTTCGCGGTGACGCCGTCGGCGCTCGTGCCCGGCGTCGAGCTGAGTCCGGACAAGCTGCTTCAGGGTCGCGCGTTCGCGTATCCGGACACGCAGCGCCATCGCCTCGGAGCCAACTACCTTCAACTGCCGGTGAACCGGCCGCGGGTGGCGGTCCACAACCAGCAACAGGACGGACCGATGGCGATCGACTTCAGCAGCTCGGGTGTCAACTACGAGCCCAACGGCGCGCATGAACACGAACAGTCCGGCGATCCGGCCCGCTGGCAGCTGACGATTGCCGGCACCGTCACGCGCGAGAAGATCCCCAACCCCGACGACTTCACGCAAGCGGGCGAGACCTGGCGCGGCCTCATCCCGGCGCTTCGCTTTTCGGTGGTCCGCAACCTGGGCGACGAGCTGGCTCGCGTCCGCGACCAGAAGATCGTGAGCACCATCATCGGCTTTCTCACGCAGGCCGATGCGCCCCTCGGCGAACTGGTGCGCAGGCGCGCCAGAGGCGAGCTCGATGACGCGGCGCTTGCGGCGCTGCAGACAGCGGAACCCGCTCCGGCCGGCGCCAGCGAGTGACGCCGCTGCGGTAAGGTCGCGGCGCCATGGCCAGAACCCACGTCATCGGGCTTTTGCTCGGGGTCGAGGAAGACTGGCCGGCCGCGTTCGAGTCGCTGCTGGCACGCGTCGCGCCGTCAGTGCGCCGCGGCGGCGAGACACACGAGTTCAGGACCGAGCGCGTCACCATCGAGCCGTTCGACCTGCGCATGGTCCCGAAGCACTCGCTGGTCATCGACCGCCTCGGTTGGTGGTACGACCTTCCCCGCGAATGGCTGAAGAAGGTGGCGCTGATGAACCAGGTCCACCTGCTCAACAATCCCTTCACCTTTCAGGCGATGGAGAAGCACGCCGCCTACTGCGCGATGATGCGGCTCGGCCTCCGTGTGCCCACCACCTGGATGCTGCCGGAGAAGCGTCCACCCGACAATCCCCGTTTCGCCGGCACCGCGCAGCGCTACCTGCGTTTCTTCGACCTCGACGCCGTCGCCACCAGCGTCGGCATGCCGCTCTACATGAAACCGTTCGACGGTGGCGCGTGGGTCGGTGTAACCCGAGTCGAGGACTTCGCCGGCTTGCATCGCGCCTACGACGAATCAGAGCAGCGGCTGATGCACCTGCAGGCGTCGGTCGAGGGCTTCGACGTCTTCGTCCGCAGCCTCGGTATCGGCGCCGAGACGATGGTGATGCGCTACGACCCGTCGCGGCCCATCCACGACCGCTATTCCGTGGCGCACGACTTCCTCACCCCGGACGTCGGCGACGAGGTGTTGTCCATCGTGCGCACCGTCAACGCGTTCTTCCGTTGGGAGCTCAACAGCTGCGAGACGCTCGTCCGCGACGGGTTCGTGCACCCGATCGACTACGCGAACGCCACGCCCGACATCGCGCTCACCAGCCTCCACTACTACTTCCCCTGGGCGATTCGCACACTGATCAAGTGGGTCGTGTTCTGTTGTGTCACCGGACGGCGGCAGACGGTCGATCTCGACACGCGGCGGTATTTCGCGATCGCCGACCGCACCGACCTCAGCTACGCTGAGAAGCTGCACGAGTACCGGCGGCTGGCCGAGCGCCAGCTCGAAACCGAGCGTTACGCGGAGTTCTGCCGCCGCCACCTCGCCCACGTGGATGAGGCGACGGTCGCCTGGGTGGAGAGCGACGAGTTCGACCGGGTCATCATTGACACGGTGCGCGGTACGTTCCCGGAGCATGAGCACGAGCAGTTCATCGCGCATTACCGGGGCCTGCTGCGGTACTGGGCGCGCGATCAGCGGGCTTCGGTGAGCTGAGGCCGACCGCCGTGCCCATTCACTTTGCTTCCAGCCCGCGCGCCACGATCGGCGTGGAGGTCGAGCTGGAGGTCATCGACCCGGAGTCGCGGGAGCTCGTCAGCGGTGGCAAGGAGATCCTGGATGAGATGGGCGCGGGCCACCCGGACGGCGTGCACCCCAAGGCAAAAGCCGAACTCCTGCAGTCGACCGTGGAGATCATCACCGGGATCTGCGAAACCGTGCGCGAAGCTCGCGAGGATCTCGCCGGCACCCTGCACGACGTGAGCGACCACGCAGCGCGGCGTGGGCTGGTGGTCACGTGCTCGGGCAGCCACCCGTTCAGCGATCCGGCTCAGCAGAAGATCACGCCCAGCGAACGCTACCTGCGCCTCGTCGACGAGATGCAGTGGCCTGCGCGACAGATGCAGATTTTCGGAATCCATGTGCACGTGGGGGTGAGCAGCGGAGAGAAGGCGATCGCGATGGTCAACGCGCTCTCCTTCTACATCCCGCACTTTCTCGCCCTGAGCGCGTCGAGCCCGTACTGGATGGGGCACGACACCGGGCTGGCGTCGTGCCGGTCGAAAGTGTTCGAGGGCCTGCCCACGGCAGGACCGCCCTGGCAGCTCAACGGTTGGCCCCAGTTCGAGCGCTTCATGGACACGCTCATCACGGCCCATACCATCGGCAGCATCCGTGAGGTCTGGTGGGACATCCGCCCTCACCCCGGCTTCGGGACGGTCGAACTGCGCATCTGCGACGGCATCCCGACGCTGCGCGAAATCGGTGCCGTCGCGGCGCTCACCCAGTGCCTCGTACAGCGCTTCGACACGCTGCTCAATCGCGGATATTCGCTGCCTGCACCTCGTCTGTGGGTGGTGCGCGAGAACAAGTGGCGCGCCGCGCGGCACGGTCTCGAGGCGTCGATCATCGTCGACGAGGAGGGACACACGGTCCCGCTGCGCGACTCGATCAATGAACTCGTCGAGGAGCTCATGCCGGTGGCGAGCAGGCTCGACTGCGCCGACGACCTGCAGCAAACGCTACGCATCATGGAGCGCGGCCCGAGCTACATCCGCCAGCGCGAAGTCGTGGCTGCCGGCGGATCGCTGCGCGACGTCGTCGACAGCCTGGTGGCCGAGATGCGCGACGACCGCCCGCGTCCAGCCGTGTGAACGGTCAGCCGGCCACCTCACGCAGATACGCGGGAAGCATCTGACGCCACGTCGTCCAGTCGTGGTCGTAGTCAGGGCCCCACGGGTCGACCCGATTGGGAATGCCCTTGCCGCCGAGCACCTGTGCCATCCCCCACGACTCGCCGGCGTTCTCCCAGCGGCCTTCACCGGTGGCGAGGATCACGAACCGGCGCTGCAGTTGCTGGAGCAGCGCGCCCTCGAGCCCGGGCACGAAATACAGGGGAGTCGCGAAGTACACGTCCTCGCCGCCACCCTCACCGAGGAACCGCGTGATGTCATAGGTGCCACTCATACCGATCGCGTGGCTGACCGCATCCGGGTACCGGCAGAGCATCGCGACCGCGTTGTAGGCGCCGATGGAAGCCCCGGTTGTGATCACCTCGATGTCGGGCGACCCGCAGTCGGTGCGGATCGCCGGGATCATCTCGTGACGCACGAATTGCTGGAAACCGTTGAGCATCGCGGCGCGATAGCGCGTCGAACCGTCGCCGCGGAGCATGGCCGCGCCGGACACGCTGTCGCACGAGTACAGCTTCACCGTTCCCGCCTCGATGAGATCGCCGACCGCGTCCACGAGCCACATGCGCTCGATCTCCTCCGCGTCGCCGCCGGCGGTGGGAAACACGATGACCGGCTTGCCGAAGTGGCCCCAGCGCGCCACCGTGACGTCGCTCTCCACACGAGCCGAATACCAGCGCTCGACGAGTTTCATGGCCGCATCATCGAGACCGCGTCACACCGGGGCCGCATCGCCGGGCAGCAGCCAGGCGAGGCCGTCCAGCATCCGGTCTCGCCAGCTGGTCCAGTTGTGGCCGTCGAGCCCCTCGACGTATCCCGTCTCAGTTGCGAGCCGATCCATCACGCCGCGCATCGCGCGATTGCGCGCCGCGAGCGGCTCGAATGCACCGACGCTCTGGAAAATGCGATCGGTGATCAGCCTCGGCTTTGCGCTCAGCGCTGTCGTGAACCGCGCCACCGGGCGCACCGCCGGCCCGGCGCGCTGATCGCGCTCGAGCGCCGACGCGAACAGTGATGCGGACTGCAAGAAGAGGCCGCCGTAGAAGTGCGGCGACTCGAGCGCGGCGGCAAGTGAGGCGATGGCCCCCAGACTTGCCCCGCCGAGAAAGCGTGCCTGTGGTCGCCGCTGCACCGGCAGCGTGCGCTCGAGTTCCGGGATGAGCTCGCTGTTGAGGAACGCTGAATGCGCTGCGCCGGCGGCGTATTCAACGAGCCGGTCGTGCGGATACGTGAACGCCACCATACAATCGGCCACCGCGCGACGGTGCATAAGGTTGTCGAGAACGGTGCGCATCCCCGCGTACTCGAGGTAGTCGCCGCCGTCGTGGAGCACGAGCAGCGGCAGCTCGTCGCCGGGCCGCAGGCGCGCTGGGAGATACAGCGTGATCCGCGCCTCCCGTGCGAGCGAGCGGCTGTCGATCTTCACCTCGACGAGCGAACCCTGCGCGACGGCTGGATCGTGCACCGCCCATGGCGGCGTCTCATACCCTTCGGCTTCGAGCACCGACGCCGATCCCCAGGGATCGCGCGAGCGCCGATGGTTGAGCGGGTCGTCGAGTGACTCGATGGCAGCGCCCCGACGCACCAGGAATCGGTACTCGACGCGCGATCCGCGTGGCAGGGCAAGCGTCGCGTGCCATCGGTCGGTCCCCCGCACGCGGCGCAACGGCACGGGGCGCGGCAGCCCCATCACGCGGTGTTCGAGGGCGACCGCGTCAGCATCGCCACGCCACACGAATGTGTACGTGCCGCCGGCCGCAAGCGGCACGCCGTGTTCGGCGATCAACCGGTCGATGGCGGTTGCAGTGGTTCGCGGCGCAGCGATCGCGCCCAGCACTCGAGGAAGCGACGCGATCCGCGGCGCCACGGTCTGCGGGCCGCTTTGGTCCGCCGCCTCGTCAAACTCGATCACGACGCGTGCAGGTGGACGGTGCGACCGACGTCATCGAGCATGCCTCGCAGCGCGTCGTAGTCGGGGTGCGCCATCCGTATCCATGCGTTCGCCATGTAACCGGCGTCGACCGGTTGCGTCGGTGTGCCCCGATCCGGCAGGTGAGCGTCCAGAATGTATTCCCCGTAGCGCTGCTGGATGTCCTCGAGTCCCTCATAGTGACTGATGCTGCCGTCACGGTCGGGGCGCAGCGCGACGATACCCGCTGCTCGACGTCGTGACAGCGGTCGATCGACTCCGCCATGAACGATCGCGTTCGCCCACTCGCGATAGATGTCGATGTCGTTTCCGGCCGCGTACAGGTCCCAGGCGCGCACGCCCGGCGGCCGGCAGCCGATCTCGCTGAAGCGAAGGCCCTTGGGACCGAAGAACCACTCCATGTGCGTGGCCGAGGTGCCGATGTTCAGCGTCTCGATGACGCGCATGCCCAGCTCGCGGACCTCGCCATACGCGCCAACGCTCTCGACACGATTGGTGGTGACGAACTGCGGGCTGATCCAGCGCGCGCGCATCGCCTCGAGGACGTTGGGGTAGTAGTGTGAGACGAAGTCGTAGACGGGACGGCCGTCGATGCAGAGCGTGTCATAGAACGCCTCATGCCCTTCGACGAACTCCTCGACCGCGATCGACCGCGCGCCCGAACCGCCGAGCGTCCCGAGTGCGCTGTCGAGCTCCGAATCGCTGTCGACGCGCAGCGTGCCGGAAGCGCCGGCGGCGGCGCGTGGCTTCAGGATCAATGGATATCCGACCCTCGCCGCAAACTCGCGAACTTCGCTCGCGGACTCGGCCGCGATCGATTCGGCGCAGGGCACACCGGCGGCACGAAGCGCCTCCTTCATCGACGGCTTGTCTCGACAGAGCCACGCGGTGCGCACCGACGTTCCTGGTATGGTGCACGCTTCGCGCACCTGCGCCGCGGGCATGATGTGCGCTTCGACCGTCGCCTCCATGCGGTCGACCCACGTCTTGCTCTGCACCCAGCGCACGGCACCCTCCAGCGCACCGACGTCGGTGACATTGCCGATGCGCTCGTAGTGCTGCATCCAGCTCCTGAGATCCCCGTCCAGCTGGTCGAGAGGCCGCTCACCGATCCCGATCACGGTCGCGCCCACCGCAGCCAGCCCGCGAACGAACTCGCGCTGATTGGGCGGGAAGCCTGGTTCGATGAAGATGACGTTCACGACGCCTCGATCCTAACTTCCTGGAGTGACGGTTCAGCAATACTGGCCGTCAGCAATGCCCAACGCGGTCTTTGTCGCCCCGTTCCTTCTCGATGCGACCGTTCGCTTCGTCACAGCAGCTGCGTCTCTCCCGGAAGCGCAGGTCGCGCTCGTCAGCCAGGATCCCGAGGATCGCCTGCCCGCGATGGTGCGCGATCGGCTCGCCGCCCACTATCGCATCGAGCAGGGAACGGACCCACAGCAGATCGCGGACGCGGTCCGCATCATCGCTGGGCACCTCGGCAGCGTGGATCGCGTGGTCGGGATGCTGGAACAGCTTCAGGTGCCGCTCGGCGAAGTGCGCGACGCGCTCGGCATTCCCGGCATGGGTGCTGACACCGCGCGGAACTTCCGTGACAAAGCGCAGATGAAAACGGTGCTGCGGGCGCACGGCGTCCCCTGCGCCGGACACGGGCTGGCGACCTCCGGCGACGAAGCGCGCAACATCGCCGCGAAGCTCGGACTGCCGCTGGTGGTCAAGCCGCCGGCGGGAGCAGGCGCACGCGGCACGTTCCGACTCGAGTCAACAGAGCACCTCGAACGCTGGCTTCACGTGGACCCTCCGTCGCCGTACGCACCCGCGCTGATCGAACAGCTGCTGACCGGTGATGAGCACAGCTTCGACAGCGTCATGGTGGACGGCGAATTGGCGTGGCATTCGATATCGCGCTACCTCCCCTCCCCGCTCGAGGTGTTGGAGAACCCCTGGATCCAGTGGGCGGTCCTGCTGCCGAGGGAGATCGACCGGCCTGACGACCTGCGCATCCGCGCCGCTGCGTCCGCCGGACTGCGCGTGCTGGGAATGCGCACGGGCATGAGCCACATGGAGTGGTTCCGCCTGCGCGACGGCAGCGTGGCTATCTCGGAGGTCGGCGCCAGGCCCCCGGGCGCGCAGTTCACGTCGTTGCTGTCCTACGCGCACGACGCCGACATGTACCGGGTGTGGGCGGAGCTGGAAGTCCTCGGGGCGTTCGCGCCACTGCAGCGAAGCTACGCGGTGGGAGCCGCATATCTGCGTGGCCAGGGCACGGGGGTGGTGCGCAGCGTTCACGGTCTGGAGACTCTGCAACGCGAGCTGGGCGACCTCGTCGTCGAAGCGCGGCTGCCGCACCCCGGTCAACCCCCCGCCGACACGTACGAGGGCGAAGGCTACGTGATCGTGCGTCACGCAGACACGTCTGTGGTGGAGGCTGCGCTGCGCCGCATCGTCGAGGTCGCGCGCGTCGAGCTCGCGGAGGCCTGATCTCGATGCGCACCGTGCTGCTGATCTCGCCAGGCTATCCGGCCGAGATGCCCTTCTTCACCCGCGGTCTCGCGCGCGCCGGCGCGCGTGTGATCGGCGTGGGCGACCAGCCGGCGGACCAGCTTCCCGCCATGGCTCGCGATCACCTCGCGGCGTACTGGCAGGTCCCGCCGTTCGGTGACGAGGGCGCGGTTCTCGCGGCCGTGCTGCAGCTGTCGGCACAGGTGCACGTGGACCAGGTGGAGTCGCTCTGGGAGCCGACCATGACCCTCGCCGCGCGCATCCGTGAGTCGATCGGGATCGCCGGCATGACCTATGCCCAGACGATTCCATTCCGCGACAAGGAGGTGATGAAGCGCGTGCTCGACGCCGCCGGCATACGCACACCGTCGCACGCCAGCGCGGCGACCGTCGACGGCGTCCACGACGCGGTGGAGCGGATCGGCTATCCGATCATCGTCAAACCGATCGCCGGTGCGGGCTCGGCAAGCACCTATCGAGTTGAATCGGCCGCGGAGCTCGAGCAGGTCCTCCCGCTGCTGCGGCACATCGACGAGGTGAGCGTCGAGGAGTTCATCGACGCCGAGGAGTTCACCTTCGACACCATCTGCGCTGGTGGCGCCGCGTTGTACGAGAACATCTGCTGGTACCGGCCGCGACCGCTGATCGCGCGCAGCCTCGAGTGGGTGAGCCCGGTGACGATGGCGCTGCGAGACGTCGAGGTCGAGCATCTCGCCGGCGGACGCGCCATGGGACATGCGGTGCTGCGGGCACTGAGCTTCAGCGACGGCTTCACGCACATGGAGTGGTACCGCCGTCCCGACGGTGAGGTGGTCTTCGGCGAGATCGGTGCGCGCCCGCCGGGAGCTCGCACCGTCGACGTCATGAATTTCACGTGCGACACCGACCTCTTCCAGCGCTGGGCTGAAGCCGTGGTGCACGGCGCGTTCTCGGAGGAGATCGTGCGCACCTACAACGCGGCGTCGATATTCAAGCGTGCCCAGGGAACAGGACGGATCCAGCGCATCGAGGGACTGGCTCCGCTGCTCGCGGAGTACAGCGACGACGTGGCTGCCATCGACCTCCTGCCCGTCGGAGCGCCGCGCCGGGACTGGCTGCGGACGCTGACTTCGGACGGCATGGTGATCGTGCGTCATCCGGAGCTCGCCCGCTGCATCGAGATCAGCGACCGCTTCGCCGGCGATCTGCAGCTTTACGCCGGCTGACTGTCACGCCTTCGAAAGCGGCGGGGGCGGAGAATGGATGCCTATGGGATACGAGTGGGTGCCGCCGTCGGAGCCGCCACCCTGGCCGCCGCCCACCGACCGCAGATGGAGACGGCGGTCGCTTGCGGCTCTGGCGGCGACGCTGGTCGTGATCGGCGCCACCGCCACCGGTATCACGTACGCCGTCACGCGGTTGACCAGCACCGGCGTGAACGTGGCGGGCGGCGACGCGGCCGTGGTCGACATCACCAGCAGCCTCGCCGACGGCAACACCGCGGCGGGCACCGGAATGGTCATCACGCCTTCCGGCGAGGTGCTCACCAACAATCACGTCGTGCAGGGTGCTCGCGCGATTTCGGTGCAGATCGGCGGCACGGGCACGACCTACGACGGCGCGGTCATGGGCGTCGACCCCACCGATGACGTGGCGCTGCTGAAGCTGTCCAACGTATCCAACCTGCCGACGATCCGAGTCGGTGATTCGTCGCGCCTCTCCGTCGGCGACAGTGTCACGGCGATCGGCAACGCACTCGGCCGTGGTGGCACGCCGGTGAGAAGCCCGGGAACCGTGACCGCGCTCGGACAGACCATCAGCGCGTCCGACCAGGGAGGTGCCCACGTCGAGACCCTCAGCAACATGATCCAGTTCGACGCCTCGATTCAGCCTGGAGACTCGGGAGGGCCGCTGGTCAACAGCGCGGAGCAGGTGGTGGGCATGGACACTGCTGCCTCGGGCAGTGTCCGGGACCGACAGCTCGCTTCAGACGTGGCCTTTGCGATCCCCATCAACACCGCGATATCGATCGCCCACCAGATCGCGTCGGGGGCTCCCTCGCCGAACATCGAAGGGCCGAACCGCGCGTTCCTCGGCGTCGAGGTCCGCGACAGCAGCACCCCCGCGGGCGCGCTGGTCGTGGGAGTTCAGCCCAATTCGCCTGCTGACACCGCGGGCCTCGCGGCGCAGGACGTGATCGTGGCCGTCGACGGCACCACGGTTGATTCCGTCGCGTCGCTGCAGTCGGCGCTGCGCACGCACAAAGCGGGCGACCAGGTTGGCATCGGATGGATCGATACGTCTGGGCAGCAGCACCGTGCCACCGCGCAGCTGGGCAGCGGCCCGACGCCCTGACGCCGCAGCGGAGATCAGTGGCGTTCGACGCTGTCTGATTCGTCGTTGCGATTGTGGTCGAACGAAATCAGGAAGATGGCGGCGATGGCCGTCATCGTGACGAAACCGAACAGTCCGATCGTCAGGCGGATGTCCCAGCCGACGTCGAGGCCGGGCATGAAGGCGCCGATCACCGCGCTGGCCAAGCCGACGAGTGGAGGGAGCGCCCACACCCACACGGTGCGCCCGCCGCGGTCGATCCCGATGCGGGCTTCGAATCGCCGGAGAAGTCGCTGAATTCTCACCTTCCTATACTGCGCGCCAGGCGGGCGTCCGCAACATCGGTCCCAAGCGCCGGCGCCGCTTTCGATATCATCGACTCGACACGGGAGGCGCATGAGGCTACGGGGAACGTCTCGCTGGCACCGGTGGCTCATGGCGGGGGCGTCCGGAGCGATCCTCTTTGCTGCGTCGAGCTTCATCGTCCTCGCGGTCGGCGCCTCCGCGAACAGTGGACCGGGCCGGACGGCGTCGCCACCGCGTTTGCTGCCGACGCCGCCGATCTCGCTGCCGCCGACTCCAACTCTTCCCATCTCGCTACCGCCGACCCCGACCCTTCCCGTATCGCTGCCGCCCACGCCGGCGCCACCCACACCCACCTCGACGCCGCCCGTGCCAACTTCCACACCGTCTCTCTGCGTTCCGCTGGTGAGCTGTTCGACCCCCACGCCGACCGCGCCCACCCCCACGCCGACCGCACGCGCCTGCGTTCCGCTGCTGACGTGTCCAACTCCCACACCGGCGCAGCCGGGTCCCACCCAGCCGCAACCGGGCACCTCACCCACACCACCGGCGTCCAGCTCTCCACCTCCCCCGCTCTGCCAGCTCAACTGTGGAACCGGAAACAACACGTGCACCACGTGCGGGACAGCGGGCACCGGTCCGGCGGGCTCGGGCGGCGTCGCGGTCGGCCCTGATGGCACAACGCTTGTGCAAACAGCCGGCGGGCGTGCAACGAGCGCATCGGAAGCGGTCGTCGCGTCAGCGGGCTTGACCCCGCAGCCGCCGCCGAACATCGTGCAGCTCTCGCCCGTCGCCGGGATCTCGTTCGGCAAAGCCCCGTTTCTGTGGCCGCTGTTCGCGGTACTCGACGTTTGCTGCCTGGCCGGGCTGGTCGTCGTGGTGCGGCGGACGTGGCTGAAAAGATCAGACGACTCATGACGGTCCCGAGTGCCGCGACAGCCGGTGAGCGGGCCACTGCCGGCACGCTGGGCAAGCGCCATGTCGAGCTGTCCGCCGGCACCATCCGCTACGACGACGTGGGCAGCGGGCCGCCTCTGATCTTCGTTCATGGCGTCCTGGTGAACAGCCTGCTCTGG
>Ga0307477_10001927_pt1 | contig 16509 bp, 11 predicted proteins | sample atmos_gasesECM2C_FD_203316 | JGI IMG/M metagenome (GOLD analysis project Ga0307477, IMG submission 203316) | Hardwood forest soil microbial communities from Morgan-Monroe State Forest, Indiana, United States - atmos_gasesECM2C_515 | ecosystem: Environmental > Terrestrial > Soil > Temperate...
CGCACTCAGGCGCACTTCATTCTCCGTGATCATCATCACCGGCGCAGCGCGTACCAATCAGAACCTCCATGGCGTGAGCACGGAGCCCTTGGTAGTCCAGCTTTCCGTTCGGCGCTCGACCGAGCGATGTGACCGCGAGCACTCGCTTCGGTGCCTTGAAATGCGCGAGCCGGGTCCTGACATAGGCGATGGCGTCGGCTTCCCGGACGATTGCACCCGGGCGCGGCTCGACCATCGCGCACACCGCCTCGCCCCACGTATCGTGCGGGACTCCGACGACCGCGGCGTCGGCGATCGCGTCGTGCTCTTTGAGCACCTCCTCGACCTCCTCGGGAAAGACCTTCTCGCCTCCGGTGTTGATGCATTGCGAGCCGCGTCCCAACAGGACCACGGTTCCGTCGGAGCGAACGGTGGCGAGGTCCCCCGGGAGGACGTAGCGGATGCCGTCGATCGTGCGGAACGTGGCCGCCGTCTTGGCCTCGTCTTTGTAATAGCCGTCGGGGATCATGCCCGCTCGGGCGAGCCGCCCGACGTCGCCCGAGCCGGGGACGACGTCTTGCCCCATGTCGGTCACCACCCGGGTGTGGTCACCGAGCCGGAAGTCAGCTGTGCCCGTGACCCCCTGGGAGCTGGAGATCGACTGGCCGAGCCCGACAGCCTCTGACGAGCCGAGGGAGTCAAACAGCAGCAGTGAGGGCTGGTGCTTGAGCAGTCGTTGCTTGACGGGTGCGCTCCACATGACGCCCGACGAGATGATGGTGCGCAAGCTGGAAAGATCCCATCGGCCGGGTTCGGCGTCGAGGGCGCTGAGGATGGGCCGGGCGAACACGTCGCCGACGATTGCCATCGACGCGACGCGCTCGCGCTCGATGGTGTCGAGCAGTTCGACGACGTCGAGGTTCGGGCTCGTGAGTGTGACGACACAGCCGCCTTGGCGCAGCGTGCCGAATGCGATGAATAGGCCCGTTGCGTGCATGAGCGGGCAGGCGGGCAGGAGCACCGGAGGTGTACCTGGTAAGGCGTCGCCGACCTCGGCGAGGGTCGCTGGGGCATGTGCTGAAGCTGAGCTACGACCGAGGGTGCCTTGGCGCCACATGACGCCCTTCGGGAGCCCCGTGGTGCCACCGGTGTAGACGAAGAGGCGGTCGTCGGGGGAGCGCCCCCACGGCGCCCGGGTCGGCGCGGGGACGGGCCGTGAGGCGACCTCCTCGTAGGGGACCGCCCAGGTGGGGCACCAGTGGGTACCGCGCGTGACGCAGAGCCAGACCCGGACCGTCGGTAGCTCGGCCCTTATTTGCTCGACGACCTCGGTGAACGTCGCGTCGAAGACCACGGCGGCTGCGTCCGCGTTGGTCCAGAGGTAGCGGAGCTCGTCGGACCCGTAGCGGTAGTTCGTGTTGACGGGGACGAGCCCGGCTTTGAGGGCGGCGAAGAGGGCCTCGAGGTACTCGGGCCCGTTGAACAGGTAGTTGGCGACCTTGTCCTGGTGCATGACGCCGGAGCCGATCAGGAAGGCGGCGATGGCGTCGGCCCGTTGCGAGAACTCAGACCACGACGTGCGGTGGTCGCCGTGCACGAGGGCCGGGGACGCGCCACGGGCTTCTGCGACCGCCTCCCAGACGTCGGCGAACGCCCACTCGGTCATCGTCGGGTCCCGGGGGCGACCGTGAATCAACGCCCGCGCATCATCGCTCGGTGGGCGCGGTCCGCCCACGCCGCCATCTCTTCGTCGCTCGCCAGAAGGCCGGCGAACTTCTTGCGGGCCTCCTCTCGCCTTGTTGGGAGGTAGTCGGTCGGCCAGAGCCCCTCGTGCGGACGGTAGTTCTTCAACACGTTCCGGGAGACGGTGACCTTGTGGAGCTCGTCGACTCCGTCGGCGATAGCCATGGTCGGCGCCCCCGCCCACATGGCTCGAAGAGGGGTGAGGTTGGTCGTGCCGAGCGACCCCATGATGTGCAGGGCCCGATAGCTGACATCGCGAAGGACCTTGGCGCAGGTGTACTTGCACGCTGCGATCTGTGTCCGAGCCGCCTGGGTGCTGGAATTGTCGATGGTCCAGGCTGTCCACAGCACGAGCAATCGCAGCATGTTGATCTCGGCGTAGGAGTCGGCGATCGCCTCTTGCACCATCTGGTGCTCGGCGATGACCTTGCCGTGTGACTCGCGGCTCAACGCCCGCTCGCACATGATGTCGAAGGCCCGCTTGACTTGGGCGACAGTGCGCATGGCGTGATGGATACGCCCACCTCCGAGGCGGCGCTGGGCGAGCACCTTGGCGCCGTCCTCGGGCCCGAGCAGGTGGTCGAGCGGGACGCGCGCGTCGCTGTAGCGGATGTGGTTGTGGGTGGACGGGTAGTCCATCACCTCGACGCCTGGGGTCTCGCGGGGAACGACGAACATCCCGTTGGTGCACATGACGAACAAGATGTCGGCCCGCCGCCCGGCGCTGGTGAACCACTTCTCGCCGTTGATGACCCACTCCTCGCCGTCGCGAACGGCATGGGTCTTGAACAGGTCGGGGTCCGAGCCTCCTTGGGGCTCTGTCATCGAGTAGGCCGAGAACATCTCCTGGTTCATGAGCGGGTAGAGCCAACGTCGCTTCTGCGCCTCGGTGCCGTAGGCGGCGAGCAGTTCCATGTTGCCGGTGTCGGGGGCGGCGGTGCCGAACATGATCGGCGCGGATGCGTACCGGCCGAGGATCTCGTTGAGCAACGCCAGCTTCAGCTGCCCGTAGCCAGGGCCGCCAAGGTCACGATCGAGGAACAGCGCCCACAGCCCGCGGTCTTTGACCTGCTGCTTCAGCGGGTCGACGAGCGCCTTGGCCTTCGGGTGGCGCGACCAAGCTGCGCCAGGGAACACTAGGTCGAGCGGTTCCACCTCGGTGCGGCAGAACTCCTCGACCCAGTCGAGCTGGTCCTGGAATTCAGGCTCAGTCGAGAAGTCCCATGTCACCGCGTGCTCCCCCTATCTCCCTGGCGTCAGGCTCCGTCAAGTGTGGCGCCTGGCGGCCGCGGGCGGCGCCAGTCGATTCGCCGGTCAGCTCGCCGCGCCGGACAAGAGCTCAGCCATGTTGGCGGCATAGAACCTGTCGAGTTCGGCCTCTGTCAGGCCGGGCATGGTCGCTTCGAACTTGGCGAGCGGGTCCTTGCCGCCCTCAGGGTGGGGGTAGTCGGTGGAGAACATGAACAGCTCGGGCCCGGCTTGTTCGACCATCCACCCGACGTCCTCGCCGGGGTAGGGCGTGAACTTGAGGTGGCGGCGGACATAGTCCGACGGCTTGGCCTGCAGTCGCCGTAGCGGCTCCTCGGTGCGCCGGAACGACAGCTGGGCGTGGTCGAGCTGGCGGAGCCAGGACACCACCCAGCCCGCGCCTTGTTCGATGCAGCCGCCGCGCAGGTTCGGGAAGCGATCGAAGAGGCCGTCGAGGATCAGGACCCCGAGGAACAGCTCCGGTGAGTGGGGAATGGCGAGGTAGTCCTTGGACCGGACGTTCTCGCCACCGCCGAGATGGTCGGGCACGGGCATGTCGTTGTTGTGGAAGGCCCGGTCGAGGAGCCGGCCGCCGCCGCCGACATGGAGGACGAACGGAACGTTCCGGCTGCTCAGCACCTCCCAAAACGGGTCGAGGTCGGGATGGGTCGGCGACCGTTCACCGGCCGCGGTGGACGGCACCATCACCGCCCTGCACCCATCGGCGATCGCCTCCTCGGCCAGCGCGGCGGCCCGGTCGGGCTCGACGAGCGGGACGAACGCCACCGGCAGGAGTCGCTGGTCGCGGGAGCAGAAGTTGACCATCGCCTTGTTCTGCGCGGCGCTGCCGGCGTAGAGGCGCCCCGTGTCGGAGCCGGTGAACATGGCGGACGCGAAGGTCGCGAACACCAGCTGGCCGTCGAAGCCGAGCAGGTCGAGCACCCGGGTGCGCTCAGCGGGGTCGAACGCGCCGAGCGCTTGCCAGCCCTTGTCGAGCATCATGCGCTCCTCGGCTGCGGCGGCCGCGGCGGGGTCCGACCGGCGAGCCTGGGCGCGTTCGGTGGCTGTGTCGAGCACCGGCTTGAGGGCCTCCATCCCCTGGCGGCGCAGGCGGTCGCGCTGTTCGGGTTCGATGTAGTCGTCGAGGAAGTCGGCGAGCTCCATCACGTGGCTGTCGGCGTCCAGGATCGTCCGTTGCCCGGCGTAGGTCATCGGCTCCCCCAAAAGGTTTCGGGTCGTGGTGACATTCCGTCACTAGATGTTGGTGACAGAATGACACCATCGGTGCTCGACGCGCAAGTGTGGTCGGGGTGGCGGGGTTGGCGGTCATCGCCGCGGTCGCCGCCGTGGCCGTCGGCGGGCGCCGTCGCCCGCCCGCGCCCCTGCGAGTGGCGCTGGCGTCGTCGTACTCAGTGACCTATCGGGTGGTGCAGAACGGCGCGCCGCGTTGGGAGGTGCTCACCGTTCAACGCCCGCTGGCCGCCTCGGACCTTTCCTATGGCACGGCAGCGGCACCGGGGCCGGGTGACGCGCCGAGCTCGGGGACGGTCTCGACACCGACCGCGCTGTACTCCGTCGACGCCGATGGCGTACACGCGGTGAGCGGGCGGCAGCCTGGCCCGCCTTCAGGCGACCAGTTGCTCGTGGCCGAGCTGTCGGACTTGCAGTCTCGACGACTGGCGGTCGACCTGCACACCGGGATGCGGGTGGCGGGCGATCCGTGCCGGGTCTACCGGTTCTTCGACCCGCCCTCGGGCCCAATCCACCCAGTCACGTCTGGGGGCGACCACGACGACCTGTGCCTCGACGGAGGCGGCGTCGTCCTGTGGGAACGGTGGCGCTACCACGGCAAGGTCGTGCTCGAGCGCACCGCTGTCCGGGCCGTTTCCGGTTCGGACGCGGCAGCTGGCGGGCCCGGCGCCCCGGCGACGGTCGGGGCTTCGGCGGCCCCGCCCGGCGCGGCCACGGTCACGCCCGACGCTCAGCCCGTGAGCTTCCTGGCGGCCCCGCCGGTGCCTGCCGGCTACGACGCGAGTGGGCCGCCAGTGGCGTTCCGCCTGCCGGAGCCGCAATTGCGATCGGCGACGGCAGCGACCTCGGTCGTGTGGGCCTTCGTCGACGGGCCGCGGGTGATCAGCGTCGAAGCGGGGTCTGAGGCAGGAGGTGGTGTCCCGTGGGTTGCCGATGACACGGTGACCGAGCCCATTGTGCTCACACGGTTAGGGCCGGCGACGACGGCCTGCCGCTCAGACGGCGCTGAGGTGCGAGTTGACCTGGGCGGTCGGTGGGTACGGGTCCGAGGATCGGTGACGGTTGGGGAGCTCGTCGCTTACGGCCGAACGCTCAGCCTCGCTCCCGGGGCAGGCGGGTCGACAGCGGGGTGATCCGGCCGCCGAGCAGCCCGTAACCGAAGGACCACAACAGGAGGGCGCCGACCACCACGATCCCGCCGAGAACCGACCCGATGTCACCTCGGAGCTGATGGTGGTGCGCCGACGTGGATGCGGCCGCGGTGGCGGCGGCCGCGGGCACGGGCGCGGGCGCGGCGGCGACTACGGCCCAGAGGGCGCACCCACACAGCGCGAGCAAACGGCGCACCTAGCCGGCCCCGTTCGTGGTCGCCAACGGCGTTGGGGGGTGGCGCCGCGGGCCTGAGCCTAAGTAGGAGGCGATCACGTGCGGGTCGGCGAGCACCCTCTCGGCGGGGCCTTCGGCGACAACTGCGCCGAGGTCGAGGGCGATGAGCCGGTCGGCGAGCCCGGAGATGAGCGGCATGTCGTGTTCGATGACCAAGATACTGCACCCGAGCAGCGCCCGGACGTTGCGCAGGAGTGGGCCGAGCGCCTCGGTCTCGCGCTGGGCGATCCCCGACGACGGTTCGTCGAGTAACAGCACCGATGGGCGGTGGGCGAGGATGCAGCCGATCTCGACGATGCGGCGGGTCCCGGTCGACAACTCGCCCACGAACTTGTTGCGGAACGTGCCGAGGCCCATCGCATCGATGACCTCGTCGACCCGCTCGTGGATCAACTCTTCGGAGTCGGCGACCTGTGGCGGGAACAACAGAGCGGGGAAGGCGGAGGCGACCTCGCCCTCCCGGTGCAGCGCTACGGCGAGGGCCTCGGCCACCGTGAGGGTGGGCCACAGGCGAGCGTCCTGAAACGAGCGGCCGAGCCCGGCCGCGGCGCGGGCCACTGGTCCCGACCGGGTGATGTCGCGGCCATGCAACTGCACCTTCCCCGTGTCGGCCGCAACGAAGCCGGAGACCAGGTCGAACAGCGTCGTCTTGCCCGCGCCGTTGGGCCCGATGAAGCCCAGGATCTCACCCTCGGACAGCTCGAACCCGACGCCGCTGACGGCCGTCACGCCGCCGAAATGCTTCGACAGGCTGTCGGCGATCAATGCCGGCGGGGTTGCGGTCAGCGGGCGAGGCTTCTTGAGTGCCGGCTGGCCGTTTTTGGGCGCGTGGCGTGCCCTCGCGGGGGAAGCGGCCGATGCGTTGCCCTGCAGGAACACGGCCCGGAGGATGTCAGGCCGGTCGAGCAGCTCAGCGGTCGGGCCGGAGAAGCGAACCTCGCCTTTCTCCATGAACACGGCACGCTCGGCGAGCTCGAGGGCGGTGTTGACCGACTGTTCGACCAGGATGATGGTCGTGCCTCGGGCGTGGATGGCCCGCAGGATGTCCACAAGTTGCGAGACGACCGTCGGCGCCAACCCGAGGGACAACTCGTCGACCAGCAGCAGTTTGGGCTCGGCGATGAACGCTTGGGCCAGGCTGAGCATCTGCTGCTCCCCGCCGGAGAGCTCCCCGGCCAGCACGGACGAGCGCGTCCGGAGGATCGGGAAGTAGCCGAGGACCCGGTCCAGAGCGGCATCGACGTAGTGCTTGTCCTTACGGAACTGCCAGCCGGCGACCTTGAGGTTGTCGGCGACGGTGAGGGTCGGGAACACGCCTCGCCCGCCGGGCACCTGCAAGACACCGAGCCGGGCCGTCACCATCGGATCGGCGTGGGTGATGTCGCGCCCGTCAAAGCGGATGGCGCCCGCGGACGGGTCGATCAGCCCCGAGATGGCCTTGAGGAAGGTCGACTTTCCCGCCCCGTTCGTGCCCAGGAGGGCGACCATCTCACCGCGCCGGATGTCGAAGTCAACGCCGAAAAGCACCTGCACACCGCCGTAGCCGGCGCCGACGTCCCGGCAGGACAGCAAGGCGTCGGTGTCGATCGACTCGACGATCCGAGCGGCGCGGACCACATCGTCTTCGATGGTGGTGCGCAGGCTGGTCGAGATGAGGCCGCCCGCGGTGACGACGGCGGCGAGCACCAGCAGGGCTGCCCGCTCGCCGTGGGCGTTGTTGATCGCGGCGATGACCACGGACACGGCGACCCCGCCGGCCGCGTACCAGAACAGAGACCACGCGTAGGCCTGCGATCGGACGCGCGGGGGCACGACGACGGCGACGAGCGTGGTGTACGCCGGCAGGAACCCGAACGCGCCGACGCTGAGCACGGTGGCGGCCGCGACGGACAAGGCGAAGACCGGGGCGGCGGCCATCAGCACGATCCCGGCGCCAAACTCGACGATCATGAGCCCGTTCAGTACAGGTAACGAGCGGATCCGGCCTGACCCCATCGCCCGCTGGGTGATCGCCCCGCCCACGACGAGGCCGACCAACCCGCCGATCCCGTAGAGGGCGGTGAGCACGCCACGGGCCGTGTCGCCGGTGTGGTACACGTCCTTGAAGAAGTTCGAGAGGATGGTGACGAACGGGATGGTGCCTCCGCCGAAGAGGAAGGCGGCGAGCCACTGCCGGCGGAGCGTCGGAACGGCGCGGATCCGCCGATACCCCTCCAGGATCGAGCCGTGTTCCTCCGCCACGCCGGCCAGGCCCTGCGAGGCGCCCCGAGCTGGTTCCCGCAGGATGCTGAGGGCGACGCCAGCCAGGGCGAACGTGGGCAGCGCCAGGAGCACGAAGGCGCCCCGCCACCCGAGCGCGGTGGCGACGAGCCCGGCGAGCGGGCCGCCGAGGAGTGCCAGCGCTTGGCCGCCGGTGCGGTACGTGCCGAACACGAAGCCCATCAGGCGCGGGGGGTAGTAGTCCGACAACAAGCTCGGATAAATGGTCTCCGCGCTGAGCAGCCCGAGGCCGCCGAGCAGGCGGGCGACGACGAGGAGGGCGAGCACCGGTGCCAACCCCGAGAGCAAGGCGGTGGCGCCCCAGAAGACGGCGGCGATCACGCTGATCCTGACCCGGTTGCCTTTGTCCCCGAAGTAGCCGAGCACGACCGCGAAGAGGATCGGCACGGCGGCGGTCAGCGACGCGATGACGGTGATCGTGCCGCTCGACACATGGAAGGTGTGGCGGATGTCGGGGGCCAGTACGCCGAAGGCCACGAGGTCGAAGTTCTGCACGCCGGCGAGGCCCACGAGCACGGCCAAGGGCGCCAAGCCGACCGCGTCGAGCTCGGTCAGGGACCGCCGGGTCGCGTCCAGCCTGCTCAGTGCCGTGCACCCCCCAGCGCTGGTTCGACGGTCGGCTCGCCGACCGGTATCGCGAACTCAGGCGTCGCTTCCCCGCCTTTGACACCGCCGTCGGCGACGAGGCTCGGCACCATGAGGCGGCGGCGGGCGGCGAGCTGTCGTAACGCGTAGTCGCGTGCGCGGAACACCAGCTCGCCGAGCCCGCCGGGGAGGAACATCAACAGCACCACGATCCCGGTCCCGGTGGCGAACACTGACCAACCGGGCGGGAGGAGGTACTGCACGCCGTAGACGTAGATGGCGCCCAGGACCGCGCCGGCGATGGAGCCGAGCCCCCCGATCACCACCATCGTGAAGAACTGGAGACCGCTCCCGGCGTTGAACGCCCCGAAGTGGTAGGCCTGCTGGTGGATCACGAACAACCCGCCAGCGAGCCCGGCCAATGCGCCGGAAACGGCGAAGGCGACAAGGTTCAACCGGGCGGTGTCAATCGCCAACGACTGAGCGGCGAGGCGGTTCTCGCGCCCGGCGATCATGGCTCGCCCGGCGTGGCTGTTGCGCAACGCCCGCACCGCGGTGAGGACCATCGCCAGCCCGACGAGGCAGACGAAATACATCTGGCGGTCGGTGGCGATCGACACCCGGCCGAACAGATTGGGGCGCCCGATCTCCTTCGTTGGCGCGAACCACGGGAAGTACTTCGGAACGAGGAAGTAGTCCGCAGACGTCACCGCGAACGCGAGCGTGACCACCGCCAGGAACGGGCCGCTCACCCGCAACGCGGGGATGCCCAGCACTACCGCGCACAAACCGGCCACGACCGCCCCCGCAGCCAACGCCAGGAACACGTCAGTACCGTGCCGGGTGACGAGGATCCCGGTGGTCGCGCCACCGAACCCCATGAACGCCACCTGGCCGAGCGAGATGTGCCCTGCCCAGCCGGTGAGCACCACCAGCGAGCAGGCCACGATGCCGTAGATGAGGATCAGGGCCGCGAGCTGGGTGCGGGCGGGCGTGAGGACGTAGGGGGCCGCCAGGCCGATCCCGACCACGCCCACGGCGCACGCGGCTCGCCCAAGGCGGACGGCCCGCAACCGGGCCAGCTCCGGTGGGATGGCGCGGACGGGGCGCACCGCCACCCACGTGGCGATGCCGCTCTCGGAGGCCCGGGTCAGCCGCTCACGTCGCAGCAGCAACACCACCAGGATCACCACGAGGAGCGCGGCGTCGACATAGGTGCTGTCCCGGAACGTCCACGCACCGAGGTGGTCGGCGACGCCGATGCCGACGGCGGCCGCCACCGTCACCGGAAGGCTCGTCATGCCGCCGATCACGGCAGCGGCGAGGGTCTGCAGCAGCAGTGGCAGGCCCCCGTTGGAGACGCTGACGAACGACCCGAAGCCGACGATCGGTACCCGCAGGAGCACAGCCAGGGCGGACAGGACCCCGGTCAGCGTCCAGATGATCGTCGAGAGCCGGTGCACTGGCACGGCCAGGAGCCGGGCCCGGTCGCCGTTGTCCGCCGCCGCCCGGATGGCCACGCCGTAGTGGGTGTACCGCAGGAACCAGACGAGGCCAACCAGCACCAGTGGCACCACGATGATGGCCAGCAGGTAGTTCCCGTTGAACAGGACCGGAAAGACGCGGAAGTGCGCGTTCCATGGGGTCGAAAAGGTGCCAGCGTTGCCGTGGTGCGTCCATTCCGTCGGGATGACCACCGACAGCCCGTTGAGCGCCTGTGCGAGCCCGATGGTCACGACGGCGACGATGAGGCGGGGCGCGTTGCCGAACCGGCGGATGACAAGGACCTCGATGGTGCCGCCTATCAGTGCGGCCAGGGCCAGCCCCGCCGCGATCGACGCGAAGTAGTTGACGTGCTCCTGGATGTGCAGCTCGATCGCCACGACCCCGGCGATCGAGCCGAATTCGGCCGCGGCGAAGTTGATCACCCGGTTGGCCCGGTACACCAGGACGATCGAGATCGCCACCAACGAGTTGACGCCGCCGAAGACGACGCCGGCGAGGATGATCCCAGCGGGAGCCCCGTGGGGCAGCACAGCCGCCAGGACGACCCACGCGACCAGTGTCGCGGCGCCGGCGGCAGCCCACCGGGCGCCGCGCTGGGAGAGGGCGCTCATCCGGCTATGACGGGGTAAAGGGCGGTTCGGTGCTGGGGTATTGTCCGAGACGGAACCGCTGCCCGTTGTAGACCTCCACATACGTGCCTGGTTTGTGGTCACCGGAGGACGTCTGCGATCCGTTCCAGTACACCTCGCGGGTGTCGATGATCGCCGTGTGCCCCTTGCCGTAATACCAGGTGCCCACTGGCGCCCCGGGGCCGCCGAACTGGGGCAGCTCCCGGGTCCCCGCTGCGATGTTGGCCGGGGTCAGGATCGGGCCCGCCGCTTGCAGCTGGTCGAAGACGGGCAACAGGTCGAAGTAGTCCGCGGCGGAGCTGACGTTGAGCGGGATGCCTGCCGCCTTCACGAACCTGGCCGCCTCGCCGTTGGGGTCGACCGCCTTGGCGAAGCTGCCGCCCTGGGATTGGCCGAAGAGGTGGCCGCGCATCTCCTGTTGTTCCCAGAGCTGTGCCCAGTTGTCCTGGTCGGTGTAGGCGACGCCGGTGATCATCCACTCCGGCGTGTAGGCCTGCTGCTGGGCGGCCTGGCTCAAGAAGATCGGGGCGATCGGGTCGCTCAGCAGTACGATCGTCGTGTCGCGGTCGGCGGCGAACTGCGTTATGGCCTTGTTGGAGTCCGACGGGCCCTGGGAGATGTCCAGGGCGTAGCGGTACTCGTCGAAGCGGTTGGACGCGATGTGGTACTGCGCCTCGTCGTTGTGGATCATCGTCGCAGCACAGTTCGAGTACCCGGCGTTGTTGGGCACGTAGATCGCGAATTTGCGTTGCGCCCCGTTGAGCGGCAGCGCTCCGTCGCGGCCCGCCCATTTGGCCGGGAACGGCGCAATCTGCTTGCCGATGAACTCGCCGGTGAGCGAGTCGGTGAGGTCGCACGTGGGCGCCAGGTCCCACACGTAGGGGTCCAACTGGTTGAACTCGGCGTCGGGGTAGTAGGGCATCGCCTCGCCCGAGTACATGTGGTAGCGGGTTGCGGCGCACGACGCGAACGGCTCCGTCTCGAAGATCCCCTCCCAGTTCCACACGGTGAAGGCGTGCACGGAGTTGGCGGCAGCATCGGCGTCGGCGCACGCCTCGGCCTGCCCCGTGCCGGTCTGCTCGTTGGTCAGGTTGCCCTGGCCGTTGAAGTCGACCAGGTTGAGGTGCCGCCCGTACAGCTCGAACGTCTTTTCGAACTGTGCGACCAGCGCCTTGATGTAGGTCTCGTTCGTTTCGTAGCTGACGCCCCCCGCTGACTCAGCGACCGCGTCGACCGACGCCGCGTTGGGGCCCTGAGCATCCGAGGTGTGGCGGATCCCGATGGTGATGGTCGACCCGGTCACCCCGGTGTAGGTGGCCCCACCGTTGTTGCCGGTGAACTTCGCCACGCACGGGTCGGCGTACACGGAGTACGGCAGCTGGGCGACACCCGGGCCGCACGGGACGCCGCCGACCGTCGCACCGGTGCCGGCGTGAACCGCGGCAACGGGCCCCGACGCCGTGGGCCCACCCGCCGAGGGGCCGGTGACGGCTCCGTTCGAGCCCCCGGGCGACGCCCCTGGCGTTGCTCCGATGGGAGCTCCGCCACCCGAGCCCGCTGGCCCGCTGCCACCCACACCGGCGGCACCGGTCGGCCCGCCACCCCCAGCCGCGGTGCCTGCCGCACCAGACGCCGAACGCCCCGCGCCATAGGCCCCGCCGGTGTTGGCTCCCGCCCCGGCCGCCAGGCCGCTCGATCCGCCGTTGACCGTGGGCAGGATCGCCAGAGTCAGCAGCCCGGCCGCACCGAGGACATACACCGCCACATAGCGTCGAAGGTGGTACGCGACCCGGAGCGAATTGCGCGCGTAACGATCGTCGACCTCGGCGATCACCTTGGCCTGTTCCCTCGCTGACGACGACGCCATGGCCTTCCCCCGGTACCACGCGTTGGTGACAATCCGTCACTAGCTTTGGTGACATAATGACACCATGGCCCATTTGAGCGCAAGCGACCAACAGGCGGCCGCCACGCCCAAGGAGCCTTCGACCGAGGCCAAGACGCTAGAGCCGGCCCGCCTGGCCCGAGCCGAGCGGCGGGACCTGCTTCTCGATGCCGCGGCCGAGCTAATGGCGTCCATCGACGCGGACGGGGTGAGCATGGAGGCCGTCGCCGAGCGGGCGGGCGTCAGCCGGCCCCTGGTCTACAAGCACTTCGCCAACCGGACCGAGTTGCTCGCCTCCCTCTACCAGCGAGAGGCCAACCTCCTCCACCAGGAGCTTAGCGATGCCGTTGCGTCGGCCGACACGCTCGAGGACAAGCTGCGAGCGCTGGTGCGCGGCGCCCTTCGCTCGCAGGTGAGCCGACGGGCGACCTTTGCTGCCCTGCGATCTGCCGGTATGCGCACGAGCGACCGGCGCGACGAACAACGCGCCCGAGATCGCGTCACGCTCCGGTACTTCGCGTCGCTCGCCATCCGCGACTACGGACTGGAAGACACCAAGGCTCGCGCCGGTCTCGCGATCGTCCTGGGCTCGATCGATGGCGTCATCGCCCGGTGGCATACCCGGCCGACGGCCGACCACGCCCGCCTCCTCGAGCACACCTACGCAGCCATGGCCATCGGCGGGCTCAAGGAGCTCGCTCGCCGCTGACAGCGGAACGCGACTCCATTCGATCTCAGGCCAACGCTCTGGCAACTTGGGCGCGCGATGGCTCAGGTCCGGTTGAGCTCAAGCATCGCGATGGCGTTGCCGCGCAAAACCTTGTAGGCGACATCCTCGCTGTAGCCGGCGAGCATCTTCTCGACAAACGCCTTCGTGTCCGGCCAGGTCGTGTCTGTGTGGGGGTAGTCGGTCTCGAAGCAGATGTTGTCAGGGCCGACTTCGTCGAGATTCTTCAGCCCATGTCGGTCCGTCGTGAAGCAGCCGAACACACGCCCGTAGTAGTACGTCGACGGAGGCTCGGGGATCCGCTCCCGGGTGTGCTGCCAGCCGTCGTGGTGCTGCCACACGGTATCGGCGCGCTCGAGAACATAAGGGATCCACCCGATCTGGCCCTCGGAATACGCGAGCTTGAGCTTGGGAAACTCCACCAGCTTCCCGGAAAAGAGCCAGTCGGTGAGCGAAGCGAAGGAATTGTTGAACGACAACGTTACGCCCACGGCCGGCGGTGCGTCTGGGGAAGCCGCCGGGTTGGACGACGACGAGCCGACGTGCATGCAGACGGTCACGCCCGTCTCGTTGCAGACCGCCCAGAGCGGGTCCCAATAGCCGGTATGAATGCTCGGCAGCTTGAGGCGGGTCGGCATTTCGCTGAACGCGATCGCACGGACTCCGCGCTCGGCATTTCGGCGAACCTCGTCGGCGGCGAGCTTCGGGTCCCACAACGGGATGAGACACAGCGGGATGTTCATGCCGCCTGACGGGGCACACCACTCCTCGACCATCCAGTCGTTGTACGCGCGAACACAGGCCAAGCCAAGCTCGCGGTCCTCGTTCTCATGGAAGGTCTGGCCGCAGAACCGGGGGAACGTTGGAAAGGGCAGTGAGCCGTCGACCCAGTTGAGCTCCATGTCCGCGATGCGGGCGTCGCGGTCATAACAACCTGGGCGCATCTCGTCGTACGTGAGCGCGGTCATCTCGAGCTGGGTCCGATCGAGCTCGAGACCATGAGGTGCATCCTTCACTGCCGACTGGGGAATGGCGACGAACCGCTTGTGGACGTAGATCACCTCGTCGTCGTAGATCCACGCGCTTCCCCAGGCGCCGTCGGGGTCCTCCTGCATCTCGTACTTGGCGCCGCCCTTTTGCCTGAAGGCGCCCCACCGCTTGGTCTCGACCCGAGGTCCGCGTTCGCGGAATTTGTCGGGCAGCCAGGTCTGCCACACGTGGGGCGGCTCGACGACGTGGTCGTCGACGCTGATGATCTTCGGAAGTTCCATGTCAGCTCCTCGTGTGAACTCTAGGGCCTGGCCCAAGCCGGCGGCCACCGGCGTCGGTCACGACGCGTAGTCAGTGGTCGCGGCGAGCTCTGCCGCTCCCCGCATGAGCTCCAGGACGATCGGTCCGAACGCTTGGAGCGACGGTTGGCCCTTGGAGCGCTGATAGCCCTGCTCCAGGACAACGGCGAGCTTCCACTTGGCGAGCACGCAGTAGTAGTCGATGTCGTCGACCTGTCTCCCGGACACCTTTGCGTAGTGATTGAGCACCTCGGCGCGGGTCGGCAGGCCGGTCATGTCGACATACCCGCCGACGGTTCCATCGCTGCCACTCGTGTCCTCGGGCCAGGACTGCACGACCCAGGCTAAGTCGAGCTTGGGATCGCCAACGGTCCCCATCTCCCAGTCGACGATCGCCGCCAGGCGGGCTGGCGCGCCGTTGTAGAACATGACGTTGGCGAACTGATAGTCACCGTGCATGAGCCCAGGGATGTAGTCGAGGGGCTTGTGGGCCCTCAGCCACGCCGCCGCCTCGTCGAAGCCGGGCAGGTCCCGGCCCTTGATCCGCTCCAGAAATGACGTCCAACGATCGACCTGCCGCTCGTGAAACCCGTCTGGCCTTCCGAGGTCCTGGAGTCCCTTCGCCTGCCAGTCGACTTTGGACAGGAGGGCGCACCCCTCGACCAACTCGAAGCCGAGGCCGCGACGGGAGTCAAGGTCGCGGTCGAACGGCGCCGGCCACTGGCCACGCGCCTCCATCGGGGACCACCCGTCGACGAAAGCCATGAGATAGAACGTGCGGCCCAGAACCGAGCCGTCCGTACACACGGCGATCGCCTCGGTGTGCGGAACATCAGTTCCGGTCAGCGCTTCGATGATTCGCCACTCCCGGACGATGCCATTGTCCCTGTCGGCGGGTGCAGTGGGAGGCGGGATCCGCATGGCGCAGTGCAAGCCACCGCGCCGCAGCTCGTAGATCTCGTTTTGGCTGCCACCCGAGATGTATCGGTGCTCGAGCCGTTCGCCCCTGCCGGGGAGGTCTTGAGCATCCATCCACGTGGCCAACGCCTCGACATCGGCAAGTCTCGGCGTGGACTCGTCGAGGGTGCTCACATGTTCCCCACTTCGTGCTCGATGTGCTCCGCGAACTTGGCCCTCGCCGCCGCCACCCGCTTCGGCAGGTGCCTCGTCGGCCAGAGGTCGTCGCTCGGCCGGTAGTCCCGGAGGACCTGGCGCGCAACGGTGACCTTGTGGACCTCGGTGGGTCCATCGGCGAGACCGAGCACGCTGGCGCCCAGCATCATGCGGTGAAAGGGCATCTCGTTGCTGACGCCGAGCGCTCCGTGCACCTGGAGCGCACGCTGAGCGATGTCGTGGAGCACGCCGGGCATCAGGACCTTCACGGCGGCGATGTCTTTGCGGACTTTGCGGTAATCGTTGTGCTTGTCGATCGTCCACGCGGTGTAGAGCACGAACAGACGGAACTGCATCAGCTGGGTGTAGGAGTCGGCGATGTAGCCCTGTACGAATTGCTTGTCGGCCAGGAGGCTGCCCTGGGTCTCCCGGCTGAGGGCCCGCTCGCACATCATGTCGAGTGCCTGCTTGGCCATGCCGATCGTGCGCATGGCGTGGTGGATACGGCCTCCGCCGAGGCGGGTCTGGGCGATGGCGAAGGCCTGGCCCTCGCCCCCCAGCACCGCATCCGTCGGCACTCGCACGTCCTCGTAGTGAACGAGCGCGTGCGACCCGTGGCCAAGCGGCTCGCCGCCGAGACCGACGTTGCGGACGATGTTGATGCCCGGAGTGCTCGTCGGCACCAGGAACATCGACATGCCCTTGTAGGGACTGACGTCGGGGTTGGTTACGGCCATGACGATCAGAAACGCCGCCGTCTTGGCGTTCGACGAGAAGAATTTCCACCCGTTGATGACCCACTCGTCGCCGTCCCTCTCGGCACGGGTCTCGAACATGGTCGGGTCGGCACCGGCGTGCGGCTCGGTCATCGAGTAGCAGGAGAACATC
>Ga0307477_10001928_pt1 | contig 16505 bp, 17 predicted proteins | sample atmos_gasesECM2C_FD_203316 | JGI IMG/M metagenome (GOLD analysis project Ga0307477, IMG submission 203316) | Hardwood forest soil microbial communities from Morgan-Monroe State Forest, Indiana, United States - atmos_gasesECM2C_515 | ecosystem: Environmental > Terrestrial > Soil > Temperate...
GATCATTCGGGAATCGTGAAGGCAGATATCGCTATCAAAGATGGCCGTATCGCAGCCATAGGGAAAGCTGGGAATCCGGACGTCCAACCGAACGTCACTATTGTGATCGGACCGGGAACAGAAGTGATCGCTGGCGAGGGCAAGATTGTCACGGCCGGGGGCATCGACACGCACGTTCATTACATCTGCCCACAACAGATCGAAGAGGCTCTCTATTCAGGCCTGACCACAATGATGGGCGGCGGGACAGGACCTGCCGTTGGGACGAATGCAACCACCTGTACTCCGGGTCCGTGGCATATTCAGAAGATGCTGCAGGCAGCCGATGGCTTTCCCATCAACCTTGGCTTTTTCGGCAAAGGAAACGCAAGCTCGCCAGCGGGCCTCATTGAGCAAATCGAAGCCGGGGCATGCGGCTTCAAGCTTCATGAGGACTGGGGTACAACACCCTCCGCTATTGACTGTTGTTTGTCTGTTGCGGATGACATGGATGTGCAGGTTCTTATCCATACAGACACGCTCAACGAAAGCGGTTTCGTCGAAAATACGATCGCCGCATTCAAGGGCCGAACCATTCACACATTTCACACGGAAGGGGCGGGCGGCGGACACGCCCCCGACATTATAAAGGTCTGCGGCGAACCAAACGTCATTCCATCTTCTACGACTCCAACGCGGCCATACACCGCAAATACGCTTGATGAGGCCCTCGATATGGTGATGGTCACCCATCACCTCGATCCGCGAGTTCCTGAAGATGTTGCCTTCGCCGAGAGCCGGATTCGCAAGGAAACCATTGCGGCCGAAGATATGCTCCATGATCTCGGCGCCTTGTCGATCATGTCCTCAGATAGTCAGGCAATGGGCCGCGTTGGCGAAGTGATCATTCGTACGTGGCAGACGGCTGACAAAATGAAGAAACAATTTGGGCGACTGGCCGACGAGAAGGGCGAGAACGACAATTTCAGAGCCCGGCGGTATGTCTCCAAATATACGATCAATCCCGCGATAGCCCAGGGCATCTCCACTTATGTCGGATCGATTGAAGTCGGAAAGCTTGCTGATATCTGCATATGGGATCCGGCCTTTTTCGGCGTGAAGCCTGACATGGTGCTGAAAAGCGGCATGATCGCGGCAGCCATCATGGGAGATCCCAACGCCTCTATTCCTAGCCCTCAGCCAGAGTACTACCGGCCGATGTTTGGTGCGTTCGGCCGTGCCATGACAGAAAGCTCGGTTACATTCGTCAGCCAGGCGCTAGTCGACAAAGGGCAGACGCTCGGGCTGGCAAAGAAACTTCTTCCCGTCTCCAACACGCGCAAGATCGGCAAGCGTTCGATGATTTTGAATAATGCCACTCCTCGCATGGAAGTAAACCCGGAAACCTACGAAGTGCGGGCCGATGGCCGCCTTCTCACCTGCGAGCCGGCCAAAGTACTGGCTCTGGCTCAACGTTACTTCATGTACTGAGTATGACTATGCATAATGCCTCCACTCCCGGTACTGCTACTCATCGCGCTTCTATTCATCAGCCCGCTGGGCATTGGCCGACGGAAAACGCGGCAGGATCAGTCACTCTCGATTTTGACGCGCGCCATCGACGCCGCATTCGCCTGACTGGGGATCAAGGCGAAGATGTCCTGCTCGACCTTCCCCAAGCGGTTGCGATGGCTGATGGAGATGGCCTGCAACTTGAAGATGGTAAATGGCTCAAGGTTCAGGCTGCGGCAGAACTCATTGTCGAAGTCAGACATAAAGATCCCAATCAGCTGGCGCGGCTTGCGTGGCATCTGGGAAATCGGCATTTGCCGACTGAAATTCGAGACCAGGTTCTTCGCATTCGGCCTGACCACGTGATCGAGGATATGCTCGTTGGTTTTGGAGCGGATCTCGTGAGGGTGGAGGTCCCTTTCCAGCCCGAAGGCGGCGCTTACAGCGGCCACGGCCACCATCGCGCCCATCGTGAGGATGGGCATCACCATGAGTGATCAACCGTACGATCTCGCGCCTCTCGCGCTCCTGCGGCAGCAAAGCTGGCTTTCGCCCGCGTTTCCCACGGGCTCCTATAGCTATTCTCATGGCATCGAATGGGCTGTTGAAGCGGGGCGCATTCATGATCGCGAGAGCCTTGTCGATTGGCTGGAAGCAGATCTCCGCTATGGGTCAGGACGAAATGAATCGATCTTCTTTATCGAGGCTTGGCGCTGCGCCACAGAAGATGATTGCGAAAAGTTACTTGAAGTTGCGGAGCTGGCGGCAGCGTTCCGCGGCACGTCGGAATTCGCGCTTGAGTCATCGCAGCAGGCGACGGCCTGTCTCGCAACCCTACGCCGGGTGTGGCCCGATCGCGTTGTAGTGCCGCTCTCCGAATTGCTCTCGGAGCGGAGCGTTCCGCCTGCCCTGGCCGTCGTTCTCGGAGCAAGCGCGGCTGGGCAGCGCGTTCCCTACGGCTTGGCTCTGCCAGCATTTCTCCAAAGCTATGTCGCGAATCTAGTAACCGCTGGCGTTCGGTTGATCCCACTTGGTCAAACCGACGGGCAGATTGCCATTGCCGACCTTGAACAAGCAGTGCTGGCCGCAAGTGCGCAAGCCGAACACACAACGATTCGCGATCTGGGTTCGGCAGCGCTCATGGTCGATCTCGCTTCCGCGTCGCACGAAACTCAATACACGAGGTTGTTCCGCTCATGACTGATATGACGAGTTCAGATTCTCAAAACCATCCTTTACGCGTCGGGATCGGCGGCCCGGTTGGGTCAGGCAAAACGGCGCTCGTTGAAGCGCTCTGCAAGCGCCTCCGCGACACTTACGACATTTACGTGATTACCAATGACATTTATACGAAAGAGGATCAACTCATCCTCACACGGGCGGAAGCACTGCCTGCGGAGCGCATTATGGGAGTCGAAACCGGAGGCTGTCCTCACACGGCAATTCGTGAAGATGCTTCGATGAACCTCGCTGCCATCGAAGAGATGAACAAGAGATTCCCGCATGCGGACTTGTGCTTTGTGGAGTCGGGCGGCGATAATCTCGCGGCCACGTTCAGCCCCGAGTTGGCGGACCTGACGATTTACGTGATCGATGTTGCGGAAGGTGAAAAGATTCCTCGCAAGGGCGGTCCTGGGATTACGCGCTCCGATCTTCTCGTTATTAATAAGATCGACCTGGCTCCTTTTGTCGGAGCAAGCCTGGGAGTAATGGAGGCGGACACGCTCAGAATGCGCGGGAAGCGGCCTTTTGTTTTTTCGAATTTGAAGACCGGCGAAGGTGTCGAACCGATCGCAAACTTCATCATTGAGAAGGGTGGATTAGCGAAGACCGCTGCATAGGCGAGTGACGACCGCAAGGATCAATACTAGGCTGACTTCGAATTGGCATGCCGAATGATTACTTTCCCTGTTCGATTTCATTAGCGGCCCAGACGCATACGGCTTTCTTATCCTGTGCCCCTAGGCTCGCTTCTGGATGTAGAGCGGTGTATGACGCCGGAGGCATTCTCCCGTTCGAAATAACTCCGCAGATCGATTCCAGTTCGTCGCGCCGCTGGCGTGCGGAATACCTCGTCCACTCGGAGAAGTTCAGTTCTTCGCGGCCTTCGCGGACATGGGTCTTGATCCACCACGAGATCGGGGCGACATGGCCATACCAGGGCAAACTCGTCTGGTTCGAATGGCAGTCTCCGCAGGCCCGTGCCAGCGTATTTCCAACCTCTGAGCCGCGAAAGGGTTCGGCGTTGCGGTAATCATTCGCCTTCGGCGATACCTGGCCGATCTGTTTTCTCGAAAGCGAGCCCCCGAAAGCAATCAGGGCGAGCATCAGGAAAACGATTGTCAACGCAAGCCGTTTCATCGGAGAAGTCCCTTTTTCTGAAGCAGACAAATGGCCAATGGGCCTAGCTGCCCGCCTCCTGTAGCTGTGTTGTGGCGAGGGCCAGGTACGTGATACCGCGGAGATCGAGGTATACGTGCTGCTTAGTATCAACGAGGCGGAGCAGTACATGCCCGCAAAGCACACACCGTGCGACGAGGCCGGGACACTGCACGTATAAATGCGCCTCGGCAAAGCGCCTCTTTGCGCCGCAATTCGCACACTGTCCTTCCGCGCTCGTAATATCCATTGCGAATATTCTGCTCAATTCACCCGCGGCTGCATTTCCATCAAGGTAGTTCATGGGTGCACTCATTTCCGTTCTCCTGTGGCGCCGAAGCGCTCTGTCCTGATGTTTTCGCGAGCGTGGCCGGCAGCGATCAGTAGGTCGTTGGCATTTTCAACGAATGATGTGGGACCGCAAACATAGCTGGTTGGGGCAAGGTTCGAGGGCCATGTACCGGTAGCGATTAGCATTGCGTCGATGCGGCCGGGCGCGCGCGGCGAATCTTTCGGCGCAACGCGCGTGTACGCGTAGGTGACAATCACAGAATGGTCCTGATCTGATAACGCCTGTAGTTCATCCCGATAAAAAACTGCTCCCGGCTCCCTCACGGAGTACAACAATCGAAATGGTGCGGAGTTGCCGGCCGAAGCACGCGAGCGAATCATGGCCATGAGGGGAACGATGCCCGAGCCACCTGCCACCAACTGGATCGGCTCCATTTGGTCTCGGCGCCACACAAACCAGCCGCCAATCGGGCCTCGCAATTCCAGATCATCGCCGACCATGAGTTCCTTCGTCAGGTAGGGTGAGACTTCGCCGTTCGCCAGTCGCTCGACGGTGATTTCGATGCGCCGATCCGAGTTCGGACCCGACGCAATTGAGTAGGACCGGACCGCAGAGTATCCGTCCGGCGCTGTCAAACGCACATCAACGTGCTGACCGGCGATGTGACCCGGCCAATCGCGAACTGCCAGTGCGATCGTCCGCGCGGTCGCTGTTTCGTCGCGCAGCCCGACAACCCTGGCGCTACGCCACGTCACTGGTCGGAGTACCGCTGTTCCAGCCATGGGTCCCCATAGATGTGATAGCCGAGGCTTTCCCAAAAACCCGGCTTGTCGTGTGGCATCAGCGTCAAGCCCTTCACCCATTTGGCGCTCTTCCAAAAATAAAGGTGAGGAACCAGAAGTCGCGCGGGGCCGCCGTGTTCGGGGGCAAGATCTGCACCATCAAATTTGAATGCGATCCAGGCCTGCTTGTTGACAACATCTTTCAAAGGAAGGTTTGTTGTGTAGTCCCCATACGAACGAAACATCGCATAGGGCAAATCTGTTTTTACATCTGCAAGCAGGACATCAAGCGAAACCCCTTCCCACGATGTTCCAAGTTTCGACCATCGCGTTACGCAATGTATATCAACCGTGATGGTCTCAGTGGGCAACTCGCGGAACGCCTTCCAATCCCAGCGCTTCAAAACGTTACTGCCGTCGTCGATGGTAAATTCCCAGCGATCGAGGGGTATGTGTGGAGTTGGTCCTGCCGACAAGACGGGAAAATCAGTAGTAAGGTATTGACCGGGTGGGAGCTTTACATCTTCAGCGCTGCGTCGACCGGAAAAACCCCGCGAGATGATAGCCATATGAACTTCTCCTCAATGATTGGCGTTCCACCGTATTGCGACTGTCTTACCGCTACAATTAAAGAAGCAACTAGGCTTCCAATTTAATAGTCGCCCAAGGCTGGGCCTCATGCTTTGCAGTATTGCTTGACATGTTCTTCGGACCGGATCTGCTTTGCGATCGCATCATAATCTTGCGCCGAGACGTTTTTGCAGCAGTCGTTTCAGTCTTGCCCGAGCCCTCGCGACCCGTGCCTTCACGGTCCCTTCGGGTATCCCCAATCGATGCGCCGTTTCCCGGATGCTCAGGCCATTCACATGGCGCAATTTAAAAGTATGACGGAGAGTCGGCGATAGCATCCTAAACGAGTGCGCTACCAGGGCAGCGCGTTCCGTCATTCGACATTCCTCTTCAGGGTTGGGCCTGGAGTCAGACAGAATCTCCGCGAACGTGTGAAAGTCTGACTGCTGTCCGTCCAGGGGTATGCTGGCTTGCCGCGATCGCCGCCGCAGCGTCATGCGTGCAGAATTGAGTACGATCGACGTCAGCCAAGTAGACATGAGCGCCTGTCCCCTGAACTGCTCAACATGCGAGTAGGCGGATAACAAGGCATCCTGAACCACATCTTCTGCGTCAGCCACGTTACCCATCTGTCGCGCCGCCGTGCGATAGAGATAAGGCAAGCTGCGGCTGACCACGGATGTTAGTTCTTGAACTTTCTTGTGATAGAGCTTGACCGTCCCACTTTCCGCACAATAGATATCGGCGAGTGTCGTCGACATAAAAAACTCCTCTGATGGGCAAACGAATGCACGCAATGTTCCACTTCGCGTCGAGACGTAGCATTTTCCCCCCTGGAGTCTCGAGGGCTGGCAAATAAATGCTTAAGGGAATCCTCCAGGGAAGGAACGTACATTGCACAGTGTTCTTCAGAAGACACCTGACGCTGGAGCGTCACAGCTTGACAAAACAGCAGTCGAAATGGTGTCACTCTCCGACCAATGACCGAATCACGGTGGACACGGCATTTCTGGAATAGTAGATGAGAATGGCCCCAGCCACAGCCGCCTGGAGAAAGCTACGAATGACTCTCCCGGTCTGCGCCAGGTTGAAGGCGCTTCCTAGGTGCCGCTTGGCGGAAAGAGTTCCGCGTTGATATTTCTCAGCTCCGTCGACCGTAGGTCCTGAAGTTTGCTTCCAAGCGGCGGCCGTCCAGAAGTCAGCGTCGATGTTAGCTTGAGCCTCTTCATGGGAAGCGAAGCCGCACGCGATAATGCTGGGCCCGGCTATGAGATCCCGCAGCGAGTCTTCATCGGGATCGACAATCACGAAGAGTTCCGAGGGACCTTCTATCGAACGGGCCTCGATCACTGCGTGTTGTGCGTTCGGAGAATCAACCAACCCGGTCACGATGTCACCCCTGAGTCCACTCGTGTCCCCAAAGACAGAGTACGCACAGAGTCTAAGCAAGCCAGATTCCAAAGAGATTAGCCATACATTTTCAGGTTCTAGAGGATGTTGGGTGATTTTGCGGGCACGGGCTGTGAGGACCAGATAGGAGTCTTTCAATAGACAGCTGTCGGCATTTCGACTGGCTTACGACATCCGTCGGGGGGCGATTGCCAAGTGGTTTTCGCTTTCCGTGAGTGCTCTGTGCCGACAGCACGTGCTGGCGCGATCTCCGGCTCGAAAAGCGCCGAGAGCAAGACGCCTTCGCAGTGGAATGACGGTTCTGTGGAGGCGGGACTGCGAAGGCGGCTGCTGCTCTTGGCGAATTGATACATGCTGCTTCGATGCTGTGGCTCAAAACTCAGTTACATGAATGCGGAAACCAATTTCTGTCTCTTGAACCGAGTATCAAAACTTCTTTCCGCGTGTTTTGGAACGGAAAATGCAATCTCAACATTGCGATTCACGTTCTGTCAGATACGGAACGTGACAGAATCCTGCGGCGCTTCGCCGCCTGAACGGGATTCTCGATGCCTGATTATTCGATGTGATGGGTGAGGTGACATATGAGGTTTATCAGATTGAGTGCGAGCAAAGCGACTGTCGATGTGGTCTCCGGCATTCTGAATTGGGTGTGCCCTGAATGTGGAGGAAGAATGGGCGGCCACGGGAAAGAGTTCAAATGCCAGGGTAAATGTCAGATGGACTGGCGTCAGGTTTGGGAGCAAGTGCTCGCTGCCAGACATTAGGCAGACTGAATTGTCGCTTAGGAACATATCAGGCGTTCGACCACTTCCACTCCGCCACCGGTGAAATAGAGATGCATGGGAATCACGGCGAGTACTCGACAAATGTACGTGAGCATTCGGGCCACAATCGGCACGCTGGGCACTCTGTGGCCATGTTTCGGGGCGAATTCTGGCTGAGCCTCGGGCTCACGATTCCGGTGGTCGTTTGGTCCAGCGAGGTACAGCACTGGCTTGGCTACCGCGCCCCCACTTTTCCCGGATCGCGATTGATCCCCGCCATTCTGGGAACCATCATCTTGGTATACGGCGGAAGCGTGTTTATTCAGGGCGCACGGCGAGAGCTATCCGCCGGCCAGCCGGGGATGATGACCCTGATCAGCCTGGCGATCATTGTTGCATTTTCCGCCTCCCTTGCTGCGACTTTCGGCGCTTTCGAAGTTGACGTCTGGTGGGAGCTTGCAACGTTGATCACCGTCATGCTTCTGGGTCACTGGCTAGAGATGAAGGCGGTTACTCAAGCCCAAGGAGCTCTCGACGCGTTGGCCGCGTTACTGCCGGACAACGCCGAGCGGGTAAGTGAGTCAGGCATCAACAAAGTGTCTCTCACGGAGTTGCGTGTAGGCGACATCGTCCTCGTGCGGCCCGGATCTCGCGTACCTGCTGACGGGATGGTGGTGGAGGGCATGGCCGATGTCGACGAGTCCTTAATCACGGGCGAGTCGCTGCCGGTTTCTAGAGCGTCAGGCGCCGCAGTGGTCGCCGGAACGGTTGCAGCAGGCGGGAGCCTCCGAGTGCGCGTGACAGCTGTCGGGGATCAGACGGCACTTTCAGGCATCATGCGACTAGTCGCCGCTGCGCAGGCTTCCGGTTCGCGGGCACAAGCTCTTGCCGACCGCGCCGCTGCACTTCTTTTCTACATTGCGGTCACGGCGGGTACGCTGACGTTGGCGTATTGGTGGCTGGAAGGTGATAAAGAACACGCGCTCGTCCGAACAGCCACAGTACTCGTCATTGCCTGCCCGCATGCACTTGGACTTGCCATTCCCCTTGTAATTGCGATTTCAACCTCGCTCGGCGCACGAAATGGCTTGCTCGTGAAAGATCGCCTGGCACTCGAACGCGCTCGCGATTTGGACGTGGTGATCTTCGATAAGACGGGAACACTTACCCGTGGAGTTCCTGTTCTTTCGGCGGTCGTGCCTGTCGCTGGTGTCGACGAAGGAGAATTACTGGGACTTGCGGCAGCAGTGGAAGGAGACTCCGAGCACCCGATAGCGAAAGCCATCGTAAGCGGCGCCGGTCGTCGTGGCGCCAAGCCTCAGCCATCGGCAAACTTCGAGGCATTAGCGGGACGAGGAGCACGCGCGACTGTGAGCGGACAGAGTGTGGCCGTCGGCGGACCGAGAATGCTGGCGGACGCAAAGGCCGCCATTCCACCCGAACTCGATAAGACTGTGAGGATCTGGGAGTCCGAAGGACGGACAGTACTCTATGTCCTTCGAGACCGAGCTGTGATCGGTGGACTCGCGGTCGAAGACGAGATTCGTCCCGAGTCCGTTGAGGCGGTCAAGGCGCTGCACGAGCTTGGCATCCGAGTGGCGATGATCACCGGGGATTCACAAACGGTAGCAGATTCGGTTGCGAAGCGCCTCGGGATTGACGAAGTCGCGGCACAGGTTCTGCCTGCTGACAAGGCATCCGCAGTCGAGCAGTTCCAGGCCGGCGGAAAGAGAGTGGCAATGGTCGGCGATGGCGTGAACGATGCGCCAGCGCTAGCAACGGCGGACGTTGGAATTGCAATCGGCGCCGGCGCAGACGTCGCAGTGGAATCTGCCGGAATTGTTCTCGTGCGCAGTGATCCCCGTGACGTTGTTCGTGCGATCGAACTTTCGCGGGCCGCATACCACAAAATGGTACAAAATCTGGTGTGGGCAACGGTCTATAACGTGATTGCCATTCCGGCGGCTGCAGGGATGTTTATCCGATGGGGAGTTAATCTGCCCATGAGCGTGGGCGCAATCGCGATGAATCTTTCCACGATCATTGTGGCACTCAACGCGCAGCTTCTCCGTCGCGTAAAACTGGGACTTTGAGGGCTATGCAGGCTTCTTAGCCCCGGCGCAGAACACAACGACCTTTCCCTTCTGCGAGCGCGCAATGAGAGGCTCTCTTCTTTGAAATTTCGCAGGTACGTAGAACTCAATTATGTGGGCCATTACAGCCTCCTTCATTCTTGAAATCCTTTGCCTTTCGGCTTTCTAATCGCCCATAAGTGGCTTGCTGTCCACCGTCCTGCCTCATCCAGATGTCATCCCCAAGTTGGCGATTCTCAAAGACCGTGCGGAACACTTGGGTTGCAACGGCACGAACAGGAACCTGCAGATGGAGAGCGAATTGCTGGCGCATTGAGTCGTAAGACATCGATGCGAGTCTTTGAGCAACTCGTTGGCGGTGAGCTAGAGGATGAGTGCGAGTTTATAAGCTACAAGAGGAAACGTACCATGAGGTTAGTCGATGAATTTAATGCAGCTACCCAAAGTCTTGACAGAATCCTCGAAAAAATGGAAGAAGCCGATCCTGCTGATAAGGAGAGGTTAGAAGCATACGTAAAATCAATGCAGGTAAAAGTACAGCGAATTCTGAAAGCGATCTTAAGAGTTCATTGAGGTTAGGTAGCAGCTTTTGTCATTTCCAGGTTTACTTTATGTCGGACCAAGCTCCAATCACGTGGTTTCACAGCAACCGTCATAGTGCTCAGGCCGCGTGTGAGCACTGCGGCGGTACCGTTCGCCACGAGCACTGGTGCATCACGCTCAACACAGAGATCTTTTATGCCTACAAGATTGTCATGGATCCCACCGCGCTGACTATTGGGGATGCCCTCATACTCCACTCGCTTGGCGCCGCCTGGTCGACCGCAGAAGAATTTTCCCCGAACCAGCGGACCAACGTGCGCATGCAAGAGGGAGCCCGAAAATGGAGAACAAATTGCCAGGGCAACAAGTTGTGAAACTTCGAGTACAAACCGTCCTCGATCGGCTCTTTGGCTGCTGGCATCGCAACGTAAGCCGTCCATTCACGATTTCGGGCCGGACTTACGAGGTGTGCCTCGATTGTGGAAAGCAGTTTGCGTACGCTCGCGTTGACTTTCGGCACAGCGCGCTGGGTGGAACCCAATGACTTACTGACGCCGCGCAATCAACTTTCGTGCGCGTCCAATAGTCTTGCTTCCCCCGTATCTGCTTAATCTCAAGTGCGGGCAATTCGCGAAATACGGAACTCGAATTCGGCTGGGCAGTGAAGTATGAGGTTGGGCCCGAACGAAACGACGACAAACGATACGGGCTCATTGTTCAGGCCTGCGACGAAATCCTCGCCGGCCAGCACCAAGACATGTTTCCCCTGCACGTGTGGATGACCGGCAGCGGTACGCAATTCAATATGAACGTGAATGAAGTGATTTCCAACCGCTGCTGTCAGCTCGCGGGCACCCCGTTAGGTAGCAAGACGCCCGTTCATCCTAATGACCACGTCAACATGTCCCAATCGTCTAACGATTCGTTTCCTACTGCCATGAACATAGCGGCAGTAAACGTCAAGGAAAGACTCTTGCCTGCGGTAGAAGCATTGCGCGACGCAGTTGCAGCAAAGTCGAAAGAGTGGCAGGACGTCGTCAAGATAGGGCGCACCCACATGCAGGACGCGACTCCCATCACTCTTGGTGAAGAATGGTCAGGCTACGTCGGCATGCTCAGCGAGGCGGGAAGATCACAGGGCGGTGGAGCAGTCGCTATCACATCCCGGGCCTGCAATCGTCGAGCAGATAGATCAGCAGAGTGACCGGACCTCTTCACGATGAATCCCAACGGCAGCGATGTGAGGCAGCTCACTTCGTTTGGTTCCAACGAAGCAACGGTCGGCATGGGTTGGTCGCCCGACGGCAGTCAATTGGTTTTCGCCAGGGCACTCGCGGACGTTTCCGCCAGCCAGATCTGGATCATGAATGCCGATGGGAGTAACCAACGTCAGTTGCTCAACGATGCCCCCCTCTTCGATGACGAACCCAGCTTCTGGCCGGACGGCAGTCAGGTGATCTTCCAGAGGTGCATACTCCCCGCGACTCAGCCATGCGCCGTCTACCGGATCCAGGCCGACGGTAGCGGACTCACCGCCCTCACCTACTACAGCGAGAACACTGACGAGCTCGATCTGACTCCGGCGTACTCGCCGGACGGCAAGAAGATCGCGTTCTTCGGTGGGTTCAGAGACGGCGTGCTTAGCGCCATCTATCTAATGACCGCCGCCGGCTCAAATGTCCATCCCCTTACCGCACCCGTGCTTGAGGCTTTTATCCCCGACTGGTCGCCGGATGGAACAAGGATCGCGTTTTCCACCCGTGTCTTCTACCCCCCAACTCAATCAATCCGCAGCTCTGGGTCATTAATGCCGATGGCACGGGGCTGACACAACTCACTTTCCCCGGCGCGTCGGCTGCCGACGTTTTCGTTTCCTGGTCCCCGCAGGGGAATGCCATTGTCTTTGAGCGTGACAACGCGACCGGAGCGGCGATTTACGTTCTGAACGTAGATGGGACTGGGACCGGCGAGAAGCTGATTTTCCAGAGCCCGATCAACCGGAAGATCCAGTCAATGCCGCGGTTCGATACAACGGTCCGGAATGCTGAGAAAAAACATCGCCTGAGCGAGATCGAGAGCGGCGGCTCCAATCCGCGGTGGGGACCAGCCCCGCAGTAATAGTCGGTGGGCACGCAACGTCATTAAATCGATAACCCGTGAATGGAAAGCGCAATACGAAAAAGGAGATCAATCGTGCACACACTCAAGGTGTTTTCAATAGCCCTCTTCGTCGCCCTGGTGCTATGTCTCGTAAGCGTTCCTGCCAGCGCCACTTTTCCCGGGCAGAACGGCAAAATCGTGTTTAACGCCAACCCGACGGGGACCTGGCAGATGTACACAATCAATGCGAACGGCACAGGCATGACGCAGATCACCAACCTGCCAGCGACGACTATCGAAGGTTGGGAACCAAGCTTCTCGCCCGACGGACACAAGATCGCCTTCTGCCACGACATGAGCGGAGCGCCCGAAATCTACACCATCAACGCGGATGGTACCGGCCTGACCCAGTTGACATTCGATAATTTGTTCGACTGCGCGCCGCGCTGGTCTCCGGACGGGACGCGGATCGCGTTTGCCCGGGCGGTTCCGTCGACCTTTCAGACCGTCGTCGCGACCATGCAAGCGGACGGCACGGGCTCGATCACCAACCTCACGAGCGACTTTTGGGGTACCTTCCTGCCGACATACACGCCGGACGGCAGCCGGATCACGTTCGACAGCTCGCAGGCGGGATTCATCAGCGTCGTGTGGATCATGAACACCGATGGCACGCACCAGAAGCGCTTGACTCGAGCGGCGCCGGAGGGGTTTCCGGCGGATGTTTCACCAGATGGCCAGCACATCCTGGTAATCAACCACGAAAGCACGCCCGTGACGCCGAATGCGGTCTTCAGGATGAACCCGAACGGCACTGGGCTTGCGAAGCTGAGCGACCCGGGAAAGGGTCACCACGACATACCGGGAACCTACTCGCCCGACGGAACGAAGATCATTTTCGCGAACGACCGGCTGAGCAACAACCTGAGCTTGGACCTCTTCATCATGAATGCAGACGGCTCCGGGATCCACCGGATCGCGAGTGGCTTGACCGTCGGCGGATGCCCTGATGGCAACTGCGTCACTCCAAGTTGGGGACCAAGACCGTAAGAGGAGGAACTCAGCAGCCGACGGGGCTTTCGTTTGACGCCGCACAGGCGACAAACACGCGCGCACTCGCGCTCGTTGGCGATGCTGATGCCAACGCCTACGAGTTGCTGTTCTCTTTTTGCATCTTTTCAAGGCAAAGAGCAGTTTTTGCATTTGGTCCCCAGCAACGAGGGCATGTGAACGACTACATCGTTGAGAAGGAGGGCGGCCCCTAGGGGAGGGCCGCCCCAGTTTCAGTTCGGATCTCGACGCTAGAACGTGATGCTCGCGTGCAACTGAATCAGTCGCGGCGAAGCGTCCGCCCCCAGGAAAGAACCGAAGATGCTGGTTGGTGAACTGACTGGGTTGATGATACTGCCGAACGTGGGAGAAGCAATGTCTGCGTCTGGCTGGTCGAAGTGCGGGTGGTTCAGGATGTTAAAGAACTGCGCTCCAACACCTAGCAAACCTCCCTCCCAATGCGGGATCTTAAAGTTCTTCGTTATCGCTAGATCAGTATTGAAGTAGCTCGGTCCGGTGAATTGGTTGCGGCGTTGCTGGCCGAAGCCATTCACAGCGGGGCTGAAATTGGAAGCGAGCAGGCAGGGTGTTGCCGGATTAGCGGCGCTCGCAGTGCATGTCTGACCACCAGTCCCCGAGAAATTCGCGGGCACGGAGACCGACGTAATGTTCGTGAAGCCGTAGTTGAAACCTTGCAAAATGCCGAACGCGTTGGAATCAACGACGGTAAACGGCAATCCAGTGCGTGCGAAGGCCGTGCCTGAAACCACCCATCCCCCGAGTAACGCGCTCGGTCCGAACTTATGAGGCACGTTATAGACGTAGTTCAGGCTGAAGTACTGCCGAGTGTCATAGTCGGAGTTGCCATAGTTTGACCGCAGGTTGAAGGGATCGAATGCATTGATCGGACTGAAGTTTGTATTCTGGCCGAATTGCAGGATACCGCCATTGGAGATCTCATCGAGTGCGTGGCTCCAGGTGTAGTTTGCCTGCACCGTCAAGCTTCTGGTTCGGCGAGTAAGAGAAGCAGTCAGCCCGTTGTAATTCGATACTCCTGCGGAGCCGATTTCGGTAACCGTCGAGAACCGCGGATCGGTCGCTGCCGTCGGCAGGTCTCCGAAATGCCCTGCGGTAGTGCCTAACTGCCCTTGACAATTGCTATCGCAGAACGCGTTCAGGCTCGGATTCTGCACCACTTCGTGAACTCCGTGATTGCCCACGTAATTCAGCGAGAGTGTCATCTTCTGACCGAGCGCCTGTTGCAATTCCAGATTCCACTCCTGGTAGCGCGGATTTTGGATCCGGTTCGCCACCGTGTTAATCGTTGGCGGGGTAAATCCAGGCACGGTGTTTTGAATGCTCGCGAGCGTTCCACCGTTTGCGAATCCAGCCTGGAACGCGGCATTACTCTGGGCAGCCAGTTGCGCCTGGTTTCCGGGAACTGCGGGGGATAGAGGTCCGCCTGCGATGTTGAAGCCAGCCTGCACAGGCGGATTACTCAACAACTGGTCGGCGACAGTGCCGGGGAAAGAATCCGCGAACAACCCAAAGCCGCCCCGAACGACCGTATTCTTAAGGCCAAAGGGCGTCCAGGTGAAGCCAAACCGCGGCAGCCATTCGACCGCCGTGTAGTTCGGCAGGACCTGGTTCTTGCCAGAGACAATCGCCTGGTTGTACGGCTGGTTTACATCGTGCGAGATATTGAGGAAGTCTCCGCCCAGCCGCGCAAAACAATTAGTCTGGCACACCGGATTGGAGAAGTGCTCACCTCGCAGCGAGAAGGTCAACTTTAGGTTAGGTTTCACGCTCCACTCGTCTTGCGCATAGAAGCCTAGAGCGTAGAGGGCAATCGGCTGGCTGGCCTTCGACGGGAAACTCTGGAAATAGGTTCCTCCGTCTCCGTTAAAGAAGTTCTGCAGCGATGTGCCTTCGCTGGCTCCGATGGATCCAATGCCCGGATCGAAATCGGTAATGTCATTGCGCCGGAAACTGAGTCCCACCTTCACTGAGTGATTTCCCTTCGTGATGGAGAGATCATCGACGAGTTCGTACTGAGTGACGTTCCGCCCCTGCGGCACGATGTTAATTTCTCGCCCGAGAGAGGAGAAGGCCCCGCCCGCGAAGGCCAAACGGAACGGCTGGGCCTGCAAAGCCGCTTGGAGATTGGGCACATTGAATTGTGCCGAATACCATTGGCCTGATGCGATGAACTGATTCACCGCATTCGCGCCAAGACTATGGGTTTCCTCCAACTGTCCTTCATATTGCGGCTGCGTGCTGCCCAGGTTGAAGAGCGGTGAGACTACGTCGGTGAGTGTGGCCTGAGAACCGTGGTCGGTGCGGAAGTGCCCGAACAGGCGGTCGTTGGTTCCGATATTCTGATCGATACGTGCCGTGATCAGGTATTCCGTGCTCAACTGGCCTACGGTAGAGGTAAACGTCAGCGCGCAGGGCTGGGTAATGCCGAGTCCGCTATTGGGATCGGTAAACCCGTCACACCCCAGGTTGTTCAGTGGAGTCGCCCGGCCCGCACCGGGTGCGTTGTGATAAAGGTTGAAGACAGACGTATAGAACGGCACCGACCCCGGGCTCACGTTAGCCAGGTTGGCCAGTGTGGCCGCCTGAAATTGCGGGCTTGGGATTCGCGCATTGGTACTGGTCGGCAGCACAAAGCGTAGTCCTTCGGTGTCTACGAAAAAGAACGTCTTGTCTTTCTTGATCGGTCCGCCAAACGAAGCTGCCCACTGGTTGGCGTTGTCGAATGGCCGGGGCGCGCCGCTCTGGTTGTTGAAGAAACTGTTTGCGTTGAGGGCCCGTCCATTCCACCAATAAAGCGCATTCCCGTGGAAGTCGTTAGATCCTGACTTAGTCACATAGTTAACGTTGGCTCCCGCCAATGTCCCGTACTGCCCCGAATAGCCGTTAGTCACGACCGTCGCCTCGCGGACCTCGTTGTTGCCCAGGAGCAGATTCGTCGCGCCGGAATTGTTCACATTGAAGAAGGGATCATTTTCATTTTGTCCGTTGA
>Ga0307477_10001930_pt1 | contig 16485 bp, 12 predicted proteins | sample atmos_gasesECM2C_FD_203316 | JGI IMG/M metagenome (GOLD analysis project Ga0307477, IMG submission 203316) | Hardwood forest soil microbial communities from Morgan-Monroe State Forest, Indiana, United States - atmos_gasesECM2C_515 | ecosystem: Environmental > Terrestrial > Soil > Temperate...
GCGACACAGAGCTGGTCCGCGAAGAAGGAGAGGTTGTGCGCCGGTGCTTGAACCCGCTGTGTCCCGCGCAACGGCTCGAGCGCATCCTGCATTTCGCGTCCCGATCGGGGATGAACATCGAAGGCCTCGGCCCCGCGATCGTCGACCAGCTGATCGACCAGGGCTACGCCGCCGATGCAGCCGACCTGTACGCGGTCACGAAGGAGCAGCTGCTCACGCTCACCGGCTTCGCTGACAAGTCGGCGGAGAACCTGCTGCACGCGATCGCATCGCGACGCCGCGTGCCGCTCCACCGTTTGATCAACGCGCTGGGCATTCGCCACGTGGGCGAACAGACGGCGGTGCTGCTCGCCGATCATTTCGGCAGTCTGGGCTCGCTGGCGAAGGCGACTGAGGGGCAGCTCGAGGAGGTCGCGGGGATCGGCCCGATCGTGGCCGGTCACGTCGCCCGATGGCTGCACTCCAAGGAAGGCCGCGAGCTGCTCGGCCGGCTGCGGGCGGCCGGCGTCGAGGCGGAGGCTGCGGCGCGGGTCGAAGGCCCGTTGACAGGCCAGACCTGGGTACTCACCGGCACGCTCGACGCGATGACCCGCCCTGAGGCGGAGGAGCGGATCCGCACTCTCGGCGGCACCCCCGGCTCGAGCGTCAGCAGGAAAACGCACGCGGTGGTGGCGGGAGCGTCGCCGGGCACCAAGCTGGACAAAGCTCAAAGCCTCAAGGTCCCGGTGCTCGACGAGCCCGCGTTTCTCGCCGAGCTGGAGCGGCTTGAGTCAGAAGCGCGGGCTGCCGAGCAGCCAAGATAGGAGGGTGACGACCCAGACACCCCCACGACCGGTGCGCCTCGTCGAGAGCCCCGACGTGCTGCGGGCACGCCTGCGTGGCGCGCACGGCGGCCCGGGCGTCTACGTGATGCGCGACCTCGAGGGCCGGGTCATGTACGTCGGCAAAGCGGGCAACGTGCGCAACCGGCTGCGCTCGCACTTCGCAGGGTCCGATCCATGGTCGCCACGCACCTCCCACATGATCGGCCGCATCTTCGACTTCGAGGTGATCGCGTGCGCCAGCGAGCGCGAGGCGCTGATTCTCGAGAACACGCTGATCAAACAGTACCGGCCGCGCTTCAACGTCAGGCTGAAGGACGACAAGAGCTATCTGTACCTCAAGATCCCCCGCCCCGGGTCACCGGACGCCTTCGCGCCGGGGACGGCCCGCGAGCAGAAGCGCAAGATCCGAGGTGAATCGGGTGTACGAGCGACGACCTTTCCGCGCCCCTACTACACGCGAAAGATCGTGCGCGACGGCGCGCGTTATTTCGGGCCCTACACGAGCGCGCAGTCACTGCGCACCACGGTGAGATCGCTACGCACGATATTCCCGTTTCGCACCTGCAGTGACGAAATCTTCCGCCGCGGTCGCGTGTGCCTCGACTACCACATCAAACGCTGTGCAGGTCCGTGTGAAGGAAAGATCGGCGCGGAGCAGTATGCACAGCTGCTCGACCAGGTGCAGCTGTTCATGGAGGGCCGCTCCGACGTGCTGCGTGACGAGCTGCGCGACCAGATGGATGAGGCCGCCGCAGGCAGAGACTACGAGCTGGCGGCCAGACACCGCGACCGCCTGCGTGCCATCGATCGCATCGCCGAGCGCCAGACGGTGCTGCGCGGCCGCCGCGCCGACGAGGACTGCGTCGCGGTCGCCGTCGAAGGGGGGCGCGCGATGGCGGCATTGCTCAACGTGCGCCAGGGCCGGGTCATGGACATGGAGACGCACGAGCTCGAAGGGGTCGCCGACCTCGAGGCCTCGGAGTGCCTCGCCGGCTTCCTTCCCCAGTACTACGGGGACGCGACGTCGGTGCCGAAGACCGTGCTCATCTCCGACGACATCGGTGACACGGCGCTGCTGGTCGACTTCCTCAGCGCGCAGCGCGGCGGACCGGTGGAGCTGCGCGTTCCGCAGCGCGGCGATGCGAAGCGGCTGGTCGAGCGCGCGCGCGAAACCGCCCTGGTGGCGATGCGCCAGCAGCGCATCGTCGACGACTACGACGCTGCCAAGACCGAGGCGCTCCTCGAGGACCTCGCCGTCCAGCTGCACCTGCCCGCGCCGCCGCAGCGTATCGAGTGCTACGACATCAGCAACACGATGGGCACCAACTCGGTCGGCTCGATGGTCGTCTTCGAGGACGGCCGGCCGGTTCCGGCACGCTACCGGCACTTCGGCATCAAGACCGTGGCCGGGTCCAATGACTTCGCCTCCATCGAGGAGACGTTGCGACGTCGCTTCCGCCGTCTGCCGCGGGCATTCGATGCCCGGGGGGGCGACATCCCGGTGCTCGACCCTGCCGGTGCCAACGGCTCGGAAACCGTCGAGCGTGGCCGCGGTCACTCGCGCGATGGCGTGGAGCACGACGACGGCGAGGACAGCTTTGCAGTGCTCCCCGACCTGATTCTCATCGATGGCGGCAAAGGTCAGCTCAGCGCGGCGCACGGTGTGCTGGTCGAGGCCGGGCTCGAGTCGTTGCCGCACTTCGGGCTGGCAAAGCGAAACGAAGAGCTGTACGAACCGGGCGTCAACGACCCGATCATCTTGGCGCGCGACAGCCCCACGCTGTTTCTCGTGCAGCGCATCCGCGACGAGGCGCACCGCTTCGCGATCACCCGCCACCGCGCGCGACGCGGCAAGGCCGCGCTGCGCTCAAAGCTCGATATCGTGTCCGGGCTCGGTCCGGTGCGCCGGCGCGAGCTCCTCCGTCAGTTCGGCAGCGTCGACGCCATCCGCAGCGCGTCGGTGGAGGAGCTCACCGGGGTCGTTCCCCGCGGAGTCGCGCTGCGCATCAAGGAGCTGTTGTGAGCACCACGTGGATCCTCACGGGCATGACGGGCGCCGGCAAGGCAACCGCTCGGGAGGCCCTCGAGCGCAACGGGATCGAGTGCGTCGACAACCTGCCGGTCGACCTCATCGAAGGCTTCGCCGCTCTCCCGCGGCACGGAACCGCCGTGGCCGTCATCGACGCGCGCCGGAGCGAGACGTTGCGACATTTCGAGGGAGTGCCCGGTGTTCGGGTGCTGTTTCTCGACGCACGTGACGACGTCCTGGTGCGACGCATCGCCGAGAGCCGGCGCCCGCATCCGCTCGGCGACAAGGGGCGCGGGCAGGACGCAGTGGACACCGAGCGCGCCGTGCTGGTGCCGCTGCGCGCAGCGGCCGAGCTCGTCATCGACACATCGGACCTGGATCCCGCGGAGCTGCAGAAGCGGGTTGCGGCAACCATCGCCCAGGTCTCTGCGCGAGCGCAGCTCGCCTGCACCGTTTCGTCGTTCGGGTTCAAGTTCGGACCACAGCTCGAAGCCGACTGGGTGTTCGACACCCGCGTGATGCGCAATCCGTTCTGGGAACCCGAGCTGCGAGCGCTCACCGGCCTCGACCGTGCCGTGCGCGAGTTCGTGCTCAAGCAGGAAGAGGCCGGTCACCTGCTGCAGCATGTCGACGTGCTGATCACCTGGGCGGCTGAACGCTGCATCGACCGCGACCGCCGCTACATGCACGTCGCGTTCGGATGCACCGGCGGGCGCCACCGTTCGGTGGTGCTGGCAGAGGCACTGGCCGAGCGGCTGCGTCCGCACGACATCGCCGTCACTGTGCGCCACCGCGACGTCGACCGCCCGGACCCGCGTTGAATGAGCGTCGCTCGTGACGGCTGAGCGCGACTCCTTCACACAGCGGATCGTCACCGAGCTGGCTCCCCACGTGCCGCCGCTGGCCTGCTGCAGGCGCGCGCTGGTGGAGGGAATGCGGGTGGTCAGCGACGTGCCGACCACCGTCTCGACGACGCGCTTGATCGCGGCGCGAGTGGCGCTTCAAGCGCTCCACATCGATTCCATTCCCGCGCACGTGGAGCGGATCCCGACCGCGCGCCGGGTGCGGTACCGGATCTCAGGAGTAGATCTGACCGCGCTGCCGCCGCCGTCGGCGCGGGCCTGCTGCACACGTTCCCGGCTGCGCGGGGCGTTCCTGGCCGCCGGGCGGGTGATCCGTCCGGACCGCGCGCCGCATCTCGAGATCGGCTGCCCGAACCAGCGCGCGGCGGCCGCGCTGGGCGCGGACCTGGCCACGTTGGGGGTGACGCCGCACGTGCGGCCGTGGCGCGGGAGGTGGCTGGTGGCGATCCGATCCACGTCGGAGGTGGGCGCCGCGCTGAGCTCGATCGGCGCTCAGTCGGGCCGCCTCGACTTCGAAGCGGGGCGGGTGGTCCGGGAAGTGCGGGCGACGGTGAACCGGCGCCTCAACGCCGAGACCGCGAACCTGCGCCGGACGGCCGCCGCCGGCGTCCGGCAGATCGAAGCAATCGACACCCTGGCGGCCGATCCGTCGCGATGGGCGGTGTTGCCACCCGCGCTTCGCGAAGCGGCGCAGCTCCGGCGCCAGCACCCCGACGACAACCTCGCCGCGCTTGCGGCTCGTGCCGGGTGCAGCCGGTCGGCCATGGCCGGGCGCCTACGCCGTCTGCTGAGTGCTCGGGAGGACGATGCGCCCGTGCCGGCCACGCAAGTGCCCGACGCGGAGATGCGTTTCGCACGCATGCGAGCGAGGCGATGATAGTGTGGAGAGAGGGAGTGACATCGGAGTAGACAGCCTGTGAAGGTCGGCATCAACGGGTTCGGTCGGATCGGTCGCAACGTTCTGCGAGCGGCCATGGATCGATCTACCGAACTCGATTTCGTCGCCGTCAACGACATCACCGACGCGGCGACGATCGCGCATCTGCTCAAGCACGACAGCGTCATGGGCCGTTACCCGGGCACCGTCAGCGCCGACGGTGATCGCATCCTCGTCGACGGCAAGTCGATTCGCGTCCTCGGCGAGCGCGACCCGCAGCGTTTGCCGTGGGGGGAGCTGGGCGTGGACATCGTGGTCGAGTCGACGGGCTTGTTCACGGACGCGGTGAAGGCGCGCGCGCACCTCGAAGCCGGCGCTCGCAAAGTCGTGATCTCGGCGCCCGCGAAGAATGAGGACATCACCGTCTGCATCGGCGTCAACGAGGGTGCGTACAACCCCGCTGACCATCACGTGATTTCCAACGCTTCGTGCACGACCAACTGCCTGGCGCCGGTCGCCAAGGTGCTGCAGAACGCGTTCGGCATCGAGACGGGCTTCATGACGACGGTGCACGCGTACACCACCGACCAGCAGCTCCTCGACGGCCCCCACCGGGACCTGCGCCGCGCGCGGGCAGCGGCGCTTTCGATCATTCCGACCACCACCGGCGCGGCGCAAGCCGTGTCACTTGTCCTGCCGGAGCTGCGCGGAAAGTTTCACGGCATCTCGCTGCGTGTACCTGTTCCCGACGTCAGCCTCGTCGACCTGGTGGCCACGCTCGGCAAGAGCGCCACCGCCGAGGACGTCAACGCCGAGCTGAAGGAAGCGGCTGACGGATCGCTCAAGGGAATCCTCGCAGTGAGCGATGAACCGCTGGTATCCGCCGACTTCCTGCACAACAGCCACTCGGCGATCGTGGACGCGCCGTCCACCATGGTGCTCGGCGATCACACCGTGAAGGTGCTCTCCTGGTACGACAACGAATGGGGCTACTCCTGCCGTGTCGTCGACCTGGTCGAACACATCGCGGTGCGGCTCTGACCCACGTGACAAAAGCGACCATCGAAGACATCGATGTCTCCGGGAAGCGCGTGCTGTTGCGCGAGGATTTCAACGTCCCGATGCGCGACGGTCGCGTGGTCGACGACCGGCGCATTCGCGAGGCGCTGCCCACGATCACCGCGCTGCGCGAGCGCGGTGCTCGCGTGATCATCGTCACGCACCTCGATCGCCCCGGCGGCAGGGTGGATGAGGCGTTGCGCGTCATGCCCATCGCCGACAGGCTGGGGCAGTTGCTCGGGACACCGGTGCGTACGTCGCCGGCCGTGGTGGGCTACGAAGCTCGCACTCTGGCGGAGTCTCTGCAGGACGGCGACGTGGGGATGCTCGAGAACGTGCGCTTCGAGCCGGGCGAAGAGAAGAACCAGTTGGGCCTTGCGAAGAAGCTCGCGTCGCTTGCTGATGTGTTTGTGAACGATGCGTTCGGCAGCGCGCATCGTGCGCACGCGTCCACCGAGGGGGTCGCCCACCTTCTGCCCGCGGTCGCCGGGTTGCTCATGGCGCGCGAGCTGGAGGTGCTCGGCGCCGTGCTGGACGACGCGCGGTCGCCGGTGGTCGCGATCATCGGTGGCGCCAAGGTGTCCACCAAGATGGGCGTCCTGACCAACCTCCTCGACCGGGCCGACGTCATCTGGGTGGGTGGTGCCATGGCCTGCACGTTCTTTCGCGCGCTCGGAGAGACGACCGGCGCGTCCCTGGTGGAGGAGGATCAGGTCGACACCGCGCGCAGCGTGTTGCACGACTCGCACACGCGGCGCGCCTCCATCCGGCTGCCTGTCGACGTCGTCGTCGCGCCCGCGGCGCGTGAGGGAGTGGAGACGCATGTTGTTTCGTGGGAGCGGATCCCCGAATCGGAGATGGTGGTCGACGTCGGTCCGGAGACGGCCGCGCGGATCGCCCGCGACGCCCGGCACGCGGGGACTGTGGTCTGGAATGGCCCGCTCGGCATTTACGAGATTCCGGCGTTCGCTGCTGGCACACGGGCTGTCGCAGAGTCACTGGCGAGCTCCAGCGCGACCACGATCGTGGGCGGAGGTGATCTGGCCGCCGCCGTCGCCGACTCCGGCGTTGCAGACAAGATCAGCCATATCAGCACTGGTGGAGGCGCCACCATAGAGTTTCTCGAAGGCAAGACGCTTCCCGGGGTTGCGGCGCTGCGCGACCGGGATGGCGCGCCGCCGTGAGCGGGTCATCCGAGGCACGGCCGCGCCCGATGCTGGTTGCGGGCAACTGGAAGATGAATACCGAGGTGACCGAGGGGGAGCGGCTGGCGCACGCCATCCGCCACGCCACCGATGAGATCCATGGGGTCGACATCGCGGTGCTGCCCCCCTTCACCCACCTCTGGGCTGTCCGCGAGGTGTTGAAGGGAAGCAGAGTCTTGCTCGGAGCGCAGGACGTGTTCTGGGAGGACTGGGGCGCGTTCACCGGTGAGATCTCGCCGGCGATGCTCGACAGTTGGTGCGACCTGGTGCTCGTCGGACACTCGGAGCGGCGCCACATCCTGGGCGAGACCGACGACGCCGTGGGTCGCAAATTCGCGCGGGCGTGTGCACACCGTCTGCGCGTGATCGTCGCGGTGGGTGAGACCGAGGCCGAGCGCGACGCCCAGTGCACCTTCGAAGTCGTCGACCGCCAGCTCGACGCGGCATTCATCCCCTTCGACGCGATGCCCGATGCCGGCGCATTCGTGATCGCGTACGAACCCGTGTGGGCCATCGGCACCGGACGCACCGCCACACCTGATCAGGCGGAGGAGGTGTGCGCGCACATCAAGGAGCACGTGTCCAGCCGGCAGGGCATCGGAGGTGTCCAGGTGCTGTACGGAGGCAGCGTCACCGCCGAGAATTGCTTAGCGCTGTTCGCGGAAGCGAACATCGACGGCGCGCTGGTCGGAGGCGCGAGCCTGCACGTCGAGCAGTTCACGGCGATTGTCACAGCCGCGGCGGCGCACGTCGACCCTGTTCCGTGAGCCGGTTCCGTCCGTTTGTGCTGGTGATCTGCGACGGATGGGGCTACAGCGCGGACGACTTCGGCAATGCCATCGCTGCCGCGCACAAGCCGGAGTACGACCGCCTGGAGCAGCACTGGCCGCACACGCTGGTGGAAGCGAGCGGCGAGGCGGTGGGGCTGCCACCGGGACAGCAGGGCAATTCCGAGGTGGGGCATCTGACGATCGGCGCCGGACGCGTCATCTACCAGCCCCTTTCGCGAATCAACCACGCGATCGCGGACGGCAGCTTCTTCGAGAACGAAGTCCTCTGCTCCGCGGTTGATCGTGCGCGCGACTACGGGCACGGGCTGCACTGCCTCGGCTTGGTCTCACCAGGCGGGGTGCACAGCGATCAGGCGCACGCGGTGGCGCTGGCTGAGCTCGCCCGCCGTCGCGGGCTCCGCGATGTGTGGTTCCACGCCTTCACCGATGGCCGAGACGAGCCGCCCGCCAGCGCAGCGCTGTACATGCAGACGTTCTGCACCGACCTCGAGCGAGTCGGCGTTGGGCGCGTCGCCACGGTGAGCGGCCGCTACTACGCGATGGACCGCGACCAGCGATGGGACCGTGTCGCGCGCGCCTACGAGGTGATCGCCGGGGGCGGTGACGGAACCGCGACCGACCCGGTCGAGTTCATCGAGGAGCAGTACGCGGAAGGCATCACCGACGAGTTCCTGCCACCGGTGTCGATCCTTCATGGCGGACGGCGCGTGCGGGTCGACAACAACGACTCGGTGATCTTCTTCAACTTCCGCCCCGACCGCGCGCGGCAGCTGACCCATGCGCTCATCGACGCCGACTTCAAGGACTTTGCCCGCTCACGTGTGGTGCGGAACATCGACATGGTCACGTTCACGGAGTACGAACGCGATCTCCCCGTGCATGTGGCGTTCCCCAGCGAGGACGTGCGCCACACATTGGGCGAGGTGGTGAGCCACCAGGGGCTGGGGCAGTTCCACGTCGCGGAGACGGAGAAGTACGCGCACGTGACGTACTTCATCAACGGCGGACGCGAGCACCCGTTTCCTGGCGAGGAACGGCTGCTGGTTCCCTCTCCGCGGGTGGCGACCTACGACGTCGTTCCCGAGATGAGCGCAGAGCCGGTGACCGACGCGGTGGTCGCGCACTTGAAGAGCGGCGAGGGCGCCCTCATCGTCGTCAATTACGCCAACCCGGACATGGTCGGCCACACCGGCGATTTCGACGCCACGGTGCGAGCCGTGGGGGTCGTCGACACGATGATCGGGCGCGTTGCCCGAGCCTCGCTGGCCGCCGGTGGGGCCATGCTCATGACCGCAGACCATGGCAACGCCGAGTACAAGATCGACCGCACCGACGGCTCTCCGCTGACCGCACACACGGCCAGCCAGGTGCCGGTGATGCTCTGCGGCACATCCGCTCGGGTGCTGCGCGACGGCGGCGGCTTGCGCGACATCGCGCCGACGGTGCTGATGGCGATGGGGCTGCCGATCCCTGACGAGATGACCGGCAGGTCACTGAGTCGATGATCGACGCCGCGCCTGGGCCGATGGCGCTGGTCGGCAGCGGTGAGTTCACGCCGGCCACCGAAGCGGTGGACCTTGCATTGCTCGAAGGCAGAGCGCGGAGGGCTGTATTTCTCCCGACCGCGGCTGCACCGGAGGGACCTGAGACGGTCTCGTACTGGGTGGAGCTGGGACGCTCGCACTACCAGCGCCTCGGTGTCGAGGCGACGCCCCTACTCGTGCTGAATCGCGACGACGCCGAGCGAGAGGAGCTCGCAGCCGAGATTTCCGGCGCCGGTCTGGTGTATCTCTCCGGAGGTGACCCGACGTACCTCGCGTCCGCGCTGGTGGGGACCAGCGTCGGCAACGCGATCCGGGACGCGTGGGCCGCCGGGACCGCGGTCGCCGGCTGCTCCGCCGGCGCGATAGCGCTCACGCAATACGTCCCGGATATCCGCCACCTCGAACGTCCTGCGGGACGGGGTCTCGGTCTTGTGTCCAACCTTGCGGTGATGCCCCATTTCGATCAGCTCGAGAAATGGATGCCGGGCGCTACGCAGTGGGCGCTCGATGCGCTGCCCGACGGCATGCGCCTGATCGGCGTCGAAGAGGAAACCGCCCTGGTGGGCGGCCCGCACACATGGCGGGTCATCGGTCGTCGTCGCGTGTGGGAGCTGCACCGCGGCGGCAACCACATCCGCCACCATGACGGCGACATAGTCGAGATCGACTAGCCTCAGGCGCTGGCGTTCCAGTCGAGTGTCATCTGTGCCTGCATCTGCGCGGCGATAGCGCGTGAGGACACGGTCTCGATGTCGACTTCGTGATTGCGAGCGAAGCCGCCGCCGGACCAGTTGGCGCTGCCGAACAGGACGGACTCCGAGTCCGCGACGATCGCTTTGGCGTGGAGGAGCTCGCCATGGGTTCGATAGCGCCGCACTGAAACCCCGGCCGCCTCGAGCGCGACCGCAGACGGGTCGCTCGATCCCTGGCCGGGATCCAGGAGCACGCGTATCGCGACACCGCGCAGCAACGCGGCCTCGAGCGCGTGCACGATGCCTGTGTCAGTGAGCACGAAGAGCTCGAGGTTGAGCGAGGTGTGTGCGTGTTCGACGAGGTCGATGGCGAGTGGCCGGATCTCGGCCGCGGGAAGCGTCGACGCGACCAGGACCGCTGAGTCGGCGACCAAGTCGGGCACCGCGACTCTGCGCCCGCAGGTGGCCAGATCGCGATCGAAGACGCGGTCGAGGTTGTGCACCGCCGGACCGCGAATGAGCGCGTCGTAGTCGTGGTTGGCGGGTGAGGTGACCCCCCAGTTGATCCCGCCGACGATGGCCGCAGCGCCGTCGACGACGAGCAGCTTGACGTGGTCGATCATCAACTTGCGGATGGGATAGTCGACGACGTCGACGGCGTTTGTGCGAAGAAGCTGCGCTGTGGCCGCGCTGTGCACCTCGGAGGGATCGTCGATGACAGTGACCACCACCCCGCGCGCGTGGGCCGCGACGAGCGCGTCCACGAGGTCGCGCTTGCCGATCTCGTAGACCTCGACGTGCACGCTGATCCGCGCCGAGTCGATGAGCGCGCGAATGCGCGTGAAGGTGGCCGGCCCGCTGCGCAGCAGCGTGACCTGGTCTGAGCCTGCCCACACAGGCGGCGCCGGTCCCAGCAACGGCGCGGGTGGTGGGGGAGCAGCGGCGGTGGCGGCGGCTGCCTGAGCGCAACCGCTGAGCAACGCCGTCAGCGCGAGAAGCCCGGCACGTCGTTGCAAGTGCAAGAGGCGGAGCATGGTGGCCACCATACCACAAACTAGTGTGTATAAGAGAGAGCGAGCAACCGCCCCGGGGAGAATCGGCACCAGCCCTCGCCTATACTGACCAGCGAAACGCAGGCGCAAGGAGGTTTTGTTGCGTGCACACGGCCCTCACCGTGGTTCAGGACGCGATCGCCGTCGTCGTGATGCTTGGCATCCTGCTCCAGACCCCGAAGGCGACGGGTCTCGGCGGGACCATCGGCGGTGGTGGCGACGCTGGCGGCGGGTACCGTCGGCGGCGAGGGCTGGAGGCGAGCCTGCTGCGCGTGTCCGCGGTGCTGATCGCGCTGTTCGTCGCCGTCTCGATTCTCAATACGTACGTCACAAAGTAAGGCGGCTGCGCGGCCGCCGCGTCGAGGTGACTGCCTCGTCGATCCTGGTGGTCATCGCAGGCGTAGCCCTGGGCATCGCGCTGGCGCCGCGACTGAGCGTCTTCGCCGGTCCTGACTTCCGCGAGGGCGTGGTGAGCGCCCAGAGGCCTGTGTCGCTTGACCCGCTCATCGGTGCCGATACCGAGACGGTCCATGACGTCGGACACCTTCTGTACCGAAGTCTCATGCGTCTCGACAGCAGCGCCTTCCCGCGTCCCGATCTCGCGAAGTCGCTGACGGTCAGTCAGGACGGCCTGACGTACACCGCTCCACTTGCCGCTGGGGAGCGCTGGTCGAACGGCAATCCCATCCAGGCGAGTGATGTGCTTGCGACTCTGCGATTCGCGCAGTCGTCCTCCGCCCTCGACACTGCGCTAGCCGGATCGCTGCTCGGCGTCCGCGCAACGGCCTCCGGGCCGGCGGTGACATTCACACTGCCCTCACCGCGCGCGTCATTTGGAGCGACGCTGACCCAGCTGCCGATTCTTCCCCTCGGAACGTTGAGCCGCGCACAGATGGCAGCGCTGCCGTCACAGGCGGCTGTGCCCATGCCGACGTCGGGTCCGTATCGCGTGCTGTCGGCGGAGGCGACGGTGGTGGAGCTGCAAACCAACCCGTTCGCGCGCACGCGGCCGGTGCTGGGGCATGTGGAGCTACGGGTGTATTCGACCTTTGGCGATGCCGCGTCGGCTTTTGCGAAAGGCGATGTCGACGCAGTTCTCGCGACGACACCCCAGCAGCGAGCCACGTTGACCAGCACCGCACACGCTCGAGCGCACGATGTCGCTACGTTTCGGTTCGTCGACCTGCTGTTCAACGAGCGGGTCGGCGGTCTCGACGATCCCGTGGTGCGTTTGGCGATCAGCAACGCGATCAACCGGCAGTCGATCCTTGGTGGAGCGCTTGCGGGAAGCGGCGGTTTGATGCAGGTGAACCCATTCTCCGAGGGCTTGCGATGGATCGCGACCCAGAACCCCCCGGAGACCTCATCGCCGTCCGCTGCGTCGTCAGCGCTGGACGCCGACCGGTGGAAGCTTGGGCCGACCGGGATCCGGGAGCGGGGCAGCCAGGCGCTTGACTTCACCCTCAAGGTCGCCAACGCGGCTCCGCTGCCGGAGGTGGCCAAGGAGCTGACAGAACAGCTGTCGGCGATCGGCATGCGGGTTCGGGTTGAGGTCGTCCCCAGCCAGTCCTATGTCGGCGCCGACCTCGCGCCGCACACGTTCGAGATGGCGCTGGCCGACTGGGACGGCGGTCCCGACCCGGACGTCAGCTCGTTCTGGCGCTCGAACGCGTCCCCGCCGAAGGGGTTTTACGTGTCGCGTGGCGGGCCCGACGCATTCCTGGATCAGGCGCTCGACACGCTGTCGACGGTTCCAGACGCGGGCGGTCGTATTGCTGCCGCAGCGAGCGTCTCCGGCCATCTGCTCAGTGACGCGCCGGCGGTGTTTCTGTATACGCCTTCCGTGAGCTACGTGATCCGGGGCCCGCTCGCCGGCGCCGAGGTCCCTTCGGTGGGGGGTGGAGCCGCGCGGTTCGATGACATCAACGCCTGGCGCCGGTAGCGCGCGGGCGGCGCTGGTACCATCGAGTTCCTCGCCGGGATGGTGGAACTGGTAGACACGCAGCGTTCAGGGCGCTGTGCTCGTAAGGGCGTAAGGGTTCGATTCCCTTTCCCGGCACGCGTTTTCTCTTGTGGCGCTTGGGGTTACGCAAAGTTTCCCTCGTTTCTTCCCTCACCACCCTCAGCGGAGCGCCGAACTGAGCGTCGATGGCATCGGCGAGGGCGTCTAGCCCGGCAGGCGTCACGTGTGCGTACAGGCGCAGGGTCGTCGACACCGAGGCGTGGCCGAGCATGTACGCGACCTCTTGGGCGGGACGGCGGTTCTGGAGTAGCAGGGTCGCCGCCGTGTGACGCAGTGCATGGAAGTTGACCGCGCGGACACCTGCACGCGTGCGCATCGCGTTCCACCGTTTCGTGAACGTCGTGGCCGGCAGCGGCCTGCCGTCACCGTTCGGCCAGACCAGGTCACCAACGCGCGCCGTGCGCGACAGCGCGTCGACCGCAATGCGCGGCAAGGTGAGCGTTCGCGACCCGGCGTGCGTCTTGGGAGGAGTCACGACGTGCTCACCGGCGATGGTGCGCGTGGCGTTCCCAGTCACGGTCAGAGTTCGGCGTTCGAGGTCGACGTTGCGCCATGAGAGTCCGAGTAGTTCACCCTCGCGTAGTCCGAGGGTCACGGCAAGCACGTAGACAGCTTCCATCGGATCATCCCGGGCTGCCACGATCAGCCGGCTGGCTTCCTCACGGGTGAGGGTCTCAATCTGGCGATCGCTACGCCGGGGAGCCGAGACGCTGTGCAGAGCCTGGGACACAGGGAGTCCGCGTCTGTGCGCATCGTTGAGGGCCGCACTGAGGGTCATATGGACGTGGTGCGCGGTAGTGCCGGCAACTGTACGGGCTAGAACGGCATGAAGCCTGTCGATGTCTTGTGGGTCCAGCAGGTCGAGGCGGACATCTCCGAGTACGGGAACGAGGTGTTTTCGGGCATGTGCCTCATACGCCAACCAGGTTTGGGGGCGGAGATCACCGCGTCTGCGTGTGAGCCACTCCGCGAGCCAATCGCGAAGCGTCGGAGAAAGCGGGGTGGCTACGCGCCGTAAGCGTTTTGCGTCGTAAGCCCGTGCCTGCGCCGCTGCTGGAGTGTCCGCATAGAAGTAGCGCTGCACACCATCAATACGAATGCGGCACTCGTACTGTTGCCCTTTCCGGCGAACACCTGGGAGTTCGCCTCGCTGCCTTAGCTTTCTCGTCGGCCCGGACACTCACGCATCCTCAGAGCTTCGCGGGGGATCGTATATCCATGGCGGCCGAATCCTGGCGCTGCTTTCGCCGCCTTGCCGCGTGGGGCCAATCAGGCAGCCGCGGCGAGGAGGACTGGCGTGACACGAAGGCTTCAAGCTCCGCCACCGTGAATCGGACGAGCCTTGGTCCAAGCCGGATGGGGGTGAGCTGACCGCTGGCCACGAATCTTCCCAGCTGGCGGACGCTGACGTCCAAGGTTCGGGCCGCCGCGGCTTTGTTCAGCAGGTGAGACGAAGAGCTCACAACCGACTCTGCAGCGGCGTCCATGCCCACCGAGTGTATCGCGCCAATGCTTACACATTGCTTACATTATAGGCACCCATGACAGAGCAACGACGGCCAGCGCGAACGCCCCGTCCGTGGCCTTCGGCGGCTGGCGCTGACAGCCATCGTTCGGCGTCAACCGGATCTGGTTGCTGCTTTGCGATTGGGTCCTGACGGGTTGACGACCGCACGCGCAGACTGAGTCACAGCTGGCTTCATTGATTTGTCTGCTGCTGGACAAAGTTGCGATACCCTTCCGCCGCCTTTCGAACGCCAGCGAATGTCCGCCTCCATACTGGACGCCCAACGAGCACCCTGGGCCGAAGCCGGTCGGAGGCCCTGCCGCGGTTCCTCCCCCAGGTCGACGACAGGGGGGGTAATCGCGCCAAACGCACCCACGTGAGCCGTAAAGAAGTGCTAACTTCATCGGCGCGCAAGCTCCTCGGCCGTTTCGTTCACAGCCAGCTTGCGACGGGGCGGGGCGGTGTTACTCGAAGCGAAGCCGGCGCCGGAAGGAATGCAACCACTACCTGCGTGGGCCGTTGGGTACGAAGCCCGCGCGCGCTCGAGCTCGTTGCCATAGCGGCATCCTTCTCTTCGCCGACTATGCGTTTCCGGAATAGTGAGTATCACTCGCAATAGCATCGATGAACAACCACGCGGGGCGGACGTTGTGAGGGTGTTCCGTTGAGGCGGGCGACCGTCGTTGCACTAGCAGCGGCCAGTGCTCTATTGGCCGGGCTCTCGCCTGGGGCATTGAGGGGGACCGTCGCCGTGAGCGCGAACCCTGGAGTCGCATGGCCGCATCTCAGGGGATCGACCTCGTCAAATCTAACAGCGATCGAGGTTACCCCTGGTATCCCCAGGTTGCCCGACGCGCAGCCGCAGGCTCAATTCTATGACGAGCAAATATCTGCGACGTGGCAGGGTACGGGGGCAATCTCGCTCGTATCAAGTCCCAATGGCAGCGGAGCGCTATCCGTCGACGACATTCTGAGTCTCACGGTGCACCATCCGGACGGCTCGACCGCCCAATTCTCATATGACTTCGCATCGCCGAGTTGCGGCGGTGTTTCCTCAGCAGGGCCGTTCTCGCTCACCTCACTCTTCACCACGGGTGCGAACAGCATCGACGTGAGCATGGCGGACAACGGGTGTGGTGAATGGTACGACTCGACGCCCATATGGATCTCAGGCCAGTTCTCGAACGCGATCTCCTCCCTGAACGTGCAGGCTGCACACAATCCATCCTCGATCTTCCAATCATGCAGCGCGACCGAGGCTCCGGTCGACTGCGCAACAGGAGAGTTCTGGCACCAATTCCAAGACTTCTCCATACCGGGCCGAGGGTTTCCACTCTCCTTTGCTCGAACGTACTCAAGTGCCGCCGCGACCACGCCCGGCCCACTGGGTTACGGATGGACCGATAGCTACAACATGACCTTGAGCGTTGATGCGGGGACGGGTGACGTGAGTATCACCCAGGGGAACGGCTCCTTGGTGACGTTCATCCCTACGGGATCAACGTACTCGGCCCTACCGTGGGTGCTGGCTAGCCTCGTTCGCAACCCAGACGGGACGTACAGCTTCCTGGAGCGGGATGGCACAAAGTACGTCTTCTCGTCGGCAGGAAAGCTCCAGAGCGAATCCGACCGCAACGGCTATGCCACGACACTCGCTTACAACGGCTCTGGAGAGTTGACTACGGTGACCGATCCAGCGGCCCGCTCGGTCAGCCTCACCTACGGCGCAAACGGCCTGATCTCGTCGGTAGCGGCCCCCGCTGGGCGCACGATCCACTTTGCGTACGATAGCAATGCCAACTTGGTCTCGGTGACCGACGTCGCTGGCAACACCTCGGTCTTCACCTACGACGCCTGGCATCGCATCGTGGCCATGACGGACCCGCGATTGGGGATCATCTCGAACACCTACGACACTAGCGGGCGGGTCGTTTCGCAGATGGACGCGATGGGCCGGGTGACGCGTTTCTCGTATCCCCTAGATGTCATGAACTACGCTGGTACCTCCGGCATTAACAA
>Ga0307477_10001931_pt1 | contig 16483 bp, 14 predicted proteins | sample atmos_gasesECM2C_FD_203316 | JGI IMG/M metagenome (GOLD analysis project Ga0307477, IMG submission 203316) | Hardwood forest soil microbial communities from Morgan-Monroe State Forest, Indiana, United States - atmos_gasesECM2C_515 | ecosystem: Environmental > Terrestrial > Soil > Temperate...
TGTCCCGCCTGTGGCGCGACTGGCGTTCGGCTCTGGCCATCGTCAAGCCAGAAACGGTCGTGGCCTGGCATCGTGCTGGCTTTCGCCGGTTCTGGACCTGGAAGGTGCGGCGCGGCCACCCCGGACGTCCGCATCCCTTGAGCGTCGGTCGCCAATCCGTTCGCGAAATTGATTTCGGATTCCGACGCATTTCGCGGGGGAACATTAAGGGAACAATAATTGTTCCCGCCTGTATCCACGCGTGTCTGGCGCTAGTCACGACTTTCCGCAAGTTGTTGAAAATGCAGTTTGTCGCTACTTTCGAATCGTATCGCGCGCCGCGATTTCCCGCGTTGCTTTCGACGTGTTCCCGAGCCTTGAGGGAACGCGGGGAATCGTAGGCTCACCAGCTCGAACCATCTCTACGATCCTGGTGTGTCCTTGTCTTCCTCATCGGCCAAAGAACCCCGTCGAGATCGGCCTGCGGCTTTCCAATCGACTAGCTGCAATAAGGCTACGCGATCTTCCTCGCCGCCTTCACCCGTGCCCATCGCGCCCTCTACTCAGCGGGCGATCTTCTTTCGTGCAGCTGCCGAGAGCCTCCGTTTCCCACGCATCGGCACAGCGTTTGCCACTTTCCGTACCTTTGCCCATCGCCCTCATTCGGCAGCGGGGATCCGCGCCCCAGCGCTAAGGAGAGCTTCCGTATGCCAGTAATCTAAATAGACTCTTCCAAGAGCTGCCAGGCGAAGTGATGCCGCGGAGTTCCTTCTGAGCAATGTGAGGTCGGAAACTGCTCCCGTGAAACCGGCAGTCCGCGATCCGATCAGATTCCGTTGCTGTATTGTTCCGGTGGATGGATTCTCTAGAACATTCGGCGCGCAACGACTTGGGCACTCCCAATCTGCACCTTTACAGTTGTTTGGTCATTGATGCCTGCGGCCCAAGTCTCAACTTGTATCGCGCCGCCGCCATGAAGTGAGCGCCAGATGAAAGTGACTTGATCCTTGCCTTGGAACAGGTAGGCGCGTGAGTCACCGTGCTGCGTCTCTCGGGCCGAAGACGGCTTTCGGGTGGTGGATCTGGCACTTCCCCGCTCTTCGACGAAGTAAAATCTCTTGTCAACCTGCCACCAACCCGCCAACCACTTCATTGTGGAAGGCATGAGAGCCGCGTCATCTTCGCTGAAATGAATCAGCGTGTAGCTCTGGCCGTCCAATTCGTAGAGAAACCAGCCGTCATCCGCATCGCCGTTCCAATCTTTCGTCAATCCGCCAAACCGGCAACTAGAGTGGCAAGTGAGTCCGCCCACGACACCCGGCGTGCTGGTCGCAGGTCCAGTAAACATCGCCGAGTGGCTATATCGATCGCCCTTCGACTTGTTGTAAAACCCGATTATGTCTCCGGGTTTGAATATGCTGCTATCAATGATTTTCTGGCCCTCGTCGCGCGCAACTCTTTCCGCGAGCACTTTAGTGCTATCAGCTGCGATTAGGGATGTGATCAGCTCATTTGCGCGAAAGGTCTCCGTAACCTTGATACCCTCTTTTACTACGCAGCGAGAGACATAATGAGTGCAGTCGTCGAGCTGGTCGTTAGTAACCACTACATGCGGTTTCTGCTCAACTACTCCATTCACCGTGCGTCGGAATACAGCAGTCTCCTTTGTGGTAGGGGTGGCTACAAAGAAAACCTCCCAACCATCTGAAGCGGGCGCATGCATGTGTTTTCGCTGGTCAGCCAAGGGGAGCCAACCAGGGGTGATGGCGATCTTCTCGTCATCGCACGCGCGGTTCCAGAACTTAGTTGCATATGTGATCGCTGCCGCTCGATCGATCGGCATGATTGCTCCTCCTTTAGAAGTTACCGTTCTCGTTTTGTTTTATCGGAGTTCGCGTCGCCACCTTTCACCGCGAACGATTATTTCGCCCATTGTGCTTTTGCCCACTGCCCTGTGTTAGAAAGCTTCACAATGCTGTCTTCAAGCAGAGAAATGCTCTTTGAAACATCGCTGACGCATCCGCGATGATGGGTCACTGTCTTGGAAAAGCCGCCGGTCGAAAGAGAAAGGATCACAATCGGCTGGTCGGGAAGCGTCTTTGTGCAGCCTGTGCCGTGTAGACCATAGATGTCTTCGATGCGGTTGAAGTCGATCTGTTTGAATCGCTCCAATATCTGTTGGACCCGATCTGGATCGATTTTGGTCAGTGCCGCACCGGTCCGCCGAACGCGGGACCTTCCCTGAAAAAGCACGTCGCCGTCGGCAAAGATCACGATGCGATAAACAGGGCATCCCATTTCACAGGCTCCGCTCTGCAGAATGACGATCGTGTCGAGGGGAATCACATCTTGCGACATCGCGCTGGTCGACACTAACAGAAGGCCGAATGAAGCGATAGCGCAGCGGATTATGGTGGCAAGGGTTGTTTTCACTGGGTAACCTCGGGATTCAAGTGCAAAAGATGAGAACACGAGGTCAGCCGCAAAGCAATCGTTTTGCGGGCCGAATCGCTAGTTGGTCTGCGAGCTCCTTGCTTGGGGACAAAGAAGAAACACCATTGACGTGCGAAGAGCGCCCGGAACTGGCGGCACTGCGGCCCGCTCAAAAGCCTTTCTATAGCCAATGCCTCCTCCGCTATGGCTTCGAAGAAGTGCAGCCTCTGTACGCCAGCGGGCGATTCGGGCTATAAGGGCCCTTTTATGTGTTCCCGTTCGGACGCCAAGCACTTCAAAGGATTCGTGGAGCGGCTTCAGGAGTCACCGGTGGCAGACAGGTTCTGCCCACTGAAGTCTGAGAGCGATGGACCGCTTTACAACGAGTCCTAATCTAATCACCAAGGCGTCAAGCTGATTTCTTCCCCGCCTTCCACTTCGCCCATCGCGCCCTTTGCGCAGCGGCGATCTTCTTTCGTGCAGCTGCCGAGAGCGTTCGCTTACCTCGGATAGGAACAACCTTCGCCTTCTCCCGAACCTTTGCCCAACGTGCTCTTTGTGCAGCCGCGATCCGCGCCCGAGCTGATGCGGACAGCTTTCTGGTGCCCGTCCCCTTGCCGTATGTCTTGCCGAACGCTGCAAGTGCAGCACCGATGCCACGAAGTTCCTTGGTCAACCGATCTTGTTCCTTCTTTAACAGACGGACCACTTCCGCCAGATTGGACATTGAGTTCCTCCGACCGTGCGAACGTCAATTTTGGTTGCGTGAGCCGACTCGAATTGAGCTTACAGACGTCGGAGAAGCGGAGTCAAACGGTTGAGGGGGTGAGAACACAGAGGGAGGGAATATGCACCCCTGCGTAAAAACAGCCTCGAACGCTGTCCGACTCGCACACCCCATCACTAGTAAGTCAATGAATCGCTTGACAGGACAATCGTCTTTCGATACTGTCTCGGCGGGGAATTTGCGTACTTCCAGTCTCCGGGCCTACCGAACCCAGTCAAAGTAAATCTAGGAATTGTGAATAGGATGTCCTTCATCGCTATGCGCGGGGTTCTCTCAATGGTCCGCGAATGCGATTGAGTAGTGATTCGCTGTTACTTTGGATCGCATACATAAGAGGACTTCGATGACCAAACGACTCGTCATATGGCTTTTGGCCCTTTCTTTGCCCGGGGTGGCTTTTGCGCAATTGGATTACACCACCGAAGGCGGCACTGTCACCAACACCGGAACCGCACTGATGGGCAGTTCGACCGTGGTAGGGGTCTGTTCGAACAACTCCTGCAACGTCGGGAATGTCGGCACGATGAATTTCTTGACAGGCCCCTTAGCTAGCGGCTCGTTCTTGGACGGCGGTACTTACAGTGGTGGTGGCTTCGTTCAGTTTTTTGGGAGTGGCTTCCCGAACTTTGCCGGAACCTTCTCCGGTCCGATTACCTGGAACGTGACACTTTCGAATGGCTCCAAGTCCTACACGCTCACCGGAGCCGTAACGGATGGGACATATGCGGGCGTGTTGATTTTACTAGTAACTGGCTTTGCACCACGCTGGGGGGGCACTTATGTATCTCAGGGAACTGTCATCGTAACCGGGAACAATCCAGGGGGGTTCGAGTTTAAGGCGATTGTGGCCGGGGGGTTGGGGATAACACAACCTTCTTGGCCGCAAGTAGTTGGCGCTACGCAAACGGAGGGGTTGATCTGGGAAAACGAATTCGGGGTTAGCTTTGACTGGCATCCTCTTACCAGCTACACGTTCCCTGACACAATTATTCCTTCGCAGAACAATCCAGGCCAATACATGTTCCGTGCATTGGTGACGGGGGTCAGCGGTAGCGGATCAACCACACCAGTTTGGCCGCAAACACCCAATGTCGTTATCACAGATGGCAGTGTATTCTGGGCTAACATCGGCGTACCTACCGACTGGGAAGCCTCTCACCTCTATAACTTGAACGACATAATCCTCCCCACCTTGGGAAATCCAGGAAACATCATGTTTCAGGTGAAGGTGGCGGGGTACAGCGGACCCACGGAGCCAGGTAACCCACCGTCGGGGCCAGGTTGGCCACAGGTGCCTGCAGTAACCGTGACCGAAGGGCCGACTTGGCTAAATATTGGCCCGACTCTAGGTGTCTTCCTAATAGGTAGCGGCGACACCATCTTGGGTTCCGTTACACCACCCGTGGGCTGCCAAGTGAATTATTCTTTTCCGACTGTTCCAAATGGTTATAACGACGGGACGGCAGCTTACGTGCAATATCAGCCCTATCAGCCTGGAGTAGTGCCGCCTACGTTCGGGTATGTGCCCTCGCCAAATCCAGGCAACATTCAACTCTGCAGTACCTCAAAATCGGGTTGTGCCTTGACGATATCAGCAACCATGCTGAATAGCTTTCCACCCCTTTCGGTGACGCCCTCGTCATTAGACTCCTTTCTCAAGTCTAGGCCATACTACGGTGCCGGTCGAACACCTAGCGGGGGTACTGACCAATGCGAGTTGAACTGGGACGCACTCCCACTACTCGACCCTTTCAACATTCAGATGGTTAACAGCGGGGCTGTGGTGGGCTCGACGTTGAGCCAAGTGAACAGCTACTTAAACCAGCAGATTTGCACAAATAACAATCGCGTAATTCTGCAGCTCTATGATGAACCACAACAGAAGCAACACTATATTCTCGTGACCGGCCAAACCCCCGATGGCACAGATTGGTCCGTTTTCGATGGGGGATGGAGACCCCAAAGCGTTCCGAAAACTCTGGGCGGTCACCTTGCCGCGTGGCGGGACAATAACGGCAATGTCCATCAATTTCAGGTCATTGGAGCAAGAACTTACGCAGCTTTGTCCAATTCGCCTACCACACTCAGCGTGATTGCAAACTCTCCTGTCGAGTTGCTGGTCTACGATCCGAATGGGCGGCGTTTAGGCAGTAACGCATCTGGGCAACCCGATTTCTTTGAGATACCTCTGTCGAGCTACCTCCGAGATGGAGTCCAGGAAGATCCAACGACCGGCGGAATCGCTAACGGTGACCCGACAGAGATCAAAACCGCTTACATCCCATCGCCGATTTCAGGTACTTACCGAGTTGTCGCGACGGGAACGGCAGCAGGTACTTTCACTTTGACGTTTAGGTCGGTTGCCTCCGACGGCACCCTTCAAACCGCCACGTTCCCGGGAATCACAAATGGCGGAGCGGCCTCCACGTTCCAGGTCCAATACAGCCCCACTCCCGGCAGTTCTTCAACTGTAACTCTAATTGCCTCTTTCCAGAGCACCCTGGCGGATATCAGCAACAGCCTGGCACTCGGCTTGATTGACAATCCGGGAATAGCGAATGCGCTTTCAGCCAAGATCCGAGAAGCTGCGAGCGCAACAGCAGAACACGAGACTAATGACGCCAAAGAAGCACTGAATGCGTTCAAGCACCAGGTGAAGGCGCAGACTGGCAAGCACATAACCGGAATCGCGCCGCAGGTATTGCAGGAGGACGCGGATTCCTTGATTTCCAACCTCCATTGACCGTGGCGGTAGCTCTGAAGAAGGTGCCGGTTGCTTGGGAAGTTCGGCGTACTATCACTTCTCAATTTTGTGGGTAAATTGAAAGCACAACTGGACGCCTACTAGACAACCAACCGTGATAACGGGAAGTTGGGTCTTTGCTTACAAACGGATTAGTTGCACTTCTCTGTCCGTAAAAGGGCCCCGGCTTCACCTGAAGATAGCCTGTTGGTTTGCATCGCTCATCTGAGTCGCGACGCTCACACTTTTCGAACTGGCACTCGGCGGACAACATTCCTAAGAAGCTGCAATGATCGCGCGTGCACTGGTTCGCCTCGTCGTGCTCGCACGATCGTATGCCGACTCAATCCAGTTTCGAATTCCAAGAAGGCTAGTGGCATTTCGCGCAGCCGTTTTCTGAGTTGCTCATCGGCAATTCCGGTATCAGAACCGTATCGCACCAGCGAAGGCATGAGCGTACTCACATCGTCGTTCTGCTCCCAACCTCGCTCCGTTTCTTTGCCAATGAGATGAAAACTCGTTGCTGTCACCGGATATCGCTTGAGCAGACCAGCAGTATCGGGTTTGCAACGGCTTCCATCCGGCGCAGAACTCTTGGCTTCGCGATGGCCATGATACTGCTTGAATACCATCTCAAAAGTTTGCACTACGATCGGTACGGTCGGGTTCTCCAAACTGTGCGTTGTGCCGTCATGAATGTTTACATGAGGCAATTTCAACCATTGAGACGAGTCTTTTTCGAATGGAGCCAGCAGCGTGAGCGGAACGTTGCTGAGGTTCACCAGAACTGGCGAGAGTGCAAAATTGTAAGGTCGGGCTTGATCACGTCGCAACCGACGCAGTGCTGCCATGACGTTAGGTGTGCTGATGGCGATCCGTCTCATAACTGGAAGACGAAACCATTTCGGCTTGTGACTGCGGAACCCGAGAGCCTCGTTCAACATCCATTGCCAGCCTTCCTTGATCCAAGTCGCCACTTCACATTCTTGATCACGACCTTCTATTGGCCGATAGTAAAGTCCCAGACCGTGCTCACTCACTTTGATGAGGTGAATTCCAGATTTCTCCGGGGTGTACAGAGCGTAGCGTTTTGCGGAAATGCCGTAGCCATGCAGTTGCCGTTGTCGGCCTTCCGAATCGAAATTGAGCTCTTGAACAATGTTCAGGATTGAGCCTGGAATTACTCTCTTGTCATAAGGGTTCAAGGCTTCGAATCGATCGACGATTTCCCGGACCTTCTTCCATGTCAACGCTTTGATGGCGTCGCTTCCATCTGGCATGCGATACATGCCTCCATTGCATCGGACTAGTCCGCCTTGTGCCGATGACACGATGGCCATCGAATCGGTGTCGCACATGAGATAGGAGCCGCTTGCATCTGCAACCATCCGTTCCAACATGGCCAGAAGCAGCCTTCCGCCTGCTGTTATCAGTGAGGCTACAGGCGGGAAATACCAGGGACCTGACACTTCCATGATGCAGGTTCGTTCAGTCCCGCTCAGTTCTCCCGAAAAGATCACAATTTTTTTTGCCTTGTTCTTTCCAACTTGGAGTTTGTTGACTTCGGCATAGATTCCATAGCATCCGGCATTCGCCAGGATTTTGAGGAAATAATAGAGAGGATCGCTCTTCTGTTTTCCCTTTCGCTCTTCAATGACTTTGCGAAAGAAATCATCTGTATACGGATCAATCGAGCCTGTTCCCAACTTAACGGAATTCATGCCTTTCTGAACGCCAATCGGTTCGATCCGAATGGCTCGCAAAATCTTCGGTAGTCTTCCCGTTGCTAGCGCCGATCCGACCACGTCAGGGCCCGCTGACCAAACCGGCGCATTTGACGTCAGCGGATTCAGTCCTATGTTCGTCTGATTGCCTGTCTGTCCGTCTCCGTACACCGTTCGGACCGGAAAAATGTCTGTCTCAGGCTGGATCAATGCGAAGAATGCCAGCTTAGGCCAGGTCCTCTGATCAAGCAGGTCATCGATCGTGAGTGATTGCAGAAGGGATCGGATTTCGTCGGTAGCGTCTACGACTTGTACCCGATCTGCCGTTAGCACGCGCCATAAACCCAAAAGAGTGTTTACCGTCGGGTACTGGCTTGTGAAGTCTGTATACACAACTGGAACAGGAGTGTGGCGAATGCGAATTTCAGCGCGTCCGCCGTAATAAGCCTGCATGCAGATGCCGTTCGTCCGGTTGTCGAGTTGGAATTTCTGCTGGGGGGAAACAACTCCCATCGTTTTCAAGAAGGCTTTTGCGATTGAAGCAGCTGAGTAGGCTCTTTCGGGCGGAAGGTCGCCCAAAGGATAGTTTTTGAATTCCGCGATCAGGGCATTCAATAACCCAACGGTTGCACGAACGTCTTGCCTGCAATACTTAATCTCTTCTGGCGTGACTCTTCCACTTGGAACGTAGTTGTCCAGTTTGCCCGGTACCTTGAATTCGCGACAAGCACTTTCAAGGCTGAGACTCTTGTTTCGCAGAGCCCAGACCAAAGTCTTAAGATCGAGGAACCGACCGACGCGATACGGTTGATTCATGTCGCCTCCCGCCAATCGAATGAAAGCAGCTTTCGAGTCCTTCGGGCGGAGTTGTACGCGAGGGCGGAACGTGTTCGGAACCCATTCGCCTTTTGATTTGTTCTTGTGGCGAAAGACGACAAAGCTCCAGCCTCGTCCTCCCGCTCCGCGAGCTACGCGGTATTCGACAGCGAGCCTCGACAGATCGAAAGGCAGATTGAAACCGACAATTGCCGCTCCGGCCTGAACCGCCGTGTACATCACTTTCTCGACAAACACGCGGCGGTCGTAAAGCCTGAGTTTCAATTCGCCTTTAGCCCGTTTCTCGTTTTGCTCAACGACGTAAGCGCGGATTACGCCTTGCTGCTCGGGTCCAAGTTCGTCGCCACAGAAGATTCCTTCCTCTAGACAGCGGTACTTGCCTTCGGCTGTCAATTCACAAAACTGATAGACGCCGAAATTTAAGGTCTGGAGTGCGTCGGTTGTGGTCTCGGTGTCGAGAACGAGAACATACTTCGGAAGCGGATCTTGTTTCTTTTGTCCGCTCTTTTTTTCGGTTTCCTCGTCCAGGATGCAGGTGTGACAGCGAAGAAAAATTCCGTGATTCATGGCAAGCTCTCCTCTTCTGACAAAAGTTCGGCCCATCGATGCATTGCATCGGCGAGCATTCGAAGGAACACTGCCGTTGCGTTCAGCGCACACTTGACCGTCAGCCTAAGGTTTGGCTGAACACGCATGTCAGCGTCGGCTCGACGGCGAAGTTCCGTCACCATTGCATGGCATGCTAGGCACAGCGGAGCCGTCAGAAACTCATCGTGGTTCTGACCAGCTGTATGGTCTTGCTCGATAAGGAAACCTGTTCTCCCGCAAAGCAAGCACCGTCCTTGCTCCAAGCGTCGAGTTCTTCGACGCGCAGTCTCGATCGGCTTTTCGTCCATCATGACGATGCCTCCGGGACCGCGTAGATCTCGTCCAGCGTTAATGCACCCGCCTGCGCTAAGGAGCTCAGAAGATCGGGGTCGGTAATCAGGGCATGTCCGCCGATGGACTTCCCTTCGAATTTCTCCAAGCCTTCAACATCGCCGGTTCGGAGGTATTTGCCGACCTGTGCCTTGCCAAAATCGAAACTGAGGTGTACAGACGGATCAAATGGCTCCGACACAGATATGTGGCCGGCTGAGCTCGATCACAGTCACAGCAGTTCCAGACCAAACATCAGATCGATCAGCAACTCCCTCTTATAGAGGTCCCCGCATAACTCGATTCAAACTACCTCAGCAGTTGTTACGCAATTCGAGAGTAGCGGTGGTGCAGGCCACCGATACGTGGGTCAGAAACTATCGGGCCGCTGCCCACGCAAGGCTTTCTTCGACCCGGCGTTTGTTTCTGCAAGGCCAAATGAGTTCGGTCGTCGTGATAGTACGACACGTATTGCAAAAGAAGTCGCTTTAAGTGTCGCTCGTTGAGCGGAATCACGTGGTCGAGCAACTCACGACGGCAGCTTCCCACCCATCGCTCCGCTACTCCGTTCTGCCAGGGGCATGCAATCGAACTTCGCAGTGGCGAAATGCTCATTGCGCGAATCGTGGCTGGCACTTCGAGTCCGTATTTCCCGTCGTGATCGAACACGACGAATCTGGGGACGTCGGCATATGGGAAGGCATCTCGGAGTTGCTGAGCTGTCCAGATACTGGTTGGATGCCGGGTAATATTGAAGTGCAAGATACGCCTGCGATCATGGGCAATGATGAAGAAGCAATACAAAAGGCCAAAGGTGACGGTCGGCACTGCGAAGAAATCCATCGCGGCAATTGCTTCGCGGTGGTTATGCAGAAAGGTTCGCCAGCGTTGCGCCGCTTCGCTGTCTCTGGGTGCACGTCTCATCCAACGTGAAACGGTTCGTTCCGAAACATCGAAACCCAGCATCAAAAGCTCACCATGAACGCGGGGAGCGCCCCAATTGGGGTTCTCTGCCACCATCTTGAAGATCAGCTCTCGAATCTCCTTCGAGATCTTCTTTCTACCGGGCGTCTTTCGCACCCGCGAGAGCATGCTCCAGTACCAGCGGAACCCAGCCCGGTGCCACTGCACAACTGTCTCCGGGTTGACCAAAATGAGTGCTTCCTTCCAGGAGGACCAAAGGCGGCGAGCTAGCAGCCAGAAGAGTCTGTCAGCCGCTGTGAGCTTCGGACGCGGATGTCTGCGCTTGAAAACGCTCAACTGCTGCCGCAGTGCCAAGTTCTCGGTGAGGAGCCTTCTACGGGAACAAAAGCAGCGCAAGACCAGACCCAGCCAGAGGCGGAACATGGGCCATGTTCATACCAGATAGGAGCTTGTGGACGCACTGACAACCTGTTGATTTCGTGGACCGATAGGATTTTGGCGAACCACAGCTCAAGCTACCGGTCGAAGCTGACCGGCAGCAGTGGTGTCTCTCTTGGGTGGAGTCGGTCTTTGCGAGCAGCTGCTTGACCACCAGGTATTCGGGCCTAAACCGTCATCGGAGACGGCAGTAGGTGTGAGGAATTAACCGCCCGAATTTTCTCGCGGGTCAGGGCCGCTGCTGGGCCGCTGTGTAGGAGATGTGCGACTGAGTTTTGGCTGTGGCCAATGAGACATCACCACGCTAGGCTCGGAGGGCACCTGTGTCAATGACCGCTTTTGGTGCAGTGCTCGGCTCAGGTCTCAGGCGCTCTTCTTCGACGTGATGGCGGTAAAAGCGGACCAGCGCTGCTCGACTTCCTTGCTGCCGCAGTGCGGGCAAAGGACCTCCCCTTCCTCGTAGTCGACAAGAGATAGGATCTTGGAGAAGATCTTCTTGCAATTGTGGCAGATAAACTCGTAGCGGGGCATACGACCTCCTTGAGTACAGGAGTGGCTGGGGAAATTCTAGAACCGGAAACAGCGGAGCACAACAGGGTGAGGCACGGAACTTCTAGTTTCAGTCGGTGCTCACGGACGTACAATCGCTGAAATCGGAAGGAGTTCATCCATGCCCGAACCACCGTATCGCCCACTGCGAATTTTTCTGCGTTTCTTTTCACTATTGGCGGTTGCCGGGGGCCTACTCTTGATCTTTGCCGACAAATCCCTCATCGTGCGGATCTTTCTGCGGCCACCTGAGGGAGAAGTGTCCACGCTGCTCCTCTCGATCCTCAAAGAAATGGGCGGCATGGTGCTCATGCTCGGCGCGCTCCTGTGGCTCGCTTCACGTAATCCCGTACGCAACGTGGCAATCGTGGATGCGCTGATCGCCGGGCTCTGCGTTCTGGCGGTGACCCCGCTCCTCTCGCTATGGACGACGGACATTGGCAGGCTGTATCCGGCCTACTTCTTGTGGGGGCGATCTGCGGTGCGGCTCGCAATAGCCGCTTTGCTCTATTGGCTGCGGCCGCGGCATGTGCACTGGGAGCCTATCGGAAATTTCTGAGGAGCGCTTAGCGGCAGGGCGTGGTCCGGCCTGACACCATTGCGCTTAGGCCGGGCCTAAGAAAGCGGAAACGGTGAAAACTCTTGCGCCGTCCGCACCCTGCCGACGAAACAAAAGCAGTCTCCGCTGGGGCGCGACGCAACGAAGCCGACACGCCAACCAGGATTGTCAACGAGAATGCTCGGGACGAGAATAGTACGTATGCTACGTGACGGTCACCCGGTGCGGGTGAATCTGGCAGGCATGCGGGTGGGCTCCGTCGTTTTCCACGCAGCGGTTACAGATGCCGTGGGCTGTGCTCCGCAGAAAGTCGATGCGACCTCACGCAGCAATTTCTTCGAGCCAATATTCATGGTGCAGCCCGCCGAGAACATCTCGCGCTCGTATCCGGCAATCGGCTGGCAACTCATGCCCGTCGATTCTCGGGCGCGGCTGCGGTCTATTGCCAGAATCCGGGACTCCGGGTCCCAAGCTCGCATGGGGTCGTCCCTGATTGTAGTGGGTAACCCACTCCCGCATGATCGTCCGCAGATGCTTCTCGCTCAACGGGATCACGTAATCCAGGCATTCCCGGCGGATCGTTCCCATCAGCCGTTCACAGTAGGCGTTGGCCTTCGGCGCCTGTACGGGGGTTCGTAGAACTTTCAGCCCGAAGGCCCCCAACTCATCGTCAACTTCCTCCGAGAAGATCGTGTCACGATCATGGATGAGAAAGCGATACCCATGATCGCTGGGAATGGCTTCGCGGAACTGCGGCAGGGTCCAACCAGCAGTCGGATGAGCCGTGACCTTGCAGTGCAGAATGCGACGGCTCCCCACCTCCATGACCACGAACACGTACAGCACTCGGAACCTGGCTGTGATCGCGACCAAGAAATCAGCGGCCACGATGCCCTGGGCGTGATTGCGGACAAACGTCTGCCAGTGCTGCGAGGAAGTTCTCCTCCCAGATCGTGGATCACTTTCTCGCGGCCAATACGCTCGCACCGTTCGTGGGGAGACCAAGATTCCAAGCTTCACCGACAGCTCCGCGGCCACCCGCTCCTCGCCCCAGGTCGGATTGTCCTGCACCATTCCTACGATCAGCCGGCGAAGATTCTCTGGAATCCGCGGCCTTCCCATCCTCGACTTCCAGCGCCAAAATACCTTGAACCCCTTGCGATGCCAGCCGATTAGGGTCTCTGGTTTCACTATCATCAACGCTTCTCTCCAGTTGAATAATCGAGACCACAACACCAAGGAAAATCGCGCTGCGTCCGTGAGCTTGCGGGGCGGTATCTGGTGTTCTTGATAAAACGCCAACTGCTTGCGCAGGAACAACACCTCAGCGCTCAACGCAGACCGGGAAGAAACGGCCCATCTCAGAAACTGGATACCCTGTGCACTTGTATTAATCTTGTATTAATAAGGATAAAACCCACTGATCGGAGGAGTCGGATGGTCCTGAGCATGTTGTTGTAGAGGTGACACATTCAAGTCTGCGGCTGGCAGGTGACAGTTTACGTCAGCGAGGTGTTTGGAAATTGCACCTTTCTATATGCGTATGGACTTTTTGCGGAGCGTAGGGCAAACCCTGAGCTGGCCAATCGTTACTCGCTTGCTCTTGCAGGCGGCAGAGCCAGAGGCGAGGCCGACTTCCTACTTGTCAGCGAGCGTGATACCCGCGTCAAGCAGCACCTTGTTGAAAATGGGTTGGGGCGAACTGCTCACCAGAAAACCGCCGTGAACATCGCCATGAATCTGAACCTGCAAACATTCGAAGCAAATCACAAAATCCACCTTCTTGCCGTGTCCAGAGACATGGATTCCATGCCGAGGGTTGAAACACATCGCCGCGTCACCGTTGTTCTCTGCAACACCTTTTTCGAACGCTGAAACAAGATTCTCACGAGTTTTTGCATTCCGGATTTCGGTCCTGCCAAGAATTTCATAATGGTAGAAATCACTTCCGACAGGTGGACGCCAGTCGCGCGAACTTCCTGCAGGCGGATAGAAGTGTCTCAGCGACAAAAGTTCGAACTGTTCGGCCTGTTCGAGAATCACCTTTGCATCTTCAGGAATCTTGTTTTTTGGAAGATGGAGACGAGAGCCGCTCTGCTGTGCAGAAGGAGTGCCGACAGGGAGCACGATAACGGCGGCAGCAACCACAAGAAACAGTAGACGAAACGTGCGAGGCATAGGAAGCCTCCCTACTGATACTGCATTTTACCGGAACGCTAACACTGACTTGCATCGCAGTCAAACAGAAGTGACGCTATGCTGGGAGCACTTGGGGGAGTCAATTCACTTCTCTGCCAGGCTTCCACCTGCTTTCGCATCGGCTGGAAGTTTCTCTGCATTCGATCAACACCGACCGAAATGCAGTCGATGAGCGAGAACGACTTCGAGTGTTTTGCAAGCACCGGCGTGAACGCGCCGGGGACAATGTTTCCAGATGCGGACCTTCTGAGCATTCGATTTCCCCGAAGCCGACTTCCGGCCCGTCCGGTTCTCTGTGGTCAACTTCCGGTTTTACCGTCACTCGTGATCGGAGCTTCCACGATTCATTCGTATCGCAACGCCTCCATCGGATCGACCTTCCCCGCGCGGCGTACCGGCATCCAGCACGCCACGAGCCCCACCCCCACGAACAACACTCCTACCACAATCAGCGTCGCAGGATCGCTGGGGTTCACTTCGAAAAGAAAAGACCTCAGCACACGCGACAAAACGATTGCCAAGGCTACGCCGGCGAGCACGCCATATGCAATCAACCTGAATCCTTCTCCGAAGATCAACTTGTGAATGTCCTTTTGTTGCGCGCCCACCGCGCTGCGAATGGCTAACTCTCGGCGTCGCGAGCCCACGGACAATGAAAGCAGCCCGTAAATTCCTACCAGGGTTAACACGCTTCCCACCGCTGAAAACCCGGTCAGAAGATGCATCGCGAACGTCCGCGATGCCAGTGATTCGTCGCGAATCTGCTCCAGGGTCTTTACGTTCTCGATTGCCGCAGTTGGATCCACCGAGCGCAGTTCACGTTCCACCGCAACCACCACCGCGCGCGGATCCGCCGTTGTCCGTACTACCAGGTGTTTTGAAAACGCGGTCGCCTGCCACAATGGCAGATAAATCTCCGGCGACGCCCCTTGCGTCAAATCGTCGGTCCGTCCGTTCGCGATTTCCCCGACAATTTCCGTCCCTGGCTTATCTCGCCCGTTCATCCAGAATTTTCGTCCAATGGCGTTGCCATGCGGAAAGTAGCGGTCCGCGAACGCCTGGTTCACTATGGCTACGTTAGGCGCCTTATCATCATCAGTCGATCGAAATTCCCGCCCTTCGATCAGTGCCATTCCCATCAACTTGAAATAATCGGGCGTCGCGGCTCGCAGCGGCAGCGCCGTCTTGTCGCTCTCTTTTACAGCCGGGGGCTGGCCCTCAATCTCGAGCGTTGCTGGCCAATTGTTTCCCGTCAACGGGACTCCCCAGGCAAACGCCGCGTACTGCACACCCGGAAGCGCAGCAACGCGCTCCAGCGCTTGCCGATGGAAGCTGCCCCAGGTCGACCAGCTTTGCACCTCCGTGACGCTCATCGTTAATATTCGACTTGTGTTGTACCCCGACGGCACCTGCGCAATTTTCACCATGGTGCGAATTAGCAAGCCCGCGCCCACCAGCAGCGCCAATGTCAGCGCCGTCTGTAGCATCGCGACTCCCTGCAGCAAGCGCCTCTCCCCGATTCCCGCCGTCCCTTTCGGCCCGGCGTTTTTCAGTACTTCCATCGGATCCAACTGAAATGCTCGCAGCGCCGGAATGACTCCTGCGAAAAACGCCGCAAGCACGGCTGCCCCAAGTCCCCAACCTACGACTGCCCAGCCGGCCGTCACTCCATCCAGCCGCGGAACGGCATGGCCCGCAATCACCTGGAACAGTTTTATCGCGCCAAAAGCAAGCCCGACTCCAAATGACCCGCCAAGGACCGCCAGTAGCAAGCTCTCCGTCAAAACTTGCCTTAGAAGGGCTACGCGGCCCATGCCCATCGCGCAACGCACTGCATATTCTTGTTGCCTTTGTAGTCCTCGTACCAGCAGCAGGGCTGCCGCATTCCCGCAGGCGATCAACAACACCAGCGATGCCGCGCCTAGCAGCGGCAGCAGGATCCGCCTCCCATCCCGGTTCATTTCGTCGGTTATCGGCTCCAATCTCGGCGTGAATCCTTCAAACTCCTTTTCCGTTTGCGCTTCTCTAGCCGCCAGTACGGCGAGTTCCGTTTGCCCCTGCTGCGGGGTCGTCCGATCCCGCAGCCGCGCGACTACGTTCCAATCCGGCTCCTTCAGATACTTGGGATTCGGATCCGCTGGCACCCAAAAGTCCACAGTCGCGTTGACATCGTAATTCGGTTCCTTTGCTGCGCCCGGCGACGGCAGGAATCGCACTCCAGGTTCCATCACACCGATTACTGTCGGCGGCGCCTCCCAACGGCTGATGCGCACCGTCTTCCCGATAATCTGCTTATCGCCGCCAAATGCCCGCTGCCAGAACTCGTATCCCAACAGAATCGCCTTCACCGGCCCTTGCCTGTAATCTGAATCCTCGAAACCGCGCCCTGCCGC